>Ga0181552_10001978_pt1 | contig 15311 bp, 2 predicted proteins | sample 011ome_18_FD_130583 | JGI IMG/M metagenome (GOLD analysis project Ga0181552, IMG submission 130583) | Coastal salt marsh microbial communities from the Groves Creek Marsh, Skidaway Island, Georgia - 011501BT metaG (megahit assembly) | ecosystem: Environmental > Aquatic > Marine > Intertidal zone...
TGATAGTACCGTCTGCTATTGTTGCGAATATAGTACCATCTGTTAAATTAATGGTATAAGCCATCTCGTTTCTACTCCAATTTCATTTATTTATCAGTTCATTTACTACACATATTTAGCCCTAAGTAGAACTTAGGTTTGTAAGTGTTTGGATCCTAACCGTATAATCGATTTGGATCTGTCTATTAAGACTCTTCTGTACAGGATGGAAAATGACATGAGTAATCAACTTAAGGTCGTCTGCGCTTCCATTCCATGTTTTAAGTCCTAGTTCATCAAAAACATAGTCTCCATTTAAATCTTGTAGGTTGTCAAAAGCTGCCTGGTCATTTGGCTCACCGTAGTCTAGCAAACATGTTACAAGTATATCTGTGTATGGCTGACCTGGTGTGTGTCTAATTTCCATTTTGTTGCGTGTGGCGTCTAGGTTGTTAACATCTGTATCGTCTACAATCTTGCTGTAGGTTGCATTGTATAAACTACTGTTTTGGGCGTTTGTGTTAGCAGGATTGTATGTAATAACGCCTGTAGCATTAACAGTTGTTCCACCGTTTCCAAAGTGCATTTCGTAGATATAGCTCTGACCTTTGTTTGCAAGGTTGTAAGCCAATGCTTCACTGATATTTTCATAGTGAATAGCATTGCGCTTGTTAACATAAACATCTCCACTGTCGGGGTCATGAATCTTAATATGCCCTTCAATGTGGAATCCGCCAAGCTCGTCTGGCTTCTTTTCTATCGAATCTGTTTTCATATTGTCAGTATCCTGCTCTGTCATATCATTATTTATCATGGGTTATATGCCGGGCTTGCACCTAAGAAAGTGGCTTGTTCTGTGGTATTTCCACCTGCTGTAATACTAATATCATAGTCAAATGGTGCGTCACCTGGGTCTGTGTCTGCATCGTTTGGACTGTCTGGATAACTTACATTGTAAGCAAAACCAAAGCCCGGAGCATCATAGTCAAAGTCACCAACTTCAACAAATCCAAACTCTCCTAAACTGTTTAACCAGTCTGTATAATCTGAGTTAGAAGGCAGTGATTGTAGCACTGACAGATCGTCAACTCTTGCACCTACAGGAATAGTTGCTGCCGCTCCTGTTCCTAGTACACCTCTACGCACACGCCCTAGTGTATTATTTGCGTCATCTTTTTCATAATAGTATATTAGTTCGCCATGAACATATGCATATCCTGGAATACCTCTAGCTATATCAGGATTTGGTAGTAAACTAGCATTTTCAACGTGTAGAGTTGTGTCTGTTAGTGCAAACGCTTGTGTTACTACTGTACTGCTAGACTCGCTGATTCTGTAGTAGGACCTTGAACTTCCTAGACTAAAGTCTCTTACATTACGATCTTCAATGTACACCGGTGACCAAAGAGGTGTTTGACTGTCTGGATTTCTACCAAGGTTGCCTGTTATAGTTTTTGCTGTCCAATATTTAGACTGGTACTCTGGTGAAGGACCAGTAGCTACCCAGTTACCTTGGCTATTAAACCAATAGTATGTTGCTTCACTGGTAACAAAGTAAACATCGCCTGTGCCTGCATCTGTTGGTAGGCTTGCAATATCTGCTACTTCGTCAACATATTGGAAACCATCTAAGATGGTGTATAGCTGTCCATTATAAACCACTGCATCACCACGTTCATAACGTGTTTTAGAAGTCCAGGTTGGAGCAGTTGCTATTAACCAACTAGTGTCAAACCAGTAGTAGAAGGTATCTTCATCAGTAACATAGTATACTGTGTAGTCAACGTTTGTTGGTGCTATAACTAAATCACCTACTGTTGCAACAACACCTGCGTATGTAAATGTGTGCTTGGCTTGATAAGGAACATCGTTGAATGTGATGTACTTGCCTTTGTCATAACCGGTTGTTGCACTCCATGCTTCTGGCTCACACCATACAAAACGCCAATCTGTGTTTGTATCAGGAGCGGCTTCATCTGCATCAACATCAACTGTAGCAGTATAATATGTTCCGTTGTACAACACAAAGTCATGTTTCTTATAGTCTAGTGTATTAACCCATCCATTAGGAGAAACTAGTTGACTTCCATGCATATCATGAATAACACGATAACCCAATGGAGGACCGCTAACGACCTCACCGTTTTGATCTACGACTCTTGTAAACACACTCATTACCAACGTGTCAAATGTAATACCTGGTGTTAGTTCTTGCGGAGCATGACTGCTATAGGTGTCAACAAAGCTGCCGCCGTCAACATTAATATCTTCTGCTCTAGTTCCTAGTGCAGTGTCTAGATATGTGCTTTGAATATTGCTATCTATTAGTTGTGTAGATTGATTTTCGTCTTCGTAAGCCAAACCAGTTACACGAACACCTGGATATGTGATACCATCGATTAGTTTAGACAATAGTTCAACACCTGGTGTTCCGTCTGGTGCAACATAGTATGCAACAATACGGTCAATAGCATTGCCGTATTCGTGACTTACAGGAAGCAGATATCTGAAGTCAAAGATCTCAGAAGCTGGAACATTTTGTGTAGCACGATAAATCTCATTTTCGTAGTAAACATAATCACCAGTTACAACATCAAGCGTAGGTGTCCATTCTTTAAGGTTACTGCTATAAGCAGTTCTATCAAATTTGATCTGTGTTTTGATGCTTCGTACTTTGTTATTAACCATAACAGGATATGCTTTAGCACCCGTGCCGTTACCGTTAATATTAATAGTTGGCGAGCTATCAAACACAAACTCGCCGCTAAATGTAATACTTGTTACACTGCCATCTACAGGGTTAATCTTAGCAGTAGGCTTAACTGCACTAACAGTACCATCATAGTTGACAACAGTAACAACAGGTGCTACTGTATAACCTGTTCCGCCCTGTGCAATTTGAATACTTTCTAGTGTTAGTTCGTGGTTTGTATACCATTGACTGTATTCTCTATCATTGCGTAGATATAAGTCATCATTGATGCCTTCGCCGCTTGGACTACGGAAATCCTGTGTAGTAGGCTCAAAGTATGCGGGTAAGTCAAAATCACTAACATCGCCTTGATAATGATCATCACCCTTGTAGCCTATTAGGTATTCTCTAATCTTAGATCTATAAGGTTTAACTTCGTTGATGTAATCAATAAAGAAGTCTTGGTTATCTCTAATAAAGCTAGGATACTGTTTTAGTTCACGTAACTGGTGATAGATGCTAACAAAGCTGGTTTTAAATACCCAATCAACTTCTCTTTGATTATACATAATCCATTGTATCATTGTAAAGAACAGTTTGTTAAACTCTTCCTTGAGATCGCCAATATAGATATCATCTTGTAGCGCATTAAAGATGTTGCGAATTTCTGTGCTTGGATTAATATCAAATCTATCACTGTCAAAGTTTTCAGTAGCAAATCCTAGTGTATACTTTTCTTTGTCATAAAGTCTATCACTAAGCTGAATAGTACCGTTGCCTAAACCTACTAGTTCAACATTGTTAACAGAAGCAGAATCTCCAGTAACATCTTGAGCCAAGAACTTATAGAGTGTAAATGTTCCGATGTTATTACTACGTACACGCACAACTTCACCAGGTTTTACATTAGATAAGCTCTGTACATCTCTTTCAAAATTAACAGTATAATCTGCTCTTGTGCCTACACCAAATCCATCTGCATACCAATCAGTATAGTTCCAATACAAGCTAGTGTCAAATGCTTGTACTCTAAACAAGTGGAAGTTTTGATTTCCGTTTAATTCATAGATCGCCCACATATTTTCATTGTTGATATCAGTACGTACCAGAACTTTATATCCATTAGGCAAGTTAGCTGTATCTAAATAACTTAGCTCGTCAAATATATCAACTGTAAAGTTGTATTCTGTTGTTGGTGGGATAGGATCTTCACTAGTTAAACCTGTGATAATTTTTTGCTGTACAATTGGATGCTTTATTAGTACATCATTGATAACTCCAACAAAGTTTTCTAGTGCTCCTGTGCGATCCTTAAACATTGTTTGACGTGGACGGATACTAATTCCGTATTTGTCCTGTTCTAACAGTTGTGGATCAGGAACGACCCTACCACTACTGTCTGCGCCTGCAAGACTATCAATCATCTTATTGATAATAGATCCAGGAATCGATTGGTCTGGGTTGTTCTCTTGAATTAATTCGTATTCACTATGAATAGTGTTGCTATTACGCAAGTAATCATAACGTATTTGTAACTTAATATCATCGCTGTTTAAGTAATCATTGATATTGTACAAACTCATTGCATTACGTGCAATCGCCGCTACATAAGGAACACCTTGTAGTTCAGGTGATTCGATCATTTCACGAATTGTTACTACACTGCCTGTTTTTTCTGGATTTGTTGTTACACTTTTGTTTACAACCCAGAAGTAATAACGCCTGCGTTCAATGCCAGTACTTGATTCTATTATTGTGGTTTGTACATATGTGCCTTCGCCTGTATACTTTGGAGTACCCATCTCAGCATCGTTTACTGTAGTATATTCGCTAGGTGGCACATTACTTTCTACCCATTCGCAGATTTCAATAACACTACCTGGAAAAATTGCACCCCAGTTTTTACTACGATAGGTTAGACTGCCTTGCTCATAATCAATATAGCGCACAAGACTTAGGTCCCACCAAATCTTTCCAACATTATCTTCTGCCCAGTGCATATTTTCGTCAACAATAACATTGATTTGATTACTGTCGTTGTCAGTATAAATTGCTGGGTCAAATGCACTCTTATAATCTATATTAACTTCTGCAATACCTAGTACTTTACCTTTGACTGGATCTATACTATCAAAGTTAGTTAGAATATTGTTTGACTTTTTGCTGTAGATTAATGCACGACTAAGTGTGTCAATGTCAACTCTATCACCGTCTTCTCTGATTCTATTCCAAATACGTCTACCTGTTGTTTCAAACAACCATGCTGTACCGCCGCCATTAACAATATTATCATCACCTGGATCGCCTACCACAATGTAACCATTGCGTAAGTCAAGTGCTAACCCGAAGAAATCAAATGTACGTCCTTTGATTAGGTCAAATTGTTGTGCAAAGGTCATAGTACCTGAGTTACGTTTGTGCGTTGCACTGTTTTCTAATAGTTCGTAGATATATGCATTGCTGGCAAATAGTTCGTCATTGAACGTAGTACTATTGCCATCAAACGTAGTAGTTGGGTTACCTGTAGTTACATCAACTCTTAGTGTTTGAGCTGTTCTTGCATTACCACTACCAATTAGCAGAATGTCATCTTCGTCTCCAACACTAACACTTAATCCAAATGTTTCATTTTGTGCGCCGCCTGGAACTTCAAAGCTCTGTTCAAAAGTATATAAAGGAATGTCTAAGTCTTCTCTGACAGAGGACCCTGCATAACTGATAAACAATTTACTACGTTTAACTTGACTGCTACTCTGTATTCTAATATATTCTTCGTCGTTAAAAAATGCAGTAACACTAGGAATATTTGTAGTATTAATATCATTAATTAAATCTGCAATGCTAGTGCCTGTAATTTCAACTCTAAATCCGTTAATATAAATGCTGTCGCCTAGTGTTAATGTTGCTGTTTTAACATTAGCAGTTTCCCATCCTAGGTATCTACTACGCATTGTATATCGATACACTTTACCTGCTCTGTATGCACCAGTTGTGTATCCTGGCGCAGTTGCATAAAATGCCGCACCTTCTAAGTCAGTTACTGTTTGTGTTCCAAACAATGCGCCTGCAACTTGATCTTCTTCTGGAGCAACAATTTCTTGAATTAAATCAAACTGTGCGCTACCAATTTTTAGACGCTGTCCATCTGGAATAGTTGATAGTGTTGCAAATGGATCAAGGCCAGATGTTTCTTCTTGGCTAACTTGAAGTAGTCCTTCTGAAACAATTCTATCAACGGTAATAATAACTTCTCTAGTACTGTTGTTCCAAGTCCAGTCTATACCTTCATACAAACGTGTTTCACCTAGATATAGTTCTTTAACATCGGTAATGTCTGGTGTTGGTGTGTACGAGTTACTTAATGAATTACTTCTTTGGAATTCAAATCTTCTATTGTAAGCAAAAACTTTACCTGCTTCAACAATACCGTTAACTGTAGCACTTGGCGCACTAACAAATATTTCACTAGCATCGCTATCACAGTAGATAAATGTGCCATACTCTGCATCAGCATTTAATCCTACAGGAGGTGTTAGTGTATCTTCGTACAAGTAACAAGGTGCTTGTATTACTTCAATGCTGGTAGCCGTAGCGGGCAACTCAGGAATAATAGTAAGCACTGCACCGTTTAGTGTATAATCTTTTAAAGGTGTTAGTACTTGTTGTTCGTCGAGTTTAACTTGAACGGTGTATTCACTTGTAGGAACAAAATCTAATGTATAGGTTGTGCCTGCGGCTGTATTAATAACAGCACTTGTAATGGTATGTTTAACTTTAGTAATATTCTCTTCTTTATGGTAGACATACACTTTGTTTGCTGCCGGAGCGCCAACAAAAATCCAGTTACCATTATCACTGATCTTAACACTAGTGCCAAATCCTTCGCCTGGTGTTGGTGCCGGGATAATCTGTTTAGTTTGCTCGTTTTCTTCAACTCTAAAGTTGTGAACAATCACTGCACCTGGATCCTGTCTGGCAGCACCAGTAACCATAATATAGTCACTCATATCAACAACATCACCAAATCCAATGTCTGTGTTTGGTGTAATTGTGAATGTTGTGATAGCACCTACGGAATTTACACCAGTTACTGTAACTGTGCCTGTTTGAGCGCCATCTAACTGACTAGCAGATAGTGTTAATGTATCACCCAACTGATAGTTCACGCCGGCGTTGACAACAGTAGCTGAATAATACATGTTTGATGTATATGCTTGTCTACCAGTTACTTCAAATATAGCACTTGTGCCATTACCACCTGTTGCAGTTACGTTGTTGTAGATATATTTGATCATTGGTGGATCAAACTTACCTGTTTGTACAAATCCTTCGTCAGGTAAAAACGTAAATACGTTGACCTTGCCATTCTTGTCGTAAGCGCCAGCGCCTACTGCAATGAGATCACTGTTTCGGTTAATCTTTACACTAGCACCATAGCCATCATTACCAATGTATTCACTTGGTGAAGCATGAACTTCACTGCTGACGTCCCAGGTTGCACTTTTTTCATATACACCCCAACGATTCGTATCATCAAAGTTTTCTACCCAAACTTTATCTCCGTTGAGCCAGCCTTTTTTAGGAGCAATATCGTTGATCTGTGTTGGATTATCTAGTCTCATGCTGTCCATATGGAACAGTATGCCACTATCTTCAGCAATAGTGCGTGCTTCTTTCAGGAAGTCTTGTCCTTGATACATATCAACTAATAGTGTTTGATTATTTGTTATTGATTTAACTTTGTAGAATCCGTCGTAGTCTGCATTAAAGCTCTTGATACAGAACACTTCATCTGCTGTTAGATTGTGAGGCTTATCAAAGTCTACACTCATAACATCATCTAGTTCATAGTTTATTGCTGTTGGTCTTGCATCAGAAGATGTCATACGATAAACATTCCAGTCTAGGTCAAAATCTTTAGCAACCCATACCTTAAAGCCATCACCAATCTGTCTTAGATATGTATTGAGTGCATTAAAGTTTATGATGTCGTAGATAGTTGCATCAATGTCAGCTAGATTAACAAATCCTGCTGTGGCAATATCTCCACTAAAGTTGCTGTTATTATCTCTAGCGTGGAAAATGTTTTTAACAAAATGACTAGTTGTTCTTTTATATTCGTCGTTTGGATAAATTGGTGTAACACCAGGCGTACTAGCTTCTAGTGTGTTTAATAAATTAAATGTACTTGGGTTATCAGTAAACTTAGTATCATCTAGACTTATTTCAATTTGTGCATCACTTTCGAGTGCACCATACTCACCAACACGCACAGCCCATTCTTCATAAACACCAATATTGCTACTGATATTATTAAATGTTGCATTAGTTAATGACTCGATAGCATTACGTGTGCCTTTTTCTTTGATAAATCCTTGATAGAACTTGGTTTGACTTTGATAGTCTAAGTTAAGATCTGACAGATATTGTCTGTTACGTAGTCCAATAATACCTGCGCTGAATTGTTGTAGGTCTTCACCAATTGGTAAATTCTCTACATCATAAATTCTTTCAAACTGTTCTGCATTGTATGCAAAGTTTGGAAGTAGACCGCTCTTTTGATTTTCTTTGTCGATTCTTGACCATTCGCTAAGTTTAAATTCGGCAGTACCAATTGTATTAGCCAATGCTGTATATGTCAAGCTCTTATAGTTAACAATAGTACCTTTTGTGTAATCAGTAAACGGTGCCCATTCTTCAACTTTAGGATCGTTGTAAACAAATCCTGGCGGATTAAGTTCGCCTGTCCAACCAGCAGTTCTGTTGCCTACTAGTTTCAAACGAAACTGTCTGTTTCCTAACTCTGGAAGATACACAATGTCATTAAACACTGTAACATTATCAAATACCAGTGCATGTTCGTATTGTACAACATTCGCTTCAAATAAGCAAATAGTTTCGCCGTTGAGTGTTTCGCAACTAAAAAAGTTTGGCTGTCTGTTAACTGTTATATCACTTGTTTTGATAACCGAAAAACTTGGATTTAATACTTTGCTCTTAGTTGTGCTATTTGTTATCGCATCAACTGTGCCACCCAACACGTTCATTTCAATTCTATCAAACGTTGGACTCAGAACTAGTAGACTGCCTGCTTCCCATTCTTGCTGTTCCCAGGATAAAAATTCTTTGACGCTTAACTCCCAGTCACGCATCTCGTTTAGACCAGGATCAAGTTGATTAAATGTAAAACCTTGTCCTACTAGATAGCGACTATAACTTATTAAGAAGTCTGCTACCTGTTGTACATTTCTAAATTCTGTACCGTAAGGCACAAGTAATTTGCGCTTCTCATAGTTGTGGTATATCACTGCACGTCGATCACCAACAACCAATGTATGGTTTTCTGCATCTGTCAAACTTGGAACCACCGGGAAGTAAGGATCATTTAGATCATATCCGCTTACGGTCCAACCGTTTCCGCTTTTTTGTACAACAACGCCACTGTATACCACTTTGCGTACTGGTGTACTTTTGTGTAGAATAACATCATAGTTTTCATCAGGTATCATAATACTGCTGGATACGCTGGAAGGTGAACTTTGTTCAGCTAGAACATTTACATAGTTCTTACCAGTATAACCGCCAACTTTGTAGCCTAATTGTACTTCTAGGTTATCTAAATACTGTCTTAATAATGTGCGTCCGTCAATACCTAAGTTTGTAGTATAATCTACAACCCAGTTTAGGTAACCTGCTACAAAATTGCGAGTTCCGTCTGCGTTAGTAGTGTCAGGCACTTGAATTAGATCTGGGTTAATACGTTTTAATGTCTGTCTAATAGCAAGTTGATCTAAGCGAGAATCTCTATAGTAACGCTCAATATTCATCAAACTACCAAAGTAGAATGCAGGCTTAATTAACGCCAATGCACGTTGTACCGCAAACGCATAGTCACTACTCTTAAGCCAGGCATACTCTGCAGGACTTACTTGTCCTACTTCATAACTACTGTTTAATGTAGCAGGATTCAGTCCACGAACAACAAATTGATCTGGACTTTTGCGTAAACCATATTCATCTACTGGAATAATCTGTGTTAGTCCAGGACGAGCAAAGTTCTTATTAATGCCAGCACGTGGTCCTGCATGAATGTAACCACGCTCTAGGTCTTCCCATAAAAGTGTATTACCACCTGTGAAGGGTGCAACACCATAACGATCTGCCCACCAACTCGGTTCGTTAGCAAAGCCTAACATTTCCCATGGATGAGTGTGTGGACGTACTGTGTCAAACAAGCTCAAATAAATTGCTCTTGGAGAGCCTGGTAATTGTGTGCCTAGTAATTTGTTTGTCTGTCTACTATAGTTCCATGTCCATGCATTGCTATTCTGGAATGAGTTATTTGTTGTAAAGTCTACCTGATTAAATCCTGCCCATTTCAAAAAGCTCTTGCCTAAAATACGTTTATATTCTGCTTCGTTATATTCTGTATCGCGGAAGCCTCCAGGAATAAATTCATAAAGATCAAAAATATTTTCATCAAACTTGAGTTTGATATTGTTGTAGATTCTTTTTTCAAACTCTAATAGTAAATCATCTCTAAAGTCATTAAATGCTGGCATAATACTACCATCGTGACCTTGAACAACATTGCGTGGTTCGATGTAGGTATCATCAAGCATAATTGTTGGAGTATAGGCAGGAAATAATCCTAGCTTACTTGGTGTTGGAGGCAAATAACTGCCATCTGTATTGTGGTATTCAATAATTCGTACTTGGTCGTCAGCTTCTAATGTAAAGCTATCACTAATAACAACCGCTGTTCTGTCCTGCGGGAAATAGTAATCTCTATCTTTGATTAACTGTACATTATTGATATAAACCAATACTGCGGTGTTGCTTAGTTGTGTGTCATCAAATACGTTAGGTAAATCAAACTGCTTTAGGTTAGGGTTAATAACAACATCTTCATATACAGTTCTGTTGTTGCCATAAGGGAACATATCGCTATAATAGAATGGCATAGTAGAATTTTTAGACATGTTGATCTGTTCAACAATAAAATCTACATGTTCTTCAACTGTGCGCGATTCGATATTTTGTATACTGCCTGCTAGCTGTAAAAACTTGTTTTTAAATTTTGTATATTCTCTACTAGCAAGCTCAACACTCTCAACAAAGTTAAAACGTTCACTAGTCAAGAACAAGTTGCTGTAGATTATTGGATAACCGTGTTGTAGAATTGTACCTGTGTTATTTTTATAAAAAATATCACGTTGACTGGTAAATGTTTCTACACTTTCGTAGATAGCATTTGTATTTTCTTCTAGTGTATCAATATGATCTTTAAGCTGACCTAGTGTCAGACTTGAAAAGTCTCGGTTTTCACCGTTAAAGTCTAAGTTAGGTGGTATTTCATAGTAGCCTTGCTGTGACACTCTATCTCTAGAATAGATTAAAATATCAACTTTGTCGCCTTGTGCAATTAGATAAATGGGGTTAACTACTACACATAGTCTAGTACCGATAAGTTCTAATGTAAAGTCTATTCTTTTTAATAGTTTATTGTTAACAATAACTTTGATGTTAGGTGTTTTGTTTACTTCATCATTGATAATATCAATTTCAAAATAGTTTGTTCTGCCATCATAAACTTTACTAAAGATTTGATATTGTTTACTACTTTCTTGGTTCTTTAACCAAACATTACGATGTTCTCTAGTTGTTTTTGTATAGTCTTTATACAAAAACCCAACGTTAATAGCTCTAGTTGCAATATCTAATTCATCTAGGTATGTAAATGTATCAGTAATAAATGATGTTTCAAATTCAATATCGCCAACACTATTAAAGTTTCTATAACTTAATGGGAAGCCAAGCACTGTATCAGCTGACCCTGTGCCTTGTTTGTATTGGAAGATTGTTGTCCCAGTAAAGGTTGAGTTAGGATATGTTGTTTGGTTACCGTAACTAATGTTGTTCCAATCAAGTACATCGAATCTAGGTGCAGTGTTTACACCTGTTTTGGTTTGTCCTTCGTACCACTGGTCACCATCGTACCAATAGTTTCTTCTTCCATTCTTACCACTCTTAACAATAACGACATCACCGTTTTCTAGTAAACGTTCGCCGATCTCTGCAAGATGAATAGTTGGAGATCCTGCAATAGTTTCAAGTTGAATTTCATAAATGCGTTTGCGAATTTCAGGATCTTGCTCGTTAGCAAAAATAATAGTTTTGTTGTCTTCTAGCTCGAATAACAATTCCCAAGTACTTGCAGTACTTGCTAGTCCAGGTGTTTGTTGTATATCTTGCCTAGCTTCATAAGCAAAGCCTTCGTATTCAACAATCTCACCTTCAAGTATAGTGTTGGCTGTAGCAGGGTCATATAATGTGTAGCCATATAAATCGAACCAGATACCATCTGCGGCAACTGCTGGATTGTCTTCTGTAGGGTTCAAACATTCATAAATGCGATTTTGATATGATATACGTTCACCTTTAAAGTATAAACGTGTGTTATCAAAAGGAATAATTTGATCTCGTGGTTTCCAAACTACTGAATCTGTTGGTAGTGACTGGTTATTGCGTAGTGCGCCATAAACATTGTTATTATAGATGACTGTATCGCCTTTGATATATGCAGTACTTGTATCATATACACTACCCGAGCGTTCAACATCACTGAATGCATCTTTAACTGTAAAGTCTAAATAGTCTACTGGATCTAAGCCTTCAACACCAAAGTTAAACAGTCTGAGTGAATGTTCAAATTCTAGTATAGGACGGGCCGCACGAAAGTCTTGATCTGGCAAACTTGTGTTTTTAGCACGATAGTTGTTAACTGGTTCAATTACACCTTCGGCAGTTTTAATATAAAAGTTGTCTTCGCTGTATGCGTAAAAGATTTGATTTACAGCATATTCATATTCTAGGTTTTCAATAACAACTCTACTTCTCAGAGTTGAAACAATAATTTGATCACTAGGAATTGCAACAAATTCATTGTTAAAGTTTGGATCGTATGTAAATTCGTAAATTAATTGTTCTTTGTTGATCTCAGCAGTTTGTGTTAGTACATCAATGTGGAACCAACGGTTGCTACGTGACCACCCATTTAGATCATAACTTGCACGGTTAATAGTAATATAGTCAGGAGTATTAATTCCATTTGATGTGTATGCTTCGATAGGTACAAGATCGTTTACACTTGCTAAACGAATTTGTTTACCGACACCTTCAATGTAATATTGTTTGTTTTTATACTTGGCAGGAGTTACAGTATCGTTAAAGCTAACTTTTAAACCGTTAGTAAAGTCAATGCCGTTTGGCGAAGTATAACTGGTAGCACCTAAAATATCTTCTTCTACGTCGATGGTAAAGTTTTCAGCATCAACAATACGAATTTCTCCGTAATATACAGCATCTTCGCTGTCTTGATAATATAGTCTATCAAGCACACTGGTAATAACAGGAACTTCGTGATAGGTCTGGTCAAAATCGTGATAGTATTCTTTAGTACCATGTTGAATACCATTATTGATATAAACCTTTTGATCAAAATCAACATTAGTACTAGGTACTAAGTGAATAACATAATCATCATACACACCAGTTTGAGGATTGACTTCACCAATGGGTACCAGTGTTACACGCCAGATATCACGACGCTGTTCTCTTGGTACAACTTGTTTTTCAACAGCAATACCATACTGTATCATGTCAAAGAATTCATTGTTAGTCCAATGCACATCATCTAATACATCGTCTTTTGTTAAAAATATCAAGCTCTTGTTATTTAGGTTAGCAAATGTTTTTGCACCGTCAATACCATTTGGATTTTCCTGCAAAAACGAGCTTAGAAGTGCGCCTTCAATTTGATCGTAATAGAAGTCGCAAGCAATGTCAACATTGTCCACAGTTTCCATTTCTGTGTAGCGACTTTGTGCATTAATGAGAGGTACTTTGAATGTAACTGTGCCGTTATCTGATCCGTTGTTTTCAACTCCAAATATTTCTCTAGTGCTAACATTAGTTTGATTAAATCTAAAACCTGTCAAGCCAGGTTCTGTTTGAATCCAAAACTTATGCCCTGGTTCGCTAACTGTAAAGGTATATGTACCGCCTCGTGCTAGGACCAGCACTGGATTTGATTCAATACCTTTTTCACTGAAGTTAAAACCGTTAACACTGAGGTTACGTGTTACTGTGTACTGTTCTTCTGTTTCAACATTACCAGCAAACACATCTACTGCATCAGGACCGTTAGGCACCCAGTAATAATTTTTAAAGTTTACAAACTTGTCATAATCAATTAGTGCATCAAAGCTATAGCTTTCGTTGTTAAAAAGTCTGTTGTGGTTAGTAATATTACCACCCTGATAGCTGATCTGTTGTAGTAGATCAATATATGTGCTAAAGAAGTCAATGGTATCAGTGGATCTGTTTTTAACAACCACACTGGGTTCTAGCTGATAGTTTTGTCTACTAACAGTTGCTTCTGTAACATAGTTGTCGGTGGTAACAAATGTTGGACTAAACTTTCTACCAATATAGCCATTGATTTTTTCAAAGTCTGGCTTGCTGACCAATTGGTCTAGTGTAGCATTTAGAAACTTATTGTTAGTTTCTGTACGAAAAATGCTTGGTAAAAAATTTACTGTCTTGATAATCGCCATGTTGTACTACTTACCTATCGCTTATACACCGGCTATAGCCTGATTCAATTGGCTAGCAGTAATAGAGCTGATAATATCAACATCGTCAACTGTTGCCGAACTGATTAAAATTTCGTCTGGTTCTGCATTAATTTGATAAAGGTTACCAAAACTACTAGAAGTATCACTAGGAACAATAATAATACTAGAAAGTTCTGGTGTTAGTTCAGCGTGTAAATAAGCACTTAACTCACTAAAGTAAAAAGATTCACCAAAGTCCCAGTTGTTAATATCAAAGTAAGTATTGATAGCATTAATAACCTGCGTCTTTACTTCACTGTCGCTGATATTCATATTTGGATTCTTGACAACTTTGAATTTAGCACGTAAACTATTTTCAGCTAAACTACCAAACAATGGTTTAAATTTAGCACTGTTAAAAATAATAGTATCACTAAGTGCTTTGTAGTTTTCTAATGTATTAAACTCACCTCTAAGTTCCTCTTGTGTAGGAGCAACTGGCTCTGTTAGTGTATTAGATGTATCGGTAATAAAGGCAATATAATCATTGCTATAGGATTTTGTTAAAATAAACAAATCCATTAAGTTGTTTGGACTTGGATCTACACGTCTGTTGTTCGGCGCACTATGTTTGTATTGGAAGTTTAACGATCCTCTACCGACACGTGCTCTGTAGTTAGTAGTAACATTTGATAATTCTCTAATGCCGTTAGAAATATTAAGTTGATAAAATCTATCAGTAGAGTAAGCGTAGAATATTTGTCCTGCATTGTAACTTTCTAAGTTCAAACTAATAGTTGCAAAATCTGGAAAAATCTCTACATCAAAATAATCCATCGGTGCAAAATCATTAAAGCCGCCAGTGGTGTCTTCTTTTTTAAAGAAAACAAACTTTGAGTCACTGTTTACTTCACTGTCAACAATTAAGTCAAACAAGTCGGGATTGTCAGGAACACCATCTTGATCTGTGTCTGGAAATGTTATTAGTACACGACGATTTTCTCTATAACCATCTGCACCAA
>Ga0181552_10001981_pt1 | contig 15300 bp, 9 predicted proteins | sample 011ome_18_FD_130583 | JGI IMG/M metagenome (GOLD analysis project Ga0181552, IMG submission 130583) | Coastal salt marsh microbial communities from the Groves Creek Marsh, Skidaway Island, Georgia - 011501BT metaG (megahit assembly) | ecosystem: Environmental > Aquatic > Marine > Intertidal zone...
ACGCCGGCCAAAACGCCTCTATCCAGTTTTCAAAATCTTGCTCCAAGCACTGGTCGTCATCCCCTAAATGAATCTTCATCAACGCCGTCGCGCCGAGATCGACCAATGCTTTGTGCACCATCTTCGCCGCGGCGTTAAACTGCTCGTACGACCGGTTTCCGAGTCCGAACACGCTAAACGTCAATCCTTCCAGTAAGTCTGGCAAACGCCCGTCGCTCGCCGAGTCCCGCGCCCAATACACGAAATCCGAGCTCGTATCCGTCGGCTCACCATCCCCATACGTGCTTTGCAAGAACACACAACACCCCGTCTCCTCCTTCAACACATCTTCCGCATCCATCGCGTTAATGGTTTCCAAATCCACAGCCCGAGCCGCCACGGCGTCCTTGTACCTCGCGCGCGCGTGCGCCACCACCTCGCGCGCGTACCGCTCACTCGTGCCCGTCTGCGTGCCATAAAACACCGTCAACCGAATCTTACCCGCGCTATCGAACGCATTCGCCGGCGCCTGCGCCGACGACGCCCTGGCGAACCACGACGACACCCACGCCGCCGCCGACGCCGACGTCGTCGTTTTCCCTCCAGCGCACCGCACGCCGATTAACCCGACCACCGACGCCGCGAGCACGCACGTGCTCGCCAGCGTCAGCCCATCGCTCGTCAGCGCGTCCACGAACGCCGACGCTGACGTCGAAGACATCGCGCGATGACCGCTTCGCGCGCGCGACACTGCCGACGACCGCGCATCCATCGTGCGCGTCATCGATGCGCCGGCTAAACCCGCGCGACGGCGTCATCCGGCCTAAACCCTAAAACACGTAATGTACGCGTCGATCGCCTGATGTGATCCCCTAATGTGCGCGAACGCCCTCACGCGATCACGAAAAGTCGCGACGCACGACGCGTACACGAGTGCCAGAGATGCATGTCTAGGATCACGCGCGATCGTGCATAAATGTTTATGATGTGCACGCACCCTTGGCGCGTGTACTGTGCGTCGTCCTACGCATATAGAGATGTGCGTGGAATCGCGAGGGTTTAGGCGTCGCTCGGCGATGCTGGCAGCTGGGGGCACCTCCCGCGGCGTCACAACGCGCCTCTTCGACGACGACGACGACGACGCCGGCGCGCAAAGCGAACGCATCGAACGCATCGCGTGTTTTTGTGTCGGCGCGTTTCAACGCGCGCGCGCGGATCGGTGACGGCGGACGCGCGCGCGCGCACGCAGAGGCGTGGGCTCGGGATTCTATCTACTCCGGCGGCGGTGCGCGCGCGCGGATATCTTTCGCGCCGTGCGTCGCGTCGAGCGTCGTGGACGCATACGCGCTCGGGGGTAGACGCGTGACGTGTGAGTACGCGCGTGTGTACGCGCGAGTCGGGCGGCGAGTCGGGCGTGGCGCGCGAACGACGAGGGGTAATCCATCGCGCGTACAGTCAGAGGGCGCGCGCGGTTCGAGCCGTCGCGTCTGGCGGTCGCGTCTGGTGGTATGACGAAGACGACGTCGGCGGTGGATGCGCCTCGGGAGGCATCTTCGCAATTTGCTTCGTCGTATCAGAGCACGATGATGGGTGGTGAGGACGCGATGGCGGCGATGCAGGCGTTCGCGAGCGCTGGCGGGGGGTTGGGATCGAGCGCGCCCACGCGAGGGTTCGTGATTGGAGGCGGGTTCGCCGGCGCCGCGCCGTCGATGATGATGATGATGCCGCCGGGCCCTGGGGCGGGGTCGCCGAATTTCTTGGCTGGGACGTCGCCGAGCTCGATCGGGGGGTCGTACGGGTCGTCGCCGACGGCGATTCCGCAGGTGATGCGCGCCAAGGCGCCGCTCGAGAGCGGCATCGGATTCCCGGGGTATAGCTCGTCGCTTCCTGGGAAGCATCACATTGGATCTCCGAATAGCGGTTTTAGTGCGTTTAGTCCACCAATGAATCTTAAGGATCCACCGCGTGGGGTGTCAATGGCGACGTTTTCGTCGTCGCCGCCCGTCAAGGCGGGCGGTGTGCAGAAGCCGCCGACGAGCGCGACGAAGAGTAAAAAGTTGGAAAAGGCGACAACGGGCATGGACGCTGCGGCTGCGGCTGCAGCGGCGTCATTGGCGACATCACCGATGAACTCGAGTGGCAAACAACAAAAGAGCGTGTACCGAGGCGTAAGACAGCGTCCGTGGGGGAAGTATGCGGCGGAAATCAGAGATCCAACACGCGGTTCGCGATTGTGGCTGGGCACGTTTGATTCGGCGGAGGAGGCGGCGCTCGCGTACGACGCTGCGGCGCGCGCGATCCGAGGAGATGCAGCGGTTACAAACTTTGGAAAAGAAGTGCCGATTCCGGCGTCCGTGCGTGCGCAATTGCCGCCGCTTCCAACGCGACCGGTGCAAGGGCGCGGTGGCATGCGCGAGGACACCGCCGCGTTGAGCGGACGCATGTCCAAGCTTTCGACGTCAAACAAAGCGGTCAATCTTGAAGAAGAGGCAGAAATGTTACTCATGCTTCAAGGTGCGGATAGCGAGACAAAGATGAGCACTCCAGAAAAGTCCATGAACTCTATGGATGATGCCGTGGAGGGTATGGATCTCGAAGATGGGGAGAATGGCGAAAGCACTGTGACGATTAGCGAACCCACGGTAAAGTTGCGCGCGCAAAAGACGAGCGCCGGCGCTAGCGCCAAAGTCGCCGCAGGAACGTCCGAAATGGATGCATCTGCAGCGATGATTTCCGCGCTAAAAGCCACTGGGAGGTCTACGCGTCCCCGACGAGGAGGTGCATAAATATTATTCATTCAAGCGACGCATTGTCGCCGCACTGCGAGCATAAAACACGTGAAATTGATGAAGATACTAGAGCAGCAGCAGCAGCAGACGATAAAAGCGCGCGTATTTTTATAGAAATCTCTCAGAATCATAATTATTTCATTCATATTTGTCGTACAGACGTACCGGCACCGTACTTGAGAGAGTTGCAAGTACACTCCGTGGAGCGACGCTGAGTCACATCAAGGCGAGCGCCGCGGCGCCGATGGCGGCGATGGAGACCGAAGCAGCTGCGAAAGACGCGCCCGCACCGCTGCTCGGCGGTTCAGCGCTTCTTGCATTCATATACGTGTCGTAGTTGTCGAGAGTAATGTCATTAGGGCACGACGCGCCTGAGCACGCCGACGTGGACAAGCACAATCCGTACGTGCCGCAGCAATCGCCGGGCGTGCAAATAGTTTCGAGATACGCCAGTGACGGAGCGCCATCAGCGCACTGAAAGTTGCACGATGGCACTTGGCGCGTGACCATTTGACCATCCGGGCATCGCAAGACGTCGGGAGGGCAGAACGTGTACGCCTCAGATGGCCCAGATGATGTTTCCACGTTTGGCGCCGGCGCTGAAGCGTCGTCGTCGTCGTCGTCAAAACCATTATTCGAGACACCTTCGTTATCAAACATCCACGTGAGCACTTCGGGCGTAAACTGCGTGGAAAAAGTCATCGCATTGGCGAGTTCAGTGTTCAATCCGCGAACGAGACGAAGCTCAGTACGTCCGCCGGCGTCGCACGAGGTATCGTTTCCAAAGTACACGACGTCGGTGTCGGGAGCGTTTGCGAGCAATTTCTGTCTCGACACCATCGCGTCCGGAGTGGCGATTTTCGTCGTTGCTTCGCAACCATTGTGATCGGCCCAGCCGAACACGGTGGTTTCCACCGACGGCACGGGCTTGCCTTCGAAAAGGCCGCCATCGACGGGAATGTTGTCAAATTCACCGTGAATGGCGAGCACGTTGACTGGGGACGCGCCAGCGTTGGAGAACGCCGCGCAATTCGTCGGTGCATCGACAAAAGACAAACCAGAAATAGAAACAATGCCAGCGACGAGGTCCGGTTTCTCGCATGCCATGCGATACGCCATGAAACCACCGTTTTCCCAACCGACAATGTAGACTTTATTATTGGCAATGTTGTAGGCGCTCTTCACCGCCGAAATCGTTTGCGAAATGTGCGCGACGTCGTCCACGGGCTCCCAAGTCTCAGGCTCGCTCGGTCGCAACGCGAATCGACCAGCGGCACAGCACGATGGCGTCGCCGCCCATGCGCGGCAGCCGAACCGCGTGCTGAGTATGCCGCCCGTACGAAGTGCGGTTGAAGACCAGAAGCGGTTACGAGACGCCTCGGGAACAGCCAAGGCAAAGCCGAATTCGTCCACGCGCTCCTTCAATCGTAAGATGCGATCGGTCGACTCGCCATCCATGCATCGACCATGAAGAAGAACAACCAAAGGCATTTCCGGAGCGGGCGTTGTCGTGTTATCAATCGCGCTATCGGGCAAGTAGAGCGCGATGGGGTCGCGGTCGACGCCGTTGTCGTAGACAATGTCGAGCGACTGCCTCGCGAGGCCGTAGGCGGAGCCAGCGTTCCCGAGCAAGAAGGCAAGAAACGCAAAACGCGCACGAATATTAGACAACATGAGTAAGATACGAACACACGTAGAAAGCAGAGCTGGTGTCGTGAGACGTGCCGTAGAATGGAGTCGAGAGTGGCAGCTCGTGTCTTGAATGCGTCGGCGCCTCGAGCGTAGCGACTCATTGAACATATCAATCACATAGGTTGACACTGCGAATAGTATTCGCTGAAAAATACGCACGCGTTACCTACAGCGCAACATTTTGCACCCGAAAAGTACGAACCACCGCATTGCTCCCACACCGCCGAGCATGGTCGACACACGCTCGAGTAGTCGTTCACCCACGTACAAGTCAGATCCCGAGCGCAGCAACGCGCACCATCAAAAAATGCCCCGCCGCACTTTTGATTTTCTTCGCTACACGGTAAACAGTATTTCACACCGTACGCGTACGGAACCTCGGCACAGCTTCCATTCGCGCAGCATCGCTCGCCGGTGTCGTCATGCAAACTTAACACGCTACACGCGCGACCAACTTCGACGCATTGACACGCCTGGCCGAGTTTAGTGCCCAATGTCACAGGCCACAGCTGACACGGCTCTGTGGGTTTGTCGCACTCTGCTGCCTTGGCTTCGTCCGAAGCTATGGGGAGTGTCGGTACGTCGCCGCACAGCCCAGGATTGTTCGCGAGCGAAATCGTCTTCAAGTTTGGAAGATCCGCCGAGCTGATGGTCACTGGGCCGGATAGTCTGTTTCTGTCAAGCAACGCAATCTCCAATCTCTTGAGCGAGCTAATAGAATTTACCGATCCGGTCAGCGCGTTCTCATGCAAATCTAAAAACGTTAAGTTTTTGGGCAACGCGTCGGGTAGAGTCCCAGTGAGTCGGTTACCTTCAAGAATGAACGACTCCAACGCCAATGCTTGCGACCAATCTGGTGGGATTGGTCCTGACATGAAATTGTCGTCCAAGTTCAACTGCCGTAAGCGTGGTAGCGCCGACAACTCGTTCGGAATGCGGCCGTATAATTGATTACCAGACACATCCATGATTTCCAATCGCTTGAGATTTCCGATGCTTCTCGGCAGCGCGTACGAGTCTCCTCGAGCGCCTAAGAAGTTGCGATGCAAGTTCAACACGCGCAAGTTGATCAATTTACCAATCTCTGTAGGAATGCTCCCCGTGAGTTGATTGCCAAAATACACTCCAGGCTCGCCGTACGTGCTTCGCTTCGCGGCGGGCACGAAGCTTTCAACAAAAATTTGCTTTGGCGTGAAACCGCCATCGATATTCAGGATGACCAATTCCGTCAGCGACCCGATGCTGCGAGGAATCTCGCCAGTGAACAAGTTCAAATTCAAATATAACTCCCGCAACCGAGGCATGGACGCGATAAACGCCTCGGGAATGTCCCCGCGAATCGCATTCGACGACAAATCCAACACCTCGAGCGCGCCGAATCCGTCGCGCTCCAAGCGCCGCCCGTCCTCGCCCGGCAACATCCCTCGCAAATCCATCCCCGACATCACCAACGTCTTAACGCGACACCCCGCATCACCTTCGCACGCACATCCCACCTTGACACCACCCCATATCGAACCACCGCACGGCTCCTCCCCTCGCGCCAAACCAAGCGCGCACGCATCGCAGCCGACCGCCGCGCAGAGCGCCGCGAGCGCGGCGCGATCGCCATCCACCACCAACCCCGACCGCGCATCGACCGCGAGCGCGCCGCGCGCCAACACGAGCGCCGTGAAACCAACCACCGTCGTCGTCGTCGTCGTCGTCATCATCATCGTCGCCCTCTGTCGCCCACGCCCACATGGACGTCCACATGGACGACGGCGAGAATACGAACCGTCACACGCCGTTTGTCCGAACACTCGACGTCCACGATCCCACCGAATCGAAGCTTCCATTGCATCACACCCCGCCGCCGCCGTTCGTTGCGCGTCGTCGAGCGCCCAGGGCGCATCACCCGACGCCATGGATGCGCCGCGCGTCTACCCCGCGTGGGCGTCCACAGTAGACGACGCCCTGCGACACCACGACGTCGACGTCAGCGTGGGGTTGTCGGAGGGCGAAGTGACCGATCGTCGCGCGCGCTACGGCGCGAATGAGCTCGAAAAAGAGCCCGGTAAGGCGCTATGGGCGCTCGTGCTCGAACAGTTTGATGATGCGCTGGTGAAGATATTACTTGCCGCCGCGGCGGTGTCGTTTGGGTTGGCGTTCGTGGAGAATAGGGGGGCGGATGCGGGGCATTCGATCACGGCGTACGTGGAGCCGCTGGTGATAGTGTTAATCTTAATCTTGAATGCAATCGTGGGCGTGTGGCAGGAATCGAACGCGGAGAATGCGCTCGAGGCATTGAAGGAGATGCAAAGTGAGCATGCGAAGTGCTTGAGAGACGGCGCGTGGGATGGATCGCTCGCGGCCAAGGAGCTCGTGCCGGGAGATGTGGTGGAGTTGAAGACGGGCGACCGCGTTCCGGCGGATTGCCGCTTGGTGGGGTTAAAGACGGCGACGGTGCGCGTGGAACAAGCATCGTTGACGGGGGAATCCGTGGCGGTTGATAAGCGCACCGATGCGGTGAAGGATATCGACATTGAGCTTCAAGGGAAGACAAATATGTTGTTCAGCGGCACGGCGGTTTCAAGCGGGTCGTGCGTGTGCGTGGTGAACTCCACGGGCATGTCGACTGAGATTGGTAAGATTCAGTCGCAAATCCAAGCCGCAAGCGAAGAGGAAGAAGACACGCCGCTCAAGCAAAAGCTCGACCGTTTTGGCGAGAGCTTGACGACGCTCATCGGTGTCGTGTGCCTCGTTGTGTGGCTCATCAACTACAAGCACTTTTTAACGATTGAATTCGCCCCCGGGTCATCGACGCCGTCGGTGTCGTTTGATTTGGGCAAGTGCACGTATTACTTCAAGATTGCCGTAGCGTTGGCGGTCGCAGCCATTCCCGAAGGTTTACCCGCGGTGATCACCACGTGCTTGGCGCTCGGTACGCGTAAAATGGCAAAAAAGAATGCCATCGTTCGCAAGTTGCCCAGCGTCGAAACGCTCGGGTGCACGAGTGTGATTTGCAGTGACAAGACGGGTACGCTCACTACGAATCAAATGTCCGCGGTGAATCTCGTGGTGATGAAATCATCTACGACGCTCTCGTCATACGAAGTAGAGGGCACAACGTACAACCCCACCGAAGGCGCCATCATCGGCGCCCCGAACGCGCTCGACGCCAATTTGGCCGCAGTGAGCAAAGTGTGCGCGCTGTGCAACGGCGCCGACATCGAGTACAAGAATGGCGCGTACAAGGCTGTCGGCGAACCCACGGAGGCGGCGCTCAAGGTATTAGCCGAGAAGATTGGTTTGGAAAACATGCGAGGCATCGAAGCCAAGCGCGCGTCAAAGCCGGAGAAGCACGCGCAGATTGTGTGCGACACGCTCGCGGCGGTGTACGACGTAAAGGCGACGCTCGAGTTCGAACGTAACCGAAAGTCCATGAGTGTCATCGTGAGTGAAAAAACCAGCACTGGTCGCGGGAAGAGTGCGTCGTCGGCGTCGACGAACCACCTCTTCGTCAAGGGCGCACCCGAATTCGTCCTCGAGCGATGTTCGAGCGTTCAACTCCCCGACGGTTCTGTCATCCCACTCAGCGCTCCGATGCGCAAGAAAATTCTCGCCAAACAAGCTGACATGGCGCGCGGCGCCCTTCGCACGATTGCGTTTGCCACGAAATCTGGCACAGAATTAGGAGACTTGGCGACGTACGACGGCTCGAGCACGCACAAGGCACACGTCATGCTCAAGGATCCGAGCTCGTACGCTCGCATCGAATCCGACTTGACCTTCGTCGGCTTGGCGGGATTACGCGACCCGCCGCGTCCCGAAGTTCGAGGCGCGATTGAGGCGTGCCACACCGCTGGCATTCGCGTCATCGTCATCACCGGTGACAATCAACTCACCGCCGAAGCGATCTGTGGGGAGATCGGCGTCTTTACCTCGGTCGCTGACGCCAAGGGTAAATCATTCACTGGACGCGAATTCGCGTCCATGTCGAAAAAGAAGCAGCTCGAGGCGTTGCTCGGCGAAGGCGGTCGCGTATTTTCTCGCGCCGAGCCCAAGCACAAGCAAGACATCGTTCGCCTGCTTCGCGACAACGGCGACGTCGTGGCGATGACGGGCGATGGCGTCAATGATGCGCCTGCGTTGAAATTGGCCGATATTGGCATCGCCATGGGCATCTCTGGCACCGAAGTCGCCAAGGAGGCGTCCGACATGGTGCTCGCCGACGATAACTTTAGCACCATTGTCGACGCGGTCGCCGAAGGTCGAAGCATTTACAACAACATGAAGGCGTTTATTCGCTACATGATTTCATCCAACGTCGGTGAGGTGGTGAGTATTTTTCTCACCGCCGCGCTCGGGATGCCCGAAGGCTTAGTGCCCGTGCAGCTGTTGTGGGTGAACCTCGTCACCGACGGACCTCCGGCGACGGCGCTCGGGTTTAATCCAGCGGATAAGGACATCATGACTAAACCGCCGCGGAAGAAGGACGAAGATTTGTTATCCAAGTGGGTGATGTTTCGATACGCAGTGGTTGGGCTGTACGTGGGTGTGGCCACCGTGGGGGCGTTTGCGATTTGGTACACGCGGTCGACGTTTATGGGGGTGGATTTGAGTGGCGACGGACACGCGACGGTGACGTTTCATCAGCTCACGCACTGGGGCGAATGCGCGCAATGGAAAGGGTTTAAAGGCGGCAAGTTCACCGCTGGTGGCGTGACGTATGACTACACCGGGAAAAACGCGTGCGAATACTTTGAAGCAGGCAAGGTCAAGGCGTCTACGTTGTCGCTCACCGTGCTCGTCGCCATTGAAATGTTCAACGCGCTCAACGCGTTATCCGAAGATGGATCGCTCTTGACGATGCCGCCATGGGTCAATCCGTACTTGTTAGTCGCTATGTGCGTCTCCTTTGGCTTGCACTTCTTGATCATGTACGTGCCGTACCTCGCAGATATTTTTTCAATCGTCCCGCTCGATCGCAATGAGTGGCTCCTCGTATTGCTCTGCGCCGCGCCCGTGTGCGTCATTGACGAAGTATTAAAAGTCTTTGGCCGCATCGCCGCTAGACGCGAGTTACGCGCGCGCCTCGGTTAACCCAACACTGTAATACCCCAATCCATTTATTTTATTAAAATCTACATTCACTTTGAGCCACCCGGAAACGATTGCACCATGACGTCGAGCACGGGTTTCGCGAGCTGTCCAAACACAAAAAACGCCCCCGCGAGCAAAAACACCACGAACGCCGCCGTGAGCGCCGCGCTAAACGTCTCCGATTCCAACAGCGCCGACTCTTGCTGCACGGGTTTCACGTAGTCCTGGCGCGATCGCCCGTCGTCGTCGTCGTCGACCGCGCGCGTCGTCGTCGTCGTCGATGCGCGCACCTTAGCCGAAACCGATGCGAACGACGCGAACGACGCGCGTGCACGCGGCGCATTCGTCGCACGCATCGGCGCGGATGACGCCCGGGATGACGGTGATGCCGCCGCCGCCGCCGTCGCGCGAGGCGCGCGCGCCATCGTCGTCGTCATCGTGACCATCGTGCGTCAGGCTCTGCGGGATCGAACGACGGCATTGATGTCCCCGTCGATAGCGCTGGACGCCGTGCGAACGGCGCGCGCGAGCGCCGACGCCGTGCGCGCACTGAACGCGTGGTTACCAGAGGTCAAGGCGAGCGACGACGCGCTGCGTCGCGCGTCGCGGGAGGTGGAATCCACGGGGGAGATGTCGGCGTCTGGTCAACGCACGAAAGATGACGCCGTGGACGCGGACGCCGCGCGCGAACGTGGCAACGCGCGGTATCGTCAAGGCGCCTACGGTGAGGCCATTGATGCGTATACTGAGAGCTTGCGCATTGCGCCGAGCGCGGCGGCGCACGCGAATCGGGCCATGGCGCGATTAAAGTTGAAAGATTACAAAGGCGTCGTGGAGGATTGCGACGCGTGCGCGGCGTTGGAGCCCGATTACGGCTCAAAGGTGTATCACCGGCGAGGCGTCGCGAAGCGAGAGCTCGGGGAGTATTTGGAGAGTGTGATGGATTTCGAGCGGGCGCTGCGATTGGAGCCGACGAGTGGGTTTTTGAAAGAGGAGCGGAAAAAGAGTCAACGCGCGTTTGAGCTCGAGGCGAAGACGCGACCGACGCAGACGCGGTACAGAGTGCGCATCGACGATGACGACGAGGACAAGGGTGGGGCCACGCGTAGTGAGGCTGTAGCGATGGAGTGCGTGCGCGCAGATGACGACATGGAAAGCGAGAGCGAGGAGGAGGTGACTATTCGACGTTCGCGTTCAACCGCCGACGCGGCTTCGGCGGCTGAACAGTCGCCCGCGGCGTCTATCGACGTCGTCAACACAGACCTCGTTAAAGCGGCAACAAAAATTGCCACGAGTAAGCCTCTAGCGCCGCCCCGAAACGGCGCCGAGTTTGAGAAAACGTATCGCCGAGCGATGAAGCTCGCGGCGTCGTCCTCTTCGGACGCGCGCGTCGACGTCCTTCGCCTCGTTCCGGTGGCCAAAATCCCATCCATGTTTGCCGGTGGTTTGGATCCTGACATCCTCACCGACGTCACAGCCACAGTCGTTCGCGACATGCTCGCCATCGACTCCCCGTGCGCGCTCGAATGGCTCGATGCGCTTCCAAAACTCCCTCGTTTCGCCGTCTCCCTCGCGCTCGCGCCTCTCCCCGCGCGCGACGTCCTCGTCCGCGCCTTTGACGCCGTCGTCATCCAACGCGATGCCGTCGCCCGTGCGCGCGCCGCATTCGCATTATAACCCCTCGTCGTGCATTTCGCGCATAGTCTAGCTCGTACATAGCACGCGCACGTGTCCAATACCACGCGCACAACTGGCCAACTGGCCAACTGGCCAACTGGCCAACTGGCACCAGAAAACGCGACGTTTCGAGGCGACGTTTCGAGAAGCCGAACAGTCGCGCGCGTCACACGCCGACCCCCGCGCGCGCGCGCCCGCTCACGCGCGCGCGATGACGCCCGCGCGCGCGATGACGTTCGCCACCGCCGCGTGCGCGACGTCTCGCGCGCGTAAACGCGCGAGACGGGGCGACGACGATGGGTGCGATGCGCATTCCGGAGACGATGCAGATGAGGTTGCGCACGTTTCGGCGCCGGATGTCGGGCCGTCGACGCCGCCGATGGCGGATAAGGTGCGTGGGAGACGGTCGGGAGAGTACGGGGATGACGCGGACGCGCGTGATCGGCGCGCGCGCGGTGGAGAGCGCACGCACGGGGCGAGTGACGTGCTCGCGTTGTTGCGCGCGTTGGATTTGGCGCGCGAGCCGGCGTCGGGTATGGGAGACGCGACGGCGGCGACGACGACGACGATGATGATGGCGGTGCCGGCGCGGCCGGCGTCGGCGCAGTTAGTACACGTACACGTGCGTACGCATAGCCGCGAGAAGGATGTCGTGATCGAGCAAGGGTTGTTGGTTGACGAGCAGTGGGCGTGCAAGGAAGAGACGCGGGACGCCAAGTGCTCGTCGGCTTGACGAGATCTCAGAGACGAAAATTGAATTGAATTGAAGTACATAGCGCACGTGTATCACTAAATTGTTTGATTGTGTAATCACAATGTTGTAAGGCGCCTCGTTACTTTGTTGTTGCTATCGTACCGCGGCGTCGAAGCGCTCGTGTGATTTGGAGCACGTAGTCGGCGCGAACCGCAGTCATGATCGTATTGTTGATTGATGCGGCGCATATGTGCGCGCGCGATCTTTCCAAACGTCCAATGAGACGCACCTCTGACGCCGCGGGCGAAAAGACGCTTTGAGCGCAGCGGCGGCCGAGCGCGCCCAAAAGTCTGCGCTGCACGTTCGGCGCTACATCGGCGGCGGCGGTGGCGGTACCTCTACACACACCGGCGGCCGCGGTGGCGGCGGGGTTGGTGGTAGTCCGACCGAGTACGCACTGCTCGATTGATTTCCGAAAACGTGCGACGCGAGAGGCGGCGCCCGGGGCGGCGGCGGCAGCGGTACTTCCACAACCGTTTTGTCACCTTCCATCGAAAGGTCACTCGGCGAATCCGTTACATTCGCTGATGGTCCCGCTGACGTCGACGGTGCCATCGCCATCGATGACGAGTTTTCGAGCGACGTGGCCCGTAAACTTGCGAGATTCGCCAGCATACCACTCGACCCAATTACGTCGTGCACGCTACCGTATTGGTTGCCCAACATAGCCGCGATGTCATCGAATTCATCCGCGTTAATTCCATCGGCTTGAACTTTGACCTTCGGAACGGCTTGACGTTCAAGTTTCTTGTCAAACGCGCGAGCCTTCTTTTGCAGATTCTCATGCCTGTACTCGCTAATTGTACTCTTGGCTGCAGATATTTGCGTCTTGCTAAGCACTTCTCTACCTTCCCAAATCGCCAAAACTTTTTGCACCATCTTTCGGCGATAACGGGCGTGTGCTTCGGCTATCGTCGCACCCTCAGGGACCTCTACATTTTTCATTTGTGATTCGTCAACTTTCACGACGGCAATCATAGCCTTGATGAGCTCGCGCATGTTACGGCTCAACGCTCGAGCGAAAAGCGCGTGCAACGCGTGCGAACCACCACGGGCCTCCACTCGGCTCGCCTGCGTGATGGAATCAATCAGATAAAACAATGTCAAACGCTCTGGCGCGGTCGTGTACGGGGCTTCGATCCGTTCTTTGAGCGCATTGATGCACGCATCTGGGACGCCGTCGAATTTCGCTATGTCCAACGCTTCTTGCGTAAAGTTTCCCATCACCGTTCTGTTCAAAGAAAGCTCGGGAAGTTTCATGATGAATTCTTTCAAGTTCGCTTTCGCACTATCGCTCATTTTCGTGTCATCTTCACCCTGGCGATCTGTAGACGCCATGCTATCTTTCCGAATCTCCTTGACTATGCTCATCACGTCGAGCGACGGACGCGGGGCCTTAGGCACCGCTTTCGGCCCCGCCGCCGCGCGCGCCGCCGCTTTCTCGTCTGCTTGTTCCACAATCTCACATATTAACTCTTTCGCCTTGTCCACTTTCGCCTTCGTACCGGTAATCACCACAGTATCCTCCTCCGTCGGGTGCGCCTCGACAGTTGCCCCAGATTTCCAACGTAACGCTTGCGCCGTCTCCCCTTTCCGTCCTAGCACCGCACTCACGCGTCCACCGCAACGAAAGCTCACATGAATAATCGCATCTTCAACGACCACCGCTTTCGCTGGCTCCGCGCGTGCTACCGACACCGACGCGGGTCTCTCGCGCTCTAACGGTTGACTCGTCGTCGCTACATTCTCATCAAGCACTTCGTACTCCTCATCGCTCGTCGTCTCCGGCTCACGCGCTCGCTCGCGCTTCTTCCCCACCTTCTTCGCCGCCGTGGACGTCTTCCCCGCGCCGTCGGTCTTTCGCACGACGCGCTGACGCGGTCGTTCGCCCGGTGGAGGTCGCACGGATTTTCCCGAGTACGGCTTTTCGCGACACACTTTGCAGCCGTTCGGGGACCAGCGACACTTCGGGCATCCGAGTTCGTGCGTCGGCGCTGACTTCGCCTCAACGGCGGCGGGAGCCGCGGCGGACATCGTCGTACCGCGCGCGCACTCGCGCAGAGTTCTGGCGATTGGATTCTATGAAGACGCGACGAGAACGCGCGCGGTACGAGACATGATTGGTAATGACGACGACGCTATTCATGACGCTATTAATAATGCTATTAAAACCAGAAGTTTATAGATACAGACGTTGTGAGCGAGCGAACGTAGTGCCAATGGTTCTTTGGGATGTACAGCACGTCGCCGGGGCGAAGAATGTACTCGACGAAGACGGCGGCGGTTGGAACGTAACGCTCGGGATCGAGCGGCGAGCGAGTAAAGGTGTTTTTGTTCCCCGCACGTAGCACGTCCGGAGCGAGATATTGAGTTTGCGCATCGTCGTACACGCGCACGTATTTGAAGCCGGCGACTTGGCACAACAAGTTCAGGTACGGGTCTCGATGTAAGCTCGTTCGCGTCCCCGAAGTGCCGAGCCAAATGTTTATCGCCGACGTCTCGGGTGAAACGCGCCCGAGCGCGTACGGCGGTACGGTGAACGTTTCACACAGTTCGGGGATTTGATGGAATAGCTGATGCTGCGATACGTACGCCACGTTCGTGCTCGATGGGGCGCCGGCGTGCGCGTCGTTGGACGGAGCTAAAAATGACTGGGCGAATCGCGACAACGACGTGACTCCCACGCCGTGTGACTCAAACGCCGTGCCATATTCCACGGGCACGATCGTGTCGCCGTATTTGTTAAAAACATCGAGTGTTTTGAACAGCTCCAACGCTTGCCATCCTTCACGCTCGAGATGCCCGGTGATGATGACGGGCGTCTCAGTGGCGACGTAAGCCTCGTAAAAACGCGTGGGCTCCAAATCCGCCGCGCGTTCAACAATCATGGCGTGCGTTGCATCCACGCGTGGCACGTCTTTCGCCGGCAACTCATCTGGAATACGACTGCCAAACGGAAACTCTAACGCGTTCTTTGTCCTCGCCACGAAGTCGCTCTCGACACATCGAATGACGCCGCCGCACCACAAAGGCACTTTACCCACGCGCAAAAGCGCCGACGCGGTGAGTAAGTCAAGCGCAACTCTAGCCAGGCGCACATCACTATCCCAATCTTCATTTCTACACGCCGCAGATGCCATTGGATCGTTTTCACGCGCGCAGACCGCGTCCAAACCGGCATCCAACGCCTCGGGCGCCGTCAACGCAAACGCCGCGACGCACCCCAGCGCCATCACGTGCGCATCCAAAAACCCATCACTCGGCCAATTCCCAAAATTCAACTGCGTCGAACACGCGTTGAGCACGCGCCTCGCCTCTCGCGCG
>Ga0181552_10001984_pt1 | contig 15295 bp, 8 predicted proteins | sample 011ome_18_FD_130583 | JGI IMG/M metagenome (GOLD analysis project Ga0181552, IMG submission 130583) | Coastal salt marsh microbial communities from the Groves Creek Marsh, Skidaway Island, Georgia - 011501BT metaG (megahit assembly) | ecosystem: Environmental > Aquatic > Marine > Intertidal zone...
AAATAAAAAATATAAAGATTCACTTATTTCATATGAGTGGTGTTTAGCTAAGGATGATATATCACCTCAACAAATTTTCGATAAGCATAAGTATGGTGGAAGTAAAGGTAGAGCAGAAGTAGCCAAGTATTGTATTATGGATTGTGAACTTTGTATTCATTTACTCTTACAATTGGATATGATTCCAAATAATATTGGTATGGCATCTGTATCATGGGTTCCAATATCATATATTTTCCTTCGTGGTCAAGGTATCAAAATTAATTCAATTATCACAAAGGTATGTTCTGAAGAAAAAACACGTATTCCTACATTGGTTGGTTTTAAAGATGGACAAAATGATGATGGTTTTGAAGGAGCAATTGTTTTGGATCCTAAACCAGGAATATATTCAGATGATCCTGTTAGTGTTTTGGATTATGCTTCACTTTATCCTTCATCTATCATAGAAAAGAATTTATCACATGAAACATTTGTTGGAACGGAAGAAGATATTAAAAATAATCCTGATCTTATAAAGGTAATTGAGGATAATGGTGGGTTTGATAACTTCTGGGCAATTGAATATGATGATTATATAAATGAGCAAAAAGGTAAAACAACACATAAGAAAAAAGCAGATACAAAAACAAAATGTTATTTCTTGAAAAATAAACGTACTGAAGATGATAAGATTATAAAAGAATCAATGGCTATTATTCCAAAAGTATTACAAACATTCCTTGATGCTAGAAAATCTACACGTAAAAAGATTAAACTTACAAAAGATGAAAATAAAAAGAAGGTTTTAGATGGTTTACAGTTAGCATATAAAGTTACAGCAAACTCTGTTTATGGTCAAATGGGTGCTAAAACAAGTCCAGTATTCTTTAAGAAGATAGCAGCATGTACAACAGCTATTGGTCGGCAAAGAATAGATGATGCGAGTATTGGTGTTAAAAGATGGGCTAAAGAAGCAGGTTATGATGAACCAGACATTGTTTATGGAGATACAGATTCTGTCTTTGTAAAATTCTCTAGAAAAGATAAAGATACTGGAAAAATACTCGAAGGTAAAGATGCTCTACGTTATTGTATTGATTGTGGGGTTAAAGCAGGAGAATGGGTAACAGAAAATATGTTACATTATCCACAAGATCTTGAATATGAAAAAACATTTTATCCATTCATTCTTATAGCAAAAAAGAAATATACAGGAGATAAATATGAGTTAGATCATGAAAAACCGAAAGAAAGAACTTCTATGGGTATTGTTATGAAAAGAAGGGATAATGCTCCTATTTGTAAATATGTTTTTGGAAATGTAATAGAAATTATTATGAATAAACGTAGTCTAGACTTAGCAATTGAATGGTTGAAAAAAACACTTCAAGAAATAAAAGATGGTAAGATGGATAAAAGCTACTTTATGATATCAAAATCTTTGAGAGGATTTTACAAAAATCCGGAAGGTATTGCTCATAAGGTTCTTGCAGATAGAATGGCCGAGAGGAATCCAGGTAATAAACCAAAACCAAATGATCGTATCCCATATGCTTACATAAAACTTAAAGATACAGATATTTATGATTATAATAACCTTTATAAAAGTGGTCCTAAAAAAGGTAAACCAAAGCCTAAAAAGATACTACAGGGTAATCGTATTGAGCACCCAGATTATATTGAGGAAAAAGGGTTAAAACTGGATTACGATTTCTATATCTCTAATCAGATAATGAATCCAGTAAAGCAAGTCCTTGATTTAAAGAAAGATGAAAATGAAACAAAAGCATTCTTTTCTCAATTTATAGAATCTATATAATATCTTCTTGTGTAAAGTTAATTCCTTAATATTTTTTTCTTTTATATTATAATATTATAAAAATGGGTGGTGGAATAATGCAATTAGTAGCATATGGTGCTCAAGATATTTATTTAACAGGGAACCCACAAATTACATTTTTCAAAGTTGTTTACAGAAGACATACGAATTTTTCTATGGAGACAATTAAACAAAATATTAGTGGTCAGTCTTTTATAGGCGTTGATAATGTAAATAATAAAGCTACTGTAACTATTTCTAGAAATGGCGACTTAGTTACGGGTGTTTTTGTTTTAGCGAAACAAAGAGATGTTAATAATACTTTTAGTTTGTGTGGAGATAGTATCGTAGAAGATGTAGAAATAGAAATAGGTGGTCAAAGAATAGATAAGCATTTTAAAGAATGGAATCAAATATGGAGTGAATTAACTACGCCAGTTTCAAAAGCAGATGGATATAAATATATGTCTGGTTCTTTTAATAATAATTTACTTACTGGAAATGATACAAAACAGGATATGATACGATATCCCTTAAACTTTTGGTTTTGTCGTAATCCGGGATTAGCATTACCATTAATAGCTCTTCAATATCACGAGATACAAATGAAATTTACATGGGGTGTTGGTTATTATGATAGTTCTAAAAATGATAATTTAACAAGAACAACACAGGGACTTACAGAACAACATTCAGTAGAAGTTTGGGCGGATTATGTATATTTAGATACAGATGAGAGAAGGCGTTTTTCTCAAGTTTCCCATGAATACTTAATTGAACAATTACAGATACAAAAAGAAAAAGATGTTTCGGCAGAGTCTTTTAAATTAAACTTAGAACATCCTATTAAAGAAATTATATGGACAACACCAACAGATTCACCTATGACAGATCACAAGATAAAAATGTCAATTAATGGTCACGATAGGTTTTATGAAAGAGACAAAGAATATTTTATGTTAGAACAACCCTATAAATATCATACATCTATACCCGGATATAATATTAAAGAAAGAGAAGAACCGGTGTTACTAAATGAATCAATCTTTAGTAAAGAATATACATTTCACAGTTTTATTGTTAGTGGTGTTAATAATGGTATTCCAACATTAGTAAATTTAGACAGCGATGGTGCGGACATTAGTTATGTGAACGTATTTAACAATCTAGAATTAGATGATAGAACTAGTAATTCAAGTACATTAACAACTAATACATCAAAATTTCTTTTTATTAGTGGGGGCGGATCACCAAATCCTACGATGGATTTTAAAGTTGGAGATATTGTTCGTGTTAATTATTATGATAATACAGATACAAAATATCATGTTCGTAATTTAACCGTTCTAGAGGTATTTAGAAGTAATACACTTATAAGTGAACATACTATTTATGAAATAAAGTTTAATGATAGTTTTGCTTTAACAACACATGAGAATGATAAAGTTAGCTTTGAGATAATAGCGCGTGTTCAGAATCCTGTTTCTAGATGTTCACAACTTAAAAAAGATATCTATGTTTATTCTTTTTCTTTAGAACCTGAAGAACATCAGCCTAGTGGTTCGTGTAACTTTTCAAGGATTGATAGTGCGAAGTTATTGTTTAATAAAACAGCTACATTAAGTAATATATATGCTGTTAATTATAATATTTTGAGAATTATGTCGGGGATGGGGGGATTAGCTTATTCAAGTTAAATATAATTATAATTAATATAGGTATATTAAAATGGGTGGAGGATTATTACAATTAGTCATCAAAGGTAAAATGGACACATACTTGACTGGAAACCCTGAATTTACATTTTTTAAAGCAGTTTATAGAAGACACACAAATTTTTCTATTGAATCAATAAGACAGCAAATTACCGACAAAGGAAAGGGTGAAAGAGTTATAAAATCAAAATTATCGCGTTCTGGAGATTTAATTGGTAAGATACATGTTGAAGTTAAATTATATAGAGGAGATGCGAGAAACACAACAGAAGGAGGAACTTATTTAAATTGGACTAATAATACAGGTCATGCTTTTTTAAAAGAATGTGAATTAAAGATTGGAGGTCAAACAATCGATAAACAAACCTCTAAATGGATGGATATATATAATGAAGTTTATGATAAAGATGAACAAGAATGGATCGGGTTAAATAAACATCCTGGAAAATATGGATATTTAAAAAAGGGTAGTCGTAGTGAGGATCCTCATTACCTAAAACTTTATATCCCATTACATTTTTGGTTTTGTGATAATCCTGGATTATACTTACCAATATTAGCTATAACGAAACATGAGGTTGAATTACATATGTTGATAAGATCAGTTGAAAATTTATTTAATTTAGATGGACAACTTGCGTTTACAAACACAGAACCCGATGTAGAGTTATGGTGTGATTACATCTTTTTAGATGAAGATGAAAAAAGAAAATATATATTAGAAAAAAAAGCATATCTTATACAACAAGTTCAAGTATATGAAAAGGACATGGAATTAATCAATAACATAAAATTTTATCATCCTGTAAAACAGCTTTTATGGGTAGTTCAAGAAAAGAATGTTAATTCGGAATCTGGTAATGGGGCTTCAGATACAGATGCTATTTTAAACATTTCAGGAGAGTTACAGAATAATAAAAATGATTATTTTAATTATCAAGCAAACTCACAAGGGAATAAGGAAATGATTTATTCCGTTCCTTCTTATGAACCTTTTAGAACAGCAAAACTACGAATAAATGGTATTGATCGTTTTTATGAAAGAGACGCAAGCTACTTTAGAATATTACAACCTTTAAATAGCGGATTAAAAATTCCTGGAAAACATATTTATATGTATAGTTTTTGTTTAAATCCGAAAGAATTTCAACCTAGTGGTTCATGTAATTTTTCAAGAATAGATGATACCGAACTTATATTTACAACAAACTATAATTTTGTTAATGAAAGATTATGTATATATGCTATTAACTATAATGTTCTCGTTGTTTCTTCAGGTATGGCAGGTTTAGTATATAAATAATTACTCTTTTTTTATTTCATCTCTTAATTTTTTTATTTCTTCTAAAAAGAATTCTTTCATTTTTTCTCTTTCATCTTTTTCTTTTTTAAGTTTTTCTTCTAATTCCCTTACTTTATGGTTAGTTTCTTGTAATCCTTTAACAAGATACGATGTTAATTTTGAGTAATCAATAGTAAGTAATCCTTTTTTAGGCTCTTTATTTATTAATAATGGGAAAATTTTATGAACATCTTGAGCTATAAAACCAACGTCTTTATTTTCACTAGATTTGAGTGTATAAGATACTGGTCTTAATAAATTTATTTTTTCTGTAATATTATCATCCATATCTACAATATCTTTTTTTAGTGATACATCTGAATACCGGTATACACCTCTAACATAAAGATCGTATAAGATTTTAACTTCTGCATTAAAGTATAATTTTCTTTTTTCATCTGGCGCAAGAAATTCTCCATATTCTCCATATATCAAAGAGGCGTCTCCTCTTCTAGTTACTGGGTCAATATAAAGCCTACCCTTGGCTTCATCTGGCGCAGTAGGGCCAGCCATGGATCCTATACATGTGGTATATGAACCTTCAACATAATACCCTGCATAATGACCAATACAAACATTTCTTACACCCTTTTGATTCTTATAACATGTTCTCGCCCCTACACATACATTAGTGTTTCCTATAGTATTAAAGTATCCAGCTTCATAACCGATAAATGTATTATACCCTAGACCCACAGTTGACGTAAAACCGGTTTTGAATCCATAAAATGTATTTCCTGAAAGAGTTGTATCACTTTTTATACCATTACCACTCTCATAACCAAGATACATACTGCTGTGTTCTGATGTTATATTCACATTATTAATAGATGTAAGTGATAAAGTCCCATTTGACGGTATTGTTACAGAATTAGAAAGGGTTCCGGAATAAATAAAATCACCTATTACTGTAAACGTTCCATTTATATTTACTATTCTTGATGACATGTCTCCGTAAATCAATGATGTATCCCCTCTGTTAGAATTATCTATATATAAACGATCATTGGTAACGGCACTATTTTCTTGAGGTCCAGCAAGACTACCAATACATATATTTCTGTGACCACTAGACAAATATTCACCAGCACTATATCCGATAGATATGTTATCATCACCACTAATATTATTAACACCAGTGTATGGTCCCAAAAATGTATTGTTATTACCAGTGGTAGTCAAATTTCCACTTTCTACTCCTATAGAAACATTATTCTTTCCACTTGAGACACTGGTTAAAGCAGTGTATCCTAATGCAATATTATGTTCACCATTATTCGTTACACCAGACAATCCCCGACATGCACTAAAACCTATACCAATGTTATTAGAACCCGAATTACGATATCTTAAGGCATATGTACCGACCCCTACATTTTGTGTTCCAGAAATAGATTTACCACAATCTCTACCTATTAAAATATTATAGTTGTTTGTAATATTTTTACCAGACTCTGCCCCTATACAAATTGAATAATTAACATTTCTACTATTAGTAGTCCCTTGTAGACAGTCTTTTCCTATTGCAACATTATGTGAACCACTTATAAACTGACAATTATTATAGCCAATACCTATATTATGTATACCAGTGCTAGGCCCATCTAAAAAATTATATTTACCAATTGCTACGCAATTATTATAAGATGTGGAACTTGAACCTTTAAGGTTGTTACTACCAACCGCTACATTACTGTGACCATTTGTTAAAAATATCATATTTCCTAAACCTATAGATGTATTATAATCTCCTGTGGTTAAATCAACTAAATTATGATAACCAAACGCAGAATTTCCAATTGCCCCTTTCGTAATACTTAAATGTTTTCCATATGTTCCAAAAAATGTGTTGTATTCCATCACTGTAAAGTCTACATTGTGACTATTGCTTGTAAAAAATAAATTGTAATTAAAATTTGTTCTTCCAACCGATGGATTGACATCTATATTAATATCTTCTAATGTTAGTGAAGTGGCTGTTATTGGTCCTACTAATTCATTTACCGTTAAATTCCCTTCAACATTTAATCCTCCTTTAACATTCAAATTACCACAGTCTGCTACGTTATTAGATATAACAACATTAGCATTCAATATTAAATCTTGATTATCCCCACTCTGATTACCATAAATAAGTGAATTTGTCCCCAGAGGAGAAGCACTCCCACGACAATCAATAATTAAAGCATTTGTTAATGATGAGTCTGAACTATAACCAGTATTGTAACCAATACATATGTTGTAATCACCAGAAATACCTTTTCCCGATTGTGATCCAATAAATGTATTATACTTGACCCCTGAAGTTCCATAAGAACCACTACCATATCCTATAAATGTATTATCATCTTGATGACTATTAATACCTCTTCCAGCACTTCCTCCTATTATAGTTGAACGAGAACCCCTCCCTTTAGAAAGATTACCTATTACAATAGTATCATCGTAGGCATCTGCTGATTCTAAACCATAACTATCATTAGAAATAACTAAATTTGTATCGTTTCCACTAGGTGAACCTGGTGAATAAATTTTCCAAATAGACCCCTGTGAAATCGTGTTGGCCTTAGCTTTCCCGTAGAAAAATATCTCCCCCCCTTGAACTTCGAGTGTCCCACTGATTGTAACTTCCGCATTAAAATTTAAAAGATTTGTAGACCCACCCTGATCACCATAAATAAGTGAATCTTCACCTTTATAATTACCCAAAGTATCTATAAATAAAAGGTTACTATCGTCGGCATAAGGACTCGACCCCGTCTGATACCCAATACATATATTGTTATAGGAGTCCCGCAACCATTTCCCTGCTTCCTTTCCTATAAATACGTTATAATCACCCGTTAAATAGTATCCTGCGTCCGACCCAATCACAACATTTTCAGAGGCGGTCTCGAGGCGATAACCTGCCTGTTTTCCGATACATACGTTATAATCACCTTTTAACTGTTTTCCTGCTTCAAATCCAACCGCAACATTATAATTACCTTGAGCGCCCAAGTTTCCAGCAAAATTTCCAATAAATGTGTTTCCTTCACCATCTGCTCCGTTTAATTGCGAGAGGCTGGAACCCGCGCCCCGCCCTACAAGTGTATTACTATGTCCTGGATTAGTTGGCATATTCATTCCTATCATAGTATTAGCATAATGATTGGTATCCACAGATGAAGAAGGGATACCGCGATTTTTATTAGTTAACTGAATGTTTGAATTGATGGTGGTGTTTCCTTTAGGGAAATTAAGTTTATAGTGACCAGACTCAGAGCCCCCAATGCACCATATTTTTATCTCCCCCCCTTGAACTTCGTGTGTCCCCGTTGTAACAATATTTCCATCAAATGTTAGTGTATTTGAACTATGTGTAATTGTGATATCCCCACTATCAAAGTTAATAACACCCCCATTATTAAAGTTAATAACACCCCCATTATTAAAGTTAATAACACCGCCTTGAGCATCAAGTGTCCCTGAAGTAATTATATCTCCACTGTTGTTAATAGTAACTCCACCAGAAGAAGATCCTCCGATAAAATCTATACTCGTTGTATCTTTCATTTTAATCATAGATTTTGTCCCATTACTGTCCAGACCCACAAATTCCATATCAGCATTAACCTGTTGACTTTTAAATTTTACACTATCAATTGTACTAGTATCAATACTCAGGCATTCATCTTCCCCCTTTTTAAAATTATATATACCAAGTCCGGACTTAAAATCCAGGAAGCTAGTCTGTGTATCTAGAGTTAGTTCGCCAGTCTGAGAATAAAGATACAATGGTGTCCCTTTTGATTGAACAATACTTTGTAATGAAGTTTGTTTTATAAATAAATATTTATTACTATCATAACCATTATTATTACTATTTGGAATTCTGAATATAAGAGAATTCTCATTTCTATCCCATGACATAATACTGTATTCAGTGTCTCCTTTGAAATATACATTACCACCGGTAGTTAAATTTCTAAAATAACCATCAAACTCTATATTATCATTGTTTATTTGTCCTGTTATATAGCGAGAATCATTAACAACTGGTGATAAAATGGCAGAAGTTCCCAATGGGTTTTCTGTAAGGGTTATATCTGGTAAAGTGCTTGAAGAATAACCTAACCCGTTATTAGTAATTGTAATACTATCTACTTGACCGTTGCTATTAATTGTACAAGTGGCTGTGGCGGTGAAATTTTCTCCAAAAGGAGAAGGTGAAAATGTTATTTCTGGTGGGCTTGTGTAACCACCTCCTGAATTAATGATAGTTATACTTTCTATGATACCTTTTTTCACAGATATTCCATCATCATTAATTGTTAATGCATCAACCCCATCCTGAATATTAAATTGGATTGATGTATCTCGTCCTGTCTGATTACTTTGTGTTTTAATAATTGTTTTTTTTAAATTATTAGAAAGGTCATATTCATTTGTTATGTTTAAATTTTCGTTGTCATCTTTCCCTATATTTATATAATGAGATGAATGCTGACCACTTTTTGAATAGACTTTAAAATTTTCTGATGTATTTAGTATAATACTCTGTTCTGCATTATTCACAATTAAACCATTGGTATCCAATGTTAAACCAATTCCAAGTATAGAAGATAAAAAATTAGTCATAGTAGGCATCTTTGTATTTTCATCACTATTTGAATAAATTAATATTTTATCATCCTGAGGTTCTAAAGAATAATTAGAAGTATCTGCGTTAATATCATGTGTTGACAAATCTAATTCAACTGATACATTATTTGCTAAATTACCACCACCTGTTAATCCAGGACCAACTTTTAAACTTGTTCCATACGGTCTTGTGTTAGATAGAATATATGTAGAAGGTCCGGAAAAAGAACCATTATTATTATTTGAAAGGACAACATGTGCGTTTTTGGTAGAACTATCATAATTTGTTATTACACCTGTAAAACTATCATCAATATCATAGATACCATAACCATAAGAAATAAATAACCAACCTTGATAATGATTATTAATATTGCTAGATTCGGGATATCTTGGATTTTCTGTATCAGCTGAAATCTGTCCAAGTAGGAGAGAATAATTACTATATGTCCCTGTAAAACCACTTTCTGGATATTTTACTAATTTATAAATTGTAGTTGTATTTGTAAGTGGTATAGAATTTTCTGTGGGGCTATTTCCAGTATTAATATATAATCTTCCATTAATATTATCATAATGTCTAACAACACCATAAAATTTAGACCATGAAGTAATACTTGAGTCTTTATTTGTTAATTCAACTGTCCACGAACCGTTTGATATTTGTGATACTAATGGAGATGAACCATCGTCTATGAGAGAAGCGGTTTGATTGATTTGTATGTAACTAAATTCTGTTGTTGATCCTGTAAATCCTTCACCTGTACAAGTTCCTTCAACTTTATCTAATCCCCATCCTTCAAGTGTCATTTTACTCCATTCTAATTTATTTTGTGAAGAAATAGGGACATCTATAGTAACTTTTGGGATATAACCCCTACCACCATCATGTAATTCTATAGAATCTATTTCTCCATTAGAATCTAAATTGGTAATTTGAATACTTGCTGGTATGATTGTATTGTTCGATAATGAAAATATACGATTAATGTGAGGACCAGATGGAATTTCATCTGACCAATTTACAACAATAACATTATCTACTCCTTCTGTGGTGGGGTATCCAGTTATTATATTCGCTGTTGATGATGTTATTGTTCCTTGATAAAGGTTGCTATTAATATCTACATAAATAGTCCAATTTTGAAAATAATTATCAACAATATAATTATCTTTTTCTTCATTAAATACTATGGTAACTCTTATTGTTATTTCTTCATCGTTATTTATATTCATTGAACCACTGAAGTGTCCTTCGCTCAATTTATATTGAGTTAAAGTTGTTATGGGTTGTTTAAAAACACTTGAAACAATTGCTGTTTTATCTGATGAATCATATTCATGAATAATTCTTTTAAAATTAGGATTGATTGTTTCAATAATCCATCCTCTATAATAATTTTCAATGCCTTTAGCATTTGATGAAAGTATAATGGTGGAGTCATTTATATCTGTATTACCTCCAGCATTACCATTTTCTCTTAATTTTCCACCTGTCATATTTACTTCAGTCCTTACTTCAGGAATATAATTTGGATCATAACCCTGACCTCTATTATAAATAATTGCTTCTGTAATTACACCCTGATCATTTGATGACATTCTTATCACACCTCCATAACCAACGCTATTAATACGTAATACATCTCCTACGGTCCCTTTAGTAGCGGGTAGTTCCATCGTATAACCAGGTGACTGAGTATTTATAGCTGGTCTAAAACTAGAATAATTTGTATATCTAGAAGTATTCAGTCTCAACTCTCTACTTTTGAGTATATTTGTGTTTCCTGTAGCATCTATTTTTAAACTATCATGTTTTCCACTATTTATATCGCTACCACCAGTATTTGAAAAAAGGATTTCACTTCCAATATAATTATTGGAATAACTCTTTTTATAGGTATTTACATCAATACCAGCGGTATCTATGTAATCTCCATTAACATAAGCTTCATATGATATTACACCTATATGATTTCTATGATATGTTTCTGTTTTGCTTTGTCTATTTCCTCTTGCTCTAGAAAAAACTAAATCAACAGCACCTTCATCATCATTTTTTACAACATCAAATGTCAGCTTACCTGTATTTGTCTGTTCATTAATACCATTGATATTTTTGTCAGAATTAACAATAAGTGTTTTATTTGATGAGACTACTCCAGATGATACTTGTGTGAGTTTTGATAGATCACTCTGTTTCAATACAGTGTAGCTTCCACCACTTTTATTTACTAGTGTAAAGTCACCTCTAAAAGATATATCTCTTGGAATGTCTATACTTCTATCTAGTATACTGGCCATAACACTAGAAGCCCTACTAATACTTAATGAAGATGCCATTGTGAAACTCTATATTATATTATTGTAAAATTATAATTTTAAATAAACTATAAAAAATATTTCTATTAGTTATATGGAAAGAGAAAAAGATAGTTCTGGTAACATAAGATTTTATATATTAATATCTTTTTTATTATTAATATCAGTAGTAATGTCATACTTTAATTTAAAAATGAAAACATTAGCCCCTACCTTTGAAAATGCTAACTATGACAATATTTTGAAACATATAAATATGTTAAAAAATTCTAAAAGATACTTAAAAAATAAAAAATGATTATATATATAAAAAAATGGAAGGGGATAATTACAGAAACTTTGATATTGTTGTCAGTAAGATGAGAAAGTTTTTTAAGGAGGTTAAGGGATTTAGAGAAGTCCATCCTCAAAACAAAAAATCAATTTTGGCAGCTTGTGAAGATCCAAAAACTATCGCTACTTATAATTATGAAGGTCAAATTTGGCCTCTTCCCCAAACAGGACAGATGTGGCTCGAACACTATCTACTAGAACATCCTGATGAAAATGGATTCTTTTGCGTATCTACATCATACCGCAATGAACCTGATCCTATCCCAGGACGTCATGACAGGATATTCCCTATGTTTGAGTTTGAACTAAAGGGGGGTATTGATGAACTACGAAAAATGGAATGCGAACTACTTGATTACCTTGGTTTTCAGAGAAAGGAAGATGGGACATTTCCATCAGATGATTATGATAATGTGTGTAAGGCATTTGGCGTTGATGTTGAAAAGGGTGAACTAGAAAATGAACATGAAGAACGCCTAGGAAAAGAACATGGTCCTGTCTTCTTTCTTGAGAACTTCCCTGAGAGAACATCCCCATTTTGGAACATGAAGCTTCATGATAGCAAGCTCCATTCTAACAAGATTGATGTTATTATGCATGGAATTGAAACTATTGGAAGTGCCGAGCGTAGTTGTGATCCTCAGGCAATGCGTGAAACCTTTTACACTATTTCTGGTGGTGAATACGCAAACACTTTATTCGCACAGTTTGGAAAGGCTCGGGTTGAAGCAGAACTTGAAGAATTCCTTAAGAAACCATTCTTCCAAAGATCGGGTGGTGGTATTGGTGTAACTCGTATGATTCGTGCTATGAAGCTTTCAAATCTTCTAAAGGAAAACTAAGCATTTTTAAACTCTTCTCTTAACTTCATTAATATTTTTCCGTGATTATTTTCGCCTTTATCTTCTTTTGTTACACCCCAGTAGTCATCTATTCTAAATCCTTTATGGATTAGTAGTTTTTCTTCGGTATTTATCAATTTTTCGATAAATTCTACATTTGATTGATAGTATTCTCTTGAAATTTCTTCCATTATCTTTAATCTTACATTATTCCAATCACTTCTTAAAGTAAAGTTGTTTTCCTTAAATGATGTCGGACCACCGAATTTTTTAGCATCATTTGGAGTTATTACATCTGCGACATTTGTTGAGAATGCCAACCGGTATTCTTCAACCATCGGATCATCATCTGCTACTTTTTGTGCGTGGAAAGCATGTTCAACTGTTGGATATTCCATACCATTATACTTGAAAGGATTTGCTATATTAAATGTAGAAAGCCATTTGTTTTCTTTAGAATTACTGTAGTAATATAGTTTCCCTTGTTTTTCTGGTTTAGGAGATTCTTTAGTTTCTAAAACTTCTTTTAGAACGTCTTCCTCCATTTGTGGTTCAGGTTCATATTCACCCTTTCTTATTTGATCTTTAGGGACATAAAATGTTTTTTGATTTTCATCAACAATTTTATACATCCCTTTTACTTCTGTTGAACTCTTTATAAATCCAGATTTAATAACATCTTTATTATACCAGTGAACAATATCACCTTGTGAAAACTTTATATCATTATCTTCTATAGGCTTCTTTTTCTTTTTTATTATTTTCTTTTTTTCACTTTCTACTTTATTCATTAGTGTTACTTCTGGCTTTTTAACCATATGATATGGTTGAAATGTTTCTATCAAATTTTTAATTTCTATGTATTCTTCATTTAATCTTTTGACAAGTAAAACATATTCTTTTCTTAATAATACTTTTTCACTTTCTTCAAAGTTATTAATAACTTTTAATATCTCTCTACATCTTTTAGTCTTTTCTACTCTACTTCTGTAAAAATTTTCAATATCTTTTTTTTTATTTTGAACATTCATTTTGTAAAAATTGTCTGTTATTTTTTTCATTTCTTCTTCTATCTTTTTTCTTTTTCTAGTATCTTTTTCAATACTATCAGAAACATCCATAAATTCATTTATCTTCTCTAAATTTAACCCTGCTTCAAGTTCATTTTTCAATAGGTCCATATCTTTTTCATAATGAACATATTTGGGGAAATTAATAACTATTTTCATCCCACAATCTTTATCACCATCTTTTCCTCCACAACTCAAACTAACTTTATCGTATTCTTCTTTGAATTCTTTATTTGTAGGACATCCTTTACATCTTAGAAAATTGTCTTTTGTTGATAAAAATTTAAGTTTTTCATCGTAAAAAATACTTATACTTTCTAGATAATAATCAACATCACTTTGCTTTGACATTATTCTTTTATAATTATAAATATATTAAAGTATGAACTCATTATTATTTTTTATAATATCTTTCAGTTTATAAATTTTTCCTTCAAATTCTTTTTTTCTTTCTTCTTTTTCTTTTTTGCGTTTATTAAGAAAGTACAATCCGATTATTAGAATACATAATCCTAAAAAATTAAATAGTGAATTGTAACTAAATTTATAATCTATATTTTTGTGTTTAGATAATACCGGTTTCTTTTCTTTTAAAAATATAGATGAATTTTCTTTAAAAATTTCTTCTAAGTCAACTAGTTCTGGTTTCATAGTAGGTTATAAAAAAATATATAATAAGAAAAGATATCAAACAAAATCATCAGTTTGAACAGAAATATAAAGGTAAAACAACATACTTATCGCAAGTGTTACAAGCCAGAAAGGAATAATTGTTTTTTTTTCTCCAACACCAAAGTCTTTAAAGTTTCCTTTTTCATCAAAACAAAATGTGGGTTTGTAATAGTAAACTAAAGCATTTATTGCTACATAAAATAATAAAACTTTTTGCATCTTAGAATCAATATCAAACATTTATATATTACAAATATAATATTTAGTAAAATATTCATCCACAAAACCATTGATATGTAGGCACCTGTATTGTATTTACAAACTTTACAGTATTAATTTCACCTTTAACGCTTTTTCCATCTTCACAACGACATTTTTCTTTTTGAGAATTTACTAATTTTTTCAATCTGTTTTGTTCTACAACAATAATACTTTTTCCTTTAAGGGACGAAGATCCCGGACCATGTAATATATCCGATTCACAATATGGTAAACCATCTACTTCTAAATCGCATTTAATTTTATCAGATTTATCAACCTCATTCCACATATTACAAGCATTTCCATCTTTACTA
>Ga0181552_10001990_pt1 | contig 15269 bp, 13 predicted proteins | sample 011ome_18_FD_130583 | JGI IMG/M metagenome (GOLD analysis project Ga0181552, IMG submission 130583) | Coastal salt marsh microbial communities from the Groves Creek Marsh, Skidaway Island, Georgia - 011501BT metaG (megahit assembly) | ecosystem: Environmental > Aquatic > Marine > Intertidal...
TAATTTGATGTGTCCATCATCTGATACACCAGATGGATGGGTTTTCAACTCCCTTGCGTATGCATCGTAATTTAAGTTAGCAGCATTCCCAAGTGAGTTTGTATAATCGTATCTTGTTGAAACAGCAGATTCTAATGAAGCGGTTTTTAAAGCGACATTATCCACTGTAAATAAACTGATTCCGTTGAACTTTTCTCGCTGGATCTGATTGAGTTGCAACTGCAATTCCCTAAACTCTTTGGAATAGTTCTCTACATCACTATTATTTTTAGTGATGTCTGCAGCCATGGTCCTTAGTTCAGACATACGGCTAACAATATTTCCCACCGTTTGAAGAGCACCGTCTTGCACTTGTAGGTATGATAGTGCATTTTGGTGGTTATTAAGCACAGCTTCAGTGCGCTTCATGCTAGATTCTAGTTTATATGCAACAGCTAATCCGCCTGCATCTTCCGCAGGTTGGGTGATGCGGTTGCCTGATGACAACCTCGCCAAGCTTTTGCTTAAGTTTGCGTGATTTTTACTTAGGTTAAATGCAGCAGTCGATGCAGCTGCGTTGGTGTTTACTACTATTGGCATTGTTATATCCTCCTTGATATAGGTTTATATTTTCGGCATCCGTGCCGAGTGATTCCGCCTCTAAAAGGGTGACGGCTCCCTATGATATTAATCTAAATTTCGATAAAAATTGTGTTTGGTGGTTAATGGTTATGGCATTGTGAAAAAAGTATTGATGTACTAGCCCATTATATTTCCAGTAAAAATTGGGCTCGAAAACTCCGTGAAATCTTCCGGATCTTGTCGTACCAAGTTTGCCGATAGGGTTGGGATACTGGTAAGCCAACTCTGGTAGCACGTGTAGGCAGAAGTCTTCCCTTAGGAGACTCTCTTGACGATATTTTGTTTTGAATCTGAATAAGCCTTATTCTGCCACCTTGAATCTCCGCCAATGCATTTAGAAGATCAGTCAAGCAGGCATTCCCGAGTTCCACACTTGGGAGTTTATGATCGAGAACCCCAGTTAGAAATGATTGAACAGAAATCATACTCGACAGGGAAGGATCTGGGAGGTCAAAGGCAGATACTTGCTTCCCATCATCTAAATGCACACGAATCGGGGGTTCGGTTCCTTTACTAAAGAGGAGTTTGCCCTTGTGCTCGCTCTTTATTGCATTCTGGAGTGACTGCACATGCATTAAATATACAGACCAAGTATCAGAGGTCTTTGATAAACGGCCATCAGGTACTTGCTCCCTGTAGCCTATGTAAATTTGGAACTGCATGATAAGGTCTTTGATTACCCTCTGCTGCTCATCCATAAAAATTCGGGCATGGTTAGCATTTTCTAACATTATACACTGCCTATTCAGTTGAGAAAAAGAACCGGGGTTCCCAACATGAGGTGGTAATACTGAGTGCAATTGAGCCTCCGGGATACTCTTTGTCCTGAGAGACGTTGTCCCATATGTATCTGTTTGTGAGCTCGGGGTTAATTTACGCATGATAAATAGTAAGTATAGATTAGATTTTGTTTAACAATTTGATATAAAAGATTGTCTGTGAGAGAGGTTTAGATTAAATTTTTAAATTAAGCTTCATATTCAAAGTAGCCCTTGGTTGGTAAACGCATGTGCCACTCTTTCTAATTTAGAAGAAATGTATAACTGCTGGTTTATTGATTTAGGCTTTGATGGACCCACTCTTGAGTCTGGCTTAACAGTAAGATTTATCATACTACCGGAAGATTGCATTGGAGTGGTGGAATGGATATGTCGCTTCTTTTTTTTGATTGGATTCTGCCTTAAACCGGCCATTTGGTTGTCTATTCTCATATAATTATTCTCCTAGAACCTTTAGGGCAGTAGCGGTAAGGTCCTTAAACTTATTGAGCAGGGATGCTCCACCTTCGATTAAGAACTGACTCTTTATGAGCCTTGTTGACTCGGTGGAATAGTCTGTCCCTTCAGAAATTGAGGCGGCGTTCGCGCGGATGGCGGATAGGTTACTTATATCATCATAAGCAAAGTGCACGGCTTCAATTTCTGCAGCATTTTGTGCTAAAGCACTCGTGATTGCCTCTTGGAAACTTACCAGTTCAGAGATGTTATAATCCGGTAAATTGAAACTGTTATCGAATAAACTTTTAACGACGGGTCCTTGTGGGGTGGGTTCTCCCTCGTTAACAGGGAAGTCAGGGTCGTCCAGTAAATCCTGAATTGCATTGATCGATTGCTGTATCCAACGCTCGTCTTCAATCATGTAGATGCCATTATTCCAATTACCGTCATTTTTTGTAACTGGGTGCACAGCCACTTCAGGGAAATTATCTCTCACCCACTGGGTGAAACCTTGAACTGCACCGTCAACAAATTCATAACCTAGTGATCCGGTGTCATCGACAAATATACCAATCCCTTTAGGTAGTTGAGTTCCATTGTTTGTCATATCCAGAAAGGCAGAAGAAAGAACATCAACCCCAGTACTTACACTAGCAGCATTGTCGGGACTTCCTCCGTCTCTTGGCAAAACCTCATAAAGTTTTGCAAAATCAGGCATTTCTTCCCCAGGTGGTACAAGACTCTTTCCGAAGCCAGCTTCTTCAGCACGAACTAGTGCTATTTTAGCATCTATATTACGACCATCCGAGCCTACAAAGTTACTCCAATTAGTGAGATCATCTGCGAAAGATTGCTCACTCATAGGGGAACCAAGATATGTGCCATCGGATTCGTCAGATATTGCGAAAGCAATGAGATCTCCTGGAGGTTCAATCGTTACATCATCTTCTACAACTGGTTGAACTTCAATATCAACAGAAAGCTTCTGAGAGAGTGACCACCTTGTAATTCCAACACTGTCCGTTGTATTGACGGCATCTGATTGCTGGAATAGTTTATCCATAGGATATGAAGTATCGAATAGTCCGCCCGTTGACCGTTCTGAGAAAATACTTATATCATTGAATTTCTTCTTAGCAATTACACTCAATTCAAGCTGTAGCTCATTGAAAGCTTCTGCGTATCCTTTTTTGTCCAGTTCAGACATGAAGGAATTATCATAAGATGTCCTCAATGTTGTAATCTTGCTCAAGATACTGGAAACATTTTCCAGAAATCCTTTTTGAGTTTCTAAAAATGAAAGTGAATTCATTAACTGGTTACCCAAATGTATCCCAGCACGAGAGTTGGCATCCATTCTTGTTGATGCTGATAGTTGACCAGCATTATCGTAGGGGTTTATATGTTTTAACCCTGAGCTCATTCGAATCGTTGAGTTTTGAAAAGCAGTAGCACGGTAGCCGAGTGCTAAGGCATGCTGAGTGCCTATTGAATTACTTTTTAATGATATGCTCATTTCAGGTTTATCTTCCGAGGACGGTTAGTGCAATGTTGGTCAGTTGATTAGCTTGTGCTACCATAGAAGCAGAAGCTTGTACTAAAACATTTTGTCTGGCATAACGCGTTGACTCTAAGGCAATATCTGCATCCATGATACGCCCATGGGCAGCCTCAAGGTTGGACATATTCATTGCAAGAAGCTCGTCGACCATAAGTAAGCGACTTTGCTCAGCGCCATTCTCGGCACGGGCATCGGCAATTCTTTCAATTACAGAAACAAATTGCCCCATAGATACATGGAGGATATTAGATATAAAGCCATCAGAACTAAATATCGAAGTAGCTGTAGGGTAATTACTTACATTAATATTACTGGCATTAGATAAATTACCTAGAGAGCCAGAAAAATTTGTTTGGTATCTAGTGTCCAACTTACCTAACTTAAATATGCTTTCGAAGTTTGATACACCGACGGAGACATTTCCGTCCTCAGCTTGTCCGCCGTCGTGAGTGTACACCCTTCTGGAGAAAATTGTGACATTATCTCCATTTTCGTCTGTTGAAACCCCCTTATATAATGCTGGGCGATCTGGGGGTAATTCTTGGGCAGTATCATCAACTGCAAACAGTTCGACACCGTTGAATTTTTCACGATAAATTTGACTAAGTTGTTTTTGTAATTCCAAGAACTCTTTAGAGTAGTTCTCTACATCACTAGAGTTCTTTGTCACATCCTGAGCCATAGAGCGTAGTTCTGACATCCTTGATACGATATTGCCCGCAGACTGCAATGCTCCGTCCTGAACCTGAAGGTAGGACATGGCGTTCTGCACATTTTGTCTGACAGCTTCAGTCCTACGCAACCGAGAATTCAATTTATATGCTACAGACATCCCGCCAGGATCGTCATTAGAGTTTACGATTCGATTTCCTGAAGAAAGACGCGAGAGGCTCTTCTTTAAAGCCTCATTAGCCTTTGACAAATTCAGCGCGGCAGTAGTTGCAGCACTATTACTATTTACTGTTATTGCCATATGGGATTAGTTATTTAAGTGAGGTCGTCTTAAGCCACCGAGTTTAGCTTCATCAGGCAGGGGTGGGGGACTCCACCTTCGACCGCCCAAAAAATATTTGAGAGTGGAAACAATGCACTGCCATCTGCTGTAAACCAGATGCCACTGTAAGCGATTGCCAGCACAGAGGTAGCGCCATTCCTTGAAGACGAGTGTAAATGCCTCTGCATCAAGCAATAACCCTTTAGCTGCAGGAGAAACTTTACCAGCATTCATTGTATCAAAGCCTGGGGTTCTCAGATTGCACCGATCAATGGATAATCCCTCCCAGACCTTGCCTGCAGGGACAGCAATAGTGATAGGCTTGGATTCACCTATGGAAAAGAGGGCGGTGTGGTCAAAAGTTTCCTTGGCAATCAATTGTAAATGATGGCGAGATTCTTCAAACTTTGCCTGAGCTTCCATTGAGTGTGTATGATCTGCACGGGCTCGGTTTAGGGATAGGGCCATTTCACTAAGACGCCCACCCATCCGAGCTAGGGCAACCTCCTGTTTATCGAGCAGTTTTACGCCTGCTTCAAGGTTAGTAGCTACCGACTCAAGTATAATCTGTTCGACTGCAGAGTCAGCCAATCCTGAATTTTGGATTTGAAAGGCAACTCCATCTGCGAGCATCCGGTCTGCAAAAGGTTTTTCTTTATTCAATCCCACAACCCGACCACCGGCTAAGACTTTGGCAAATCCTGCCAATTGATTTTTCGGCTCCCTAGATGGGGACGAAGACTGGGCAAGAAGAAAGGGAACCGCTTTGCCTAAGGTGCTCATTGAACTGTGGTGAGCTTCATTCATTGAGAAAATCCTTTCTGGTAAAAATGTTTGTAGGTTTTAATTGTAACTAAGAGGCGGTGTGAACCATTTCTGCACCGGCTTATATCATTACTTTCAACGCCAACTGAAGAGGCATGAAACCAGGTATATGCAAGAGCTGGGCTAGGCATCTTTAGTTTTTGTATAGATTTCATAATTTATTGTTGTGTAATGTATAGTCGGATATTGTTAAGTATACTTTAATATTTATTTAACAAATTTTCAGGAAAAGTTTTATTAGCAAATATAAAGAAATTGGATCAGGGCAGGATCAGTTAGTTTTACCCAAGGGAATACCTCATTAAATTACTGGGTAATAGACCGGTATGTCCTGGGGATAACCTAAGCTTAGATGCTAGGTTAGAACGAAACGCTTCACTTGCCTGATTTACTTTATGGTTGTGGATTGATTTCCAGGTGGTAAGGGCAGCCTCCAAATTAACAACTGCCATCTTGTTTTCGTTCAAATCAGTTCGGCGATCGGAGGAATTTGATATCGAATGGAGGTTGGGATAATGAGGCTGATGAAATCTTTGTCGAACCTGACCCCTAGAAGATTGAATGTTTAACTTTAAATTCATGATAATTTTCGGTTGGATATTTTAAGAAAAAGTTTCGTGTAAGGAGTTAAGTGAGCATCAGGATTGTTAATGGTCTGAATCTGAGTCATGGTTATTTCCCTCGGCCTGAGTCCATGTCTGAACTCCCCAGGGAAGTCCTGGGGAAACTCAGTCTTAAAGTGTCGGACTAAAGGAGTTTGTAATGACTTTACCGCTCTGAACATTTCCTGTGCTTTAACTTTACTTACATCAAACTACTCTGAAGAAATCCAATTACTGAAGTAGTTGAAGTACGATTTGGTTCATTTGGTTGGCCTGAGATACCATCGCAGCACCAGCCTGCAGGAGGACATTTTCCCTAGCCATAGCAGAAGCTTCCTTTGCCATATCTGCATCCATGATACGACCATGCGCTGCTTCCAAGTTAAGCTGGTTCTCCTCTAACAAATTAGACGCATAGTCTAACCTTGTAAGAGTGCCTCCATTAACAGCCCTAAAATTAGCAATGGTTTGGATGTAGTCGACAAAGTCAGCCACACTGAAATCAGCCAAACTATTGGATGTATCCAATAAATCTTTGTTGTTATCAGCGTCTGCATCTATGTGCCCTCCGCCCTTGGCTACATCAGAGAAGGCAGTGGTGCTGTAATAGTCGTCCATCGTGCCGTAAATCCCGTCACCTCCTGGGTTTAATCCACCATAGAAAAGATCGTCATTACTATTATATATATCATCTGCACCAAGGTCAGGATCGGTTCTTCGCTCAATACTATTGGTTCGAACCATTCCACTATCTGGGACACGATCGATAAATTCTAGGCTCTGGTTTGGCTTATAATAAACACCATGATCTAAGCCTGAGGCTCCACCGGCACCTACCGTGTCAACATGCAACTTCAATTCAGTAACTGCATCTTGGAGAAGTAGTTGCTCAAAATTTGTTACACCTGTCTGACCTGAGCCAGCAGTAAATGCTTGATCATTAGAATCGAGCTTCGAAGTGTATATGTAATGCTTTCCTTGGTAATAGATATTGTCTCCTCTTTGATAATCAACACCTATAGTCTTATTAATAAGAGAACCAAAGTGAGTCTTTGTCCAATAGTCATCATTATCAAGATTTTGGTAATCTGAGGTTTTATCAGTTGCGAAAGCAGTATCCACTAAGGGAGATGAAGTTAACAAGGTCCAATTATTAGTAGCATGATCACTTGGTGCACCACTCTCAGTCGCAGTTGCCTTGTACCATTGACCATTTGATAAAACGAAAGAGTTGGCCTCGTATTCACCGCCTAAATAAGTGCCCTTTACATTTGAAGTCAGTTCCATGACAAGCTTATTGCCAGAACCGCCGACACTAACCACAGTATCTCCGTATTTGAATATACCGTTTGATGTCCACTCCTTCAAACCCCAGTTGCTAGTTGGCTCATAAATCTCGCTCCCTTTTTGTACATAGGTTGGGGTAAATGAGTTACCCGAGTTAGCCTTTAGAATACTCCTAAAGGTATCCACATCGCTCCCATCATATGCAGCCGGAGTTACATGATCGGAGTTTGGCATGATATAACTCGATGTGGGTCTGCCAGTAGCATCTCCGGTTTTGTCTTCTCCTACATAAGTAAAGTACTTACCTTCACCCATGTAGTTGTCTAAAATCTTGTCTAGAGTTATGTTCCGAGGGACATCCGACTCAGCTTTTATGAAAATGAAACTGTTTGGGTCATTCCAATGTGCTTGGACCTTTACTGTATCTCCCTCAAGGTAAGCCACTGCATCACCACTGGAATTGAACTTTAAACTAGTGTGATCATAAAAAGGAGAATCTGGATAAGCTTCAGAGAATCCTTCGCCTCCCTTATCAGCAATACGAATCCAATTGGAATTAGGTGTATCCGCATCCTCTACCTTGGTGCCGGCAGCAACATCTTTTAATGCCATGAAATAGCCAGAGGTTGCATCAGTAGGCCCGCGTCGAAAAACGACTTGTCCTTTATCGTAAGATCTAGAGGTAAAACCTGGGTTTGCATCTAAAATACCTGCGTCTGCCGTAAAGTCTCCCACTAGCTGACGATATTCTCCGTGAGAACCTGAATTGAGTTCTCCATCAGCACCAAATTTTGACTTTAAGTTTTCAAATAAGCCAACCCTTCTAAGTTGGATAGGATCTCCTAACCCGTCATCAGAAGTGATTATCTTGAGATTATTTAAATCGGGTAGATTAGTAGCAAAAAGCGAAACTCCGTTAAACTTTTGATTTCTAAGAGAGTTTAATTCTGTTTGTAACTCATGAAACTCATGATTGTAGGTCTCTCGATCCTTTTCGTTTTTAGAAACATCATTCCAAAAAGACTTCAATTCGGACATTCTATCAATTATTTCTCCAGCAATCTTCAAGACACTGTCCTGCATCTGTAGAAAAGAAACTCCGTTTTGAGTATTCATCATAGAAGCAGTTGCCCTGCGTAAACTACTTTGCAATTTCATTGCAACGGCCAATCCGCCTGCATCGTCTGATGCCGAAATGATACGATTCCCGCTGGAAAGGCGCTGAATACTTTTGCTCAAGCGGCTACTTGCCCGCTTGAGATTGATCGAGGCATTCGTAGATGCCAAATTAGAATTGATTGTTATACTCATGATAGTCCTCCTTGACTTTGAAGGCTTCGTCCTTGAAACCCGATTCGGATTTTTTGGAAGGGTTCCGAATCCCTTGTCGCTGACCTCCTTGTCGTCGACACCATGGATAATCGCCCAAGGTTTATATGACTTTAGGGAAAATTCGTTTTTTTTTTGAGATCGACGAATGAAAATTACTTAAGCAATTAATTAACAATAATTTAAGTTAATAATAAAAAATTAAAAAATCTTTTAGATATTGGTGATTTCGCGATTTTTGAAGACCGTACTGATAAACAATGGATTCCTTTTCCGATTATTCGATTTGACATTGAATAGAACTTATTCTGTAGGCATAAAGAAAAAATGCCCAAAGTTTTGGCAGATAATGAAGAAGTTGTATTCCAAGAAGGAATACCCGAAGACCCATCTCATATCTACGAGTTGTTGATGGGAGCTTTTGCTGAACAAAGAAGGTCGATTGTTAAATATTTAGTGGATGGCGAAGATGCCTTACAGACAGCCGAATTCCCAAAGACCTTTGAGCTTATTGAAGCTGAAAGCTTACCTCATGAGGAAATTACACTTCGCCTATCGATTGAATTAATCAATCAGATGAATGGCTTGGGAAACAGTTTATCTGCTTATTCCGTAAATGTTCTCTCTACCCCTTGGTCTGAAGTTTTTAAGCAGATGGATTCATTTATCCAAAAAATTCAACCCTTTGCAGATTTAATTGAACATGTGATACCTTATGCACAGAGCTATTCTCCTACCTGGAGGCCTGAAATCGAAAAAATCGCTCTGGATCAAGCTAAATGCCTTGATTGTATTCTTAAATCTTTTGAAAAATTGGACCCAGCATCACTATCTAATGAAATATCGGACCACTTGATTCCTGTTTTAAAAAGCTGCTTAAGTCTGTTCGAGAAGTCTATTATTCCTCAACTCAAAGAAGTGCCCACAAGCTCCCAATCAGACGAGTATACAAATGCTTGAATCGAACCTAACTCTTTTAAAAGCCCGTTTTCCTATTGTGCTTGATCGCATACTTTCGGCAACTAATCAACAACCCACCCATTTCAAGTATGATGGAAAAAAACTTCTTTCACTTCGCAATGGAAAGGAATTCCCTACTTATGGGGAAAATAAACCAGAAAAGTTAATTGAACGCTGGTTTTCCAATCTCTCCCTAAAGCAGGAGTCTCTTTATGCTGTTACAGGCTTTGGAAATGGAAGTCACATTAAGCACCTCTTGGATAACAGCAAGGGTGGAACTTACCTCTTGGTTGCCGAAAAAGACCCTGCTTTACTTCGGGAAACATTCTCTCGACTCGATTGTTCCGACATCCTATCAAACGAAAGATTTTTGTTGGGCACTGGAGATTGCGACGACCTTTTTTTTAAAGACCTACAGGCTGCAGCAATGCTATCTCTCTCTGAGGTCAATAGTATTGTATTTTCGCCACTTCATTGTGTTGACGAAAACTACTATGATAAGGCTAGAAACGAAATGGTTCGCCAGTATCTCGTTGTCAGGCCCTTAATGGAGGTCAACCTAAGGACAGGGACTAACCTACAGGAAAATACACTTAAAAACATCCCTTATATGGGCAGTTCCCCAGATGTTGGTGAACTTGAGGGATTATTTAAAGAAATACCATTTATTTTGGTCGGAGCAGGTCCCTCATTGGATGAATCGATAGAATTTCTAAGAGAAGTTCAAGATAGGGCAATCATTGTCACTAGCAATAGTCCCTTCCGTAAACTAATCAACTCAGGCATCAAGCCACATTTAGTTATTACTGCCGACCCATTGTCGCCCACGATGAATGGATTTCGAAATGTCAATGTCGATGGCGTTCCACTGGCTTGCCCTTACAGCGCATATCCAGAGATCGTGAAACTCTTCTCGGGGAGAATTATTTCATGGGTGACCTTTAGTCCAATCGTTGATCTACTCAAGGACTTTCTAAGTAAAAAACCAGGTACTCCAATCATGGAGCAAGGAACTGTTTCTGGTTGCGTCCTTGATTTATCTAGAGTTTTGGGTTGCAGCAAGGTTTTGTTCATCGGTCAGGACATGTGCGTCCGATCTGATGGCAAATATTACACTGACGACTCACATTACTCTGATTTCGGGGACCATTTTTCTGCCAAAGTGGATGGCCACAGATTGCCAGGAAATACCTCGGAAGAGGTTATTGTTGAAGGTAGGTTGTATGTTTATCTTAAAATTTTTGAAAAATTCATTAATGAGAATAAACATGTACGCTACCGTAACCTTGCTAGAACGGGAGTAAGTATTAGTGGTGCTGACTATATCGATTTCGAGACCGCCCTTGAGTGGATCGGCGAATCCTCTTCTCCTCTCCCATTTGTCGAAAAGATTAATGAATTATTACGAGATCAAAATAAAGCACCTAAACTCGATGAAGTTTACAGGGGTCTGATAGGCTTCCTGGAAGAACTCTTAAAACTATCGCTAAGCTTGGCTATAAAGTCAGAAAAACTACCTTCTAAGTTTTCGAGTACAAACTACTCTAGCAACAAAACAATCCTCAATTTACTTTCTGAATCAAACAGGGTTAATACCCTAATTGAGGAAAACCCTACCTATTGGCACATATTAGTTGACGGTAAGACCAAATCAGAATTGGCACTCTACAAAAGAATTATCAGAGATATAAACACACCGAATCAAAACTGGAATTCCATCCTTAAAAACAAGGAATACTTTTGGGCCTTATCCGAAGGTTGCAATTGGTTATTAAGCACCTTGATGAGCGAAATAAAAGCTACACATTGAGCTGTCAATTGAATGCTACTATCACATTGGTTGGTGGCATGATTTATGCTGTAATTGATCGAAACTTAATGTCGTTCAATAATTTACATTGATATTGTATGGGGTCTGATTTACGCCTAACTGGTCTTGCATCCGGCATGGATTGGCAACCTATTGTTGAGAAGTTGCTCGAACTAGAGGCTATCCCTAAGAGGCGTCTGGAGACTCAGAAAACTGAGAATGAAGCAAAAGTTTCAGATTTGGGTGTACTGAAGAGTCAACTTGATTCCTTGAGAAGTGCCTCCCAAGCTCTTCAGGATGAATCTCTTTTCAATGCACGATCTGTGCAATTCAAATCAGAGAATTCAGGTCTCACGGCCGATGCATCCACAGGTGCCATAACAGGCACATATACTATTGAGGTTGAATCCCTTGCCTCTCCTACGGAAATATCATCTACCAATCGAACTAGCCAAAAGTTAGCCAGCTCGATTGACCTGAGTGACAAACTGAGCGAATTACCTCTTCATTCCAGAATATCGCCAGGTACATTTACTATTTCCGGAAGAACTTACTCAATTAGCTCAACGGATATCACGCTACAAGAGTTAATGGATCAGATTAACTCTACCAGTGGAGGTGTTAGTGGTGTGAATCCAGAAGGAGACTCTTCTGGTATCACGATTTCATACGACAGTTTGAATGACAAAATGGTTTTAAATTCCAATATTTCTTCAAGTGATTCATCTAACTTACTCGTTTTGGGTTCTTCCACAGATACATCAAACTTTCTGCAATCTATGAAGTTTCTTGGAGACCCATCATCTGGTGAAGTTTCAAGTAATTTTTCACTAGGATCAATAAATATGTCCGTATCATTGGCTAACGCCAACTTTGCTGGAGCTTTTGCTGGGCTTACTTCTGGGCTTGGTAATTTTTTTATCGGAGAAGGGGAGGGTGCCGTTCGCATTGACTATGATGTAAATAATGACTCGCTATCTAAAATCATCAACAGAGTTAACGAGTCCTCAGCAAATGTCTTTATGTATTACGACCCTATTGGGGATCGCTTTGTCGTTCGTAATGAGCGACCGGGAACCATCGGTATTGTCATGCACGAGAGTGAAGACTGGGATACTATATCAAGTGCTAATCGAGGTTCGGGTAATCTATTAAATTTGATGGGGCTGGCTCCGCCTGATGATATTATAAGCGAGTTCGATTCTCTTAATTTAGCAAATTATAAGAAAGGAGATTTTGTTTCTGTTGCAGCGGATGGCACTAATTGGCAGGCACTAACCGATCAACCGTCTTCACCCCCTAGTGCTGAAAGTAATGAATGGCTTCAAGTTATTGAAGGTGTAGTAAGATCTATGAGCTCTGAAATTGGGAGAAACTCCTCAGTGCGAGTGAATGGGGGAAATTCTATCCTCAGCAATTCTACGGAATTTACTGTAGGAGAGCACGGATACGAAGGAATTAGTTTTGATGTTGCCCAAGTTGAGGTTGGGAGCTCAGTTACATTCCAAGTTAATAAAGATAGTTCGGCAGCTAAAAGTGCAATTGATAAACTAGTTGAGGAATTTAACGACGCTCAGGACTACATTTCGAGCTTAACATCAGTCAATCAAGAAGGAGATCAAGTTTCCTCTAGCCGTTTCACCGGCAACCAGGAAATCAGTCGGCTTGGTAGTGAATTGAGAAGGAAGTTTTTCGGGAACTCAACTCCGCACTCCGAGAGCGGCACCACAGTTGATAACTCAAACCTTACCGTTAGTAGTAACAACTCTAGCAATGACCAAATAAATCAAATCGCAACTCAGTTAGGGTTAGGCTCAACAGATGACGGCTATGTAATTAAAGTTTTAAGTCAAGAACCTCATTTAGGAGTGGACTACTTTGAATGGGACGGAAGTACATGGTCAAGTGTCACGCCATCTTTCAGCACTTACCGAATGACCAATGTCGGTTTGGACTTTAGCGTTGGTTCAAACAACATAAAAATTAAGAGTACTTCCTTGTTGACAGAGCAACTTGAGGAAAACCCTGAACTTGTATTCGCACTTTTTAGTGAACCATTGATTGAAGATTCATATGACACCATAACACAGACAAATCGGGATTACCAAGGTATCACTCAGTCATTAAACGATTACATTGATAATTTCCTTACTGGAGACAGTGAAACTGGATACAAGGGAGCTTACCAAGCATTTCTTGATAGTATTGAGAGTCAAAATAAAAGAATTGATGAGAAGATTGTAAACATAGATAAGTATCTCGAATCTCGAGAAAAAATCCTTAGTGAAGGATTTATGAGAATGGAAGAAATGCAGTCAAAAATGGATTCGCAAATGCAGACATTAGAGGGAGCTTTCAACAACAGTAAAAAATAGCCAATGAAATCTCTCTTTTTGCTATCCATCGTCGTATGTTTTTTCTCCAATTGCAGGAAATTCGAACAAGAGAAAATCATCGCAGATGCAGAACCATACCAACCGACCAATCTTTATCCAATTGAACGACTCCCAAAATACTTCAACCGAGTAGCTGTCCTCCCTTGTTATTATCCTGACTCGGCATCCCAAGTTCTTTCATTTAGTGATGATATTTTCCTTAAAGAGGTCTCTAAAATCGGAATTTTTGAACCAGTTGGAGTATTACCTAATTTTTTCTTAAAGAATTTTAATAAAGAAAGAATTAGTTCAACTGATTCTTTACCCGAAAACTTTTTTAACTTACTCGAAGAAAACTATGGAGTGAATGGGGTTTTGTTTATAGACCTCCATTCCTACAAACCTTACCGGCCCATTTCTCTTGGAATCCGCTCAAAGTTAGTCGATATAAAGTCGGGCGAGTTCATGTGGGCAATTGATGAAACTATAGATGCAGGTGACGCCTCAGTTATGGTATCTGTAAACCTTTATCAAAGGAGCTTGCATGTACAATCTTTATCACAAAAAACATCTAGTAGTATTCTCCAGTCACCTCGGTTATTCACTAAATTTGCCGCACAAAGTGTTTTTTCAACTTTACCTAGTCGTTAAATTAAATGTTTGATAAAATGTTGTAGATGGCACAATTTAAGCTTACTTTAATTTAAATGGATAGTATACAGTCAGACAATGGTTCGGTAAAAGCTAGTTATCACTCTAGTGTTTCTAACCATAATCAAAAAGCTGTTCCAACGCCTCCCAAGAGTAACGCATCATCGTTGGATCCTAAACTTTCTAATTTATCACCTTACATAGAATCGGCAGCAACCTGCCCTGATATCCGTGGTGATGCTATCGAGCGTGCTCGTATGCTCATCAATGATCCGAATTGGCTTTCTGACAACAACCTTGACTCTCTTGCATCTAAAGTCGCTAAAATAGAGAATCTCTAAGCCACTTTCCAATGCAGTCTTACGAGAAAGTTGCCAAATCTTACAAGGCACAGTCTGTTCAAACTGCCAGCCCTGGAAAGCTTGTCCTCATGCTTTTTGATGGTTATCTTCGATTTACTTCTGCCGCAAAGAATGCATGGGCTGAAGAGGATATGATTAAGAAGAATGAGGGCATCAACAATAACTTGATTCGTGCTCAAAATATCGTTACGGAGCTCCAGTCATCTCTCGACTTGTCTGTACCTGGTGACTTGCCTGGAACTCTATACAGGTTGTACGACTATGTTCTAACCAACCTCCAGCAAGCTAACTTATCCAAAGAAATTCAAAAGGTTGAAGAAGCGGACAAAGTTATCGCCGAGCTTCGTGAAGCTTGGGCTGAAATGCTTACTCAAAATCCAGAAAACACATCTTCCAGTGGAGGGCAGGGTGGGTCAATATCCCTTCAAGCCTAGTCCCACTTATGAAACAAGACTCTTATCAAACCCTCAAGGATGCTTTGGAACTCCATCAGAATCTTTTACACGCCGAACAACAGGCTATTTCTTCTAGGGACTTAAATATTGTTGAGGATATTCTTAAGCAAAAGGATGAAAGCCTGCAGGTTTTAATTAATGCTAAGCAAGCTACCGTTGAAAACTACCCACCCGAAATTCAATCTAGGATATCTTATATTCTAGATCAGCAGAAAAAAAA
>Ga0181552_10001991_pt1 | contig 15261 bp, 9 predicted proteins | sample 011ome_18_FD_130583 | JGI IMG/M metagenome (GOLD analysis project Ga0181552, IMG submission 130583) | Coastal salt marsh microbial communities from the Groves Creek Marsh, Skidaway Island, Georgia - 011501BT metaG (megahit assembly) | ecosystem: Environmental > Aquatic > Marine > Intertidal zone...
ACTATCTAGATGTATTTTTTTCGACGGTGTCGTGTTCAATTTTGTGAATATGGCGAACAACATTTACCAGAGGATAGATCAGTACGACGGGTATTACGGCACAGGCATCTCGTGGACGGAAGCAGCTTGTCCCGCGCCGCATTACACCGGACTGCGCGACAGCGACCAGTGCACTGGTCCATACCCGTATTGTTAGAGATTCGAGTCCAAATTTTATTTGTAATACAACATATATAAAGGTGTTTACCTCCATTAAACAATGTGGTGTCTTGTCGTCGCGACTTTCCTATCCGTAGCGTTCGCAAACGAGCCAATCACGGTGAACGGTGATACGTGGGAGCTTCGTGATAACGTGCCATACATTAATGGTGAGGAGCAAGCTGGCAAAAGTAGGTGTCTTTGGTTTGACGGCGTCGTCCTAAATTACGTTTCATTGACCAACAACAAAATTTACCAAAGGAAGGATAAGTTCGACGGATATTTGGGAACAGAAATAGAGTGGCCAGAAGCTTGTCCCGAACCGTATTACACAGGACTTCGTGACAGCGACCAGTGCGGCCCCGTGTATTGCACCGCCCCAGGAATAGCCGCCGCGAAAGACGAATGGTGGAGGCTTCATGGCACTACATTGTTCATCGACGGTCAGGAACAAGCTGGTGCAAGTAGATGTCTTTGGTTTGACGGCGTCGTCTTCAACCAGGTTTCTTCGGACAATGGCAAAATCTACCAGAGGGAAGATAGCTCTGACGGTTATCATGATACAGAAATACTGTGGACGGAAGCTTGCCCAAGCGCGTATTACACTGGACTCCGGGACAGCGCCCAGTGTCCTGGCCCCGTGTATTGTTAGATATGTTAAGCCGTGAATCGTTTTGTAAAACAGCATATATAAAGGACTTTTTGTGTATTTGACAATGTGGTTTATTGTAGCTGCGTGTATCCTAGCATGTGCGTGCGAAGCCTCTGTGTACGGGAATCGACAAGATGGACATCAGGTTGGTTACAATTACGCACTGAGTACTGCGCAGAAAAATGAACTTCGCCAGTACGCCGGTTGTGGAAATGGTTTGTCGCTCGGTGATACGCACACGTACCCTGACGGTACAACAGATTGCGCCGCGGACGAAGCAAAGCGCGTCGACGAATGTGCAAAAGCTTGTTATGGCAAGCAAATCGACAGTAGATTGATATTGGGATTCAATGTCAGGCCGTCAAATGGCCGCTGTTACTGTTCGTTGACACAGAACAATGCTGCCGGACCCAACTTCGTTGACGGCTGGTACGTGGGTTACGATTTCAGCTCGTCCTGCGGGGCTCCAACAAGCATGTGTCCGCGAGGGACATCCGTGTTCAAGAATACGTGTGTCATCGATGCGCCCAACTCACACACGCTTACCGAGAACGATTTCACAGGCGATGATACTTGGGCCGTGTGCAAACCGGGGTATTTCGAAAACTTAATGAACCGCGCTTCCCCTGAAGATGGAGGTATGGACTTGTGTACAGGCGATTGTGACGGTAATGAGTGCCAGGGAAGCGGTGGCACATGTGTACAAGATTCTGCTGTCGAAATTCGAGGATGTAGATATGACAGTGCTGCCGAAACACTGATGAATAGTGACCGAACAGATGACTGGTGTAGTCCGGTGGGTTCGGCCCCCGGACAGATTAGTTGTTCGGCCTGCCCAGCAGGACACTACTGTACGAATCCATCACGGCCTGGAGTACCCGGAGGCTCATACTATGCTACAAGTGGGCTTGATAGTAGTTGTTCTGTCGATTTTGTGTATATTTCCGTGACTTACGTTACCACGGATAATATCGAAAGTCCGTTGTCAGCACCACAGCGAAAATTATTTAATTACGACGCTTTACCTTACCATGATCCACTGTTCCAGAAACCACAGTGGACGGACGTCAACCCATTGCCCAGCGATTTCAGCCATTTTAATTTTTATAGATTGAATACGCAAGGCGTTTCTCAAACATTGTTGGACGATTGGCAAACGCTGCACGAGACTGTTGACAGCAGCAAGTGGGTATTTGAAGACGATGGAAATGGCATAGTCGTGACAAGATGTCATATAACCGATGCGACTTATGACCTAACCAATGCGTACGGTCAACTAAGTCAGGTTAAACGTGTCCCGTGTCCAGCTGGAACGTGGTCTTCTGATACAGCTCAGACCTCCGAGAGCACGTGCACGGCGTGTGGTGCGGGTAAGTGGTCTTCCGAAACAGCTCAGACTTCCGAGAGCACGTGCACGGCGTGTGGTGCAGGAAAATGGTCTGCGGAAACAGCTCAGACCGCCGAGAGCACGTGCACGGCGTGTGGTGCAGGAAAATGGTCTTCTGAAACAGCTCAGACCGCCGAGAGCACGTGCACGGCGTGTGGTGCTGGTAAGTGGTCTTCTGAAACAGCTCAGACCGCCGAGAGCACGTGCACGGCGTGTGGTGCAGGAAAATGGTCTTCTGAAACAGCTCAGACTTTCGAGAGTACGTGCACGGTGTGTGGTGCAGGTAAGTGGTCTGACCAAACAGCTCAGACTTTCGAGAGCACGTGCACGGCGTGTGGTGCAGGTAAATGGTCTTCTGAAACAGCTCAGACTTTCGAGAGTACGTGCACGGCGTGTGGTGCGGGTAAGTGGTCTGACCAAACAGCTCAGACCGCCGAGAGCACGTGCACGGCGTGTGGTGCGGGTAAGTGGTCTTCTGAAACAGCTCAGACTTCCGAGAGCACGTGCACGGCGTGTGGTGCCGGCGAATGGTCTGCGGAAACAGCTCAGACCTCCGAGACCACGTGCACGGCGTGTGGTGCGGGCAAGTGGTCTTCCGAAACAGCTCAGACTTCCGAGAGCACGTGTACGGCGTGTGGTGCGGGTAAGTGGTCTTCCGAAACAGCTCAGACTTCCGAGAGCACGTGTAAAGTTTGTTCCGTGAACACAAATGATGACTGTGGTGGCGCATTTGCTGGCACTTGTCGACAGAACTATGAGCGTCAACGTATCGGAGACGTTACATCTACTTGTGTGTTGATAAACTGCGAACCAGGATACGGGTTCAATACAGCTGACCAGGCATGCGAGCTGTGCGACGTAACGCAATTCAAGTATAATAAAGATGCGTCGGTGGCGGACGCCAATGGGGGCAGCTGCGCGGCGGCGGCGTGTCCGGTGGGCCAGGGATGGAACGCCGACATTTCCCAAGAAATTGTGGGCAACGTGTCAGGAAACATCTACCCGGAGTTCAATTGCGTGAATTGTGTTGACGGTACCTTCAGCTCGACTCCAGACACGGGCCAGTGCGAAACGTGGCGCGTGTGCAATCCGGGTGAAAAGGTTGTACAGACGCCCACCACCACCCGAGACCGCACATGTACACCCTGCGACGCTGGAAGGTATCAAGACGGCACCAATGTATTAGACGACTGCAAAGCCTGCTCTGCGGGCAAATGGTCTTCCGAAACAGCTCAGACCGCCGAGAGCACGTGTACGGCGTGTGGTGCGGGTAAGTGGTCTGACCAAACAGCTCAGACCGCCGAGAGCACGTGCACGGCATGTGGTGCGGGTACGTGGTCTTCTGAAACAGCTCAGACCGCCGAGAGCACGTGCACGGCATGTGGTGCGGGTACGTGGTCTTCTGAAACAGCTCAGACCGCCGAGAGCACGTGCACGGCGTGTGGTGCAGGTAAATGGTCTGCGGAAACAGCTCAGACTTCCGAGAGCACGTGCACGGCGTGTGGTGCCGGCGAATGGTCTGCGGAAACAGCTCAGACCTCCGAGAGCACGTGCACGGCGTGTGGTGCAGGAAAATGGTCTGCGGAAACAGCTCAGACTTCCGAGAGCACGTGCACGGCGTGTGGTGCCGGTAAGTGGTCTACTGAAACAGCTCAGACCGCCGAGAGCACGTGCACGGCGTGTGGTGCGGGCAAGTGGTCTTCCGAAACAGCTCAGACCTCCGAAAGCACGTGCACGGCTTGCAGTAGAGGCAGATGGTCAAGCCACATCGGATTATACACGAATGCACAGTGCACGGCGTGTGGTGCTGGTAAGTGGTCTTCTGAAACAGCTCAGACTTTCGAGAGCACGTGCACGGCGTGTGGTGCTGGTAAGTGGTCTTCTGAAACAGCTCAGACTTCCGAGAGCACGTGCACGGCGTGTGGAACGGGGAAAAAATCGACACAGACAGCTGCGACGTCCGAAGACACGTGTGCCTCTTGTGCCGAAGGACAATATCAAGAATCGACCGGTCAGACAGAGTGTAAAGCGTGCCCGGCCCTCACCTACCAAAATCTCAAAACGCAAAGCAGTTGCAAGCCTTGTGTCGAGCATGCCGAGAATTGTGGTGGGAGTTCTCCGGGCACGTGCGCAAGTGGGTACGAGCGCAACGCATTGGAAGTACCGCTCGCAGAGGCCAATTGTATCAACATCGACGAGTGTGAGCGCGGCACTGACAATTGCCACGCGCAGGCGAGCTGCACGGATACCGAAGGCAGTTTTTTCTGTACGTGCAACCCAGGGTATTTGGGCGACGGCGTCACGTGCACGTTACCGACGTGCGAGTTTACCGACGGGTTCGTGGAAAATACGCACGTCGACGGTATGGAGCTCATTTTCTGCACGTGTACGACGCATGGTCTGTGCAACAAGACGGCCAACACTGGCATGTATTGCGACAGCGACACAGGGTGTTCCGAGTACCCTACGTGTAACGAGGATAGCACTGACCCGAACGCAGAAGAGTGTCACTGTGGGGACATTATGTGCTCTGAAGGCGCGACGACTGGCGAATACTGCTACGCGCCCCACGACTTGTGTACCAGCTTCAAAGACGGCCGTCGTTCCAGTTACCAAGACGGCCCTGGCAACACGGTAGAGTTCATTGGACATTTGTGTGGCGAGGGGCCGACCTCTGACGACTGTGTGTGTGGCAATACGTTTAACCGAGTGTGTTACGAGGGTCTGGATTGCACGCAGGGTGTGTGTTCCGAACCCGCCCTGTGTTCGATTGGCGACGGGTCTGACCTCATTGCGCAGCCGTGCAAGTGTACCGAGCATGTGGATTGCTGGTCACAAACAGGACGTTATTGTTTCCAGAGTCACGACCAATGCCGCGAGTTGCCATTGTGTAAATACAGAGACGGTGTCACGCGAAACCTGAACGAGTGCATGTGCGACACGAACGAGTGTCTCGGAAACGAGCAATATTGTCACGGCGACTGGAATCACATGTGTTCCATCGCCGGCAAATGCGAACACGAAGACGGCGCGACGAAGAACATCGTTGATTGTTGGTGCGACGTGACGTCGCCCGACGGCAATGCATTGGAGCCCAGCAACGTGGCAGGGGCGATGGTGTTGCCCGACAATTCCACGGTGTTGCTGTGCACCAACGAGCCTTACTGCCAGAATCAACAAGCCGGACATGAGCGTTGCGACATATTGCCTGAGACGTATCCGGTCCAAACCGATTCTGGATTTGTGTACATTAACCAGTGCGAAGCGAATGTGTTTTTAAATGCTGATTGCTTTTGCACGGGAACAACGGCATGTCAGTATGGGACGTACTGCATCGACCACAGCTACTGCGACACTCATCCCAAGTGTGAGCAACGAACCGGTGAGCACGTGGAGCCGAAAGATTGTACTTGCTCACAGGGCAACACGTGTTTGACAAACAGAGCGCCTGTGTGTGGCGTTGACGGCGAGTGTACCATTCCTCCGTGCATTGCCGCCGGCTCGGGGTTCAGCATTGATATGCCGTGTCGTTGTGATATACCCGGGGTGCTTTCTCAGGAGTGCACTGTAAATCAGTACTGTTACAATCCTCCTGAGGACTTTGGAACTGGTCGGGGGTGCGTGGAGACAAAGTTACAGCGTTGTTTCAACTCAGAAGGTCGCGAAATCAATGATTTTGGCGAACCATGCGTATGCGGCCTGGGAACCGACAGAGTCTTCTGCAAGAACATGCAGTATTGTAACGGACAGTTTGCAATATGTTCGGACACACCCAACCCGTCTTGTGCTATCTCCGATGGTTCGCGTCCGAACGGCGAGGGTTCGTGTCTTTGTGGCACGGAAACGTGTGCTGCGTATGATTTTTGTGATTCGTCACACCCTACGAGAAAATGCCATAAACAATATTGTAGTGACTATGAACTGAGTCATCCGGAATTATGCAACCGCGCCCGTCAATTCGAAGAAACAGTCGATGTCAACGGAAGTCCGACACAAATATTGACAACAGTAACGTATGCCAATGGCCTGGTTTCCGAAGACCAGACATGCGACGAATCTAACATACAAGGTTCGTGTACCACTGAGAGTTTTGCAGAGTGTTGCCGTCCTTGCCCCGCAGACAAAACGTTCAAGCAGGGTCTGGGACTCTGTGTGTCCCAGTGTGATTACGCCCTATGTACGGGTGAATATGTGCGCGCACCGACCATTGGCGCGCCCGTGAATGTCGATGCCAGTCTCACATGGACGAAATTTTACATTCGTACACAACTGAACCCAGATTGGGCGGATTATTGCCAAGGTGAATCGTGTGGACCTGACGATGTGAAGAGATGTTGCGTCCCGAAAAAACAGTGCGCAGACGAAGATAGATTTACTTTGTGTTACGAAGATAAACACAGTCGACAACTCATACCAAACGCAACTTGTAATAACTTTGCCTGCTCGCCGGACCAATGCTGTGAAGTTGTCGAGTGTACCTGTGATGGCGGTGTGCCGCGCCCCGGAATATCTTGTTCAAAACACGGACAGCACGAATGCGCCTACTGCAACGAGGACCACTGGAAAGACGGACTTTTCTGCAACCCGATTTATCAATGCTCAGAAGCAGAGTACGAAATCACAACACCAACACCACGACTGCGCAACAGAGTGTGTACCAACTTGACAGTGTGCGGCGTGGATGAATATATTTTCAAAAACGAAACCATCCGCGCCCCCAATACAAACACAGTCGTGTTCAATGTATCCGTGGCAATATCAGACAGAGAGTGTCGTTCCAGAACACAATGTACTGACGACGAATATCAAGAGTTTGCTCCCAATCAATACCAAGACCGTGTGTGTGCGAAGCGTACGCAGTGTACCAACGAACAGTACGCAGTCATCCTGCTCGACGGCAATCTTGCCCTATCCGACGCAATTTGTATGAACCGAACAATATGCACACAGACTCAATACATCGCCGATGATGGTAACACGACTTCGGATAGAGTTTGCAGCGCTATAAGAGGTCCATGCTCCGGCGACAAAGTGGAGACACAAGCCCCTATTCCCGGCATTCGGAATCGCTTCTGCCAAACGCCTCGACAATGTACGGCTGACGAATACGAATCGCAGGCGCCGACGAACACAAGCAATCGCGAGTGTGCCCCGATTCGAGAATGTACGGACGTCGAATACGAATCGCAGGCGCCGACGAACACAAGCAATCGTCAATGTGCACTGTTCACAATATGTACGGACGACGAATACCAATCCAAAGCGCCTGTAGCCCGCACGTCGGACAGAGAGTGTTCAGCGTTGTCTCTATGTGACCCTGCAGCGTCACCTCCCGAGTACGAAACCCAAGCACCGACCGCATTTACGGACAGAGTATGTACTCGGTGCGCTGACGAGACTTGTAGAGGTTGCATGATTGAAACCGATTGTGAGTTTGACGCGGAGGCGAAAGTACATAAGGAAGACACGTGTACAGGCAACACATGTGCCCGGTTCGTTGTGAAGGGGACCAGCAGAAACGTCATCTTCGAACCACCTGTGGAAGTTTTAGAATATGGTTCGCATTATAGATTTGACGTGGTCGACGATTTGACGTTTTTTGTGTCCGGCATTGAGACACAAAGTTCTGCCTTGGCGTTACGACATGGTCTGTCGCTTGGTCAGTCATTGGAGTCCAACGGAATTCAACAAGGAGGGTACGTGTACTTTTTCATTCCGCTGGAACACGAAGGCGCAATCGGGTACAGACCACACGAAGGCACAAACGTGCAGTTCGCCCTTCAGCGCGATTGTGTTCAGCGAACGGTGCATGTAGGAAGTAAAACGGGCCAACCTGTTTGTACATCTGTATGTGGAGAAGCCGGAGCGATGCTCACGCAGCGAACCATTCTCCACGACGTCATTGGAGACGGGGAACCATGTCTGTCGTCGTGGACATCGACACCGTGCTTGTGTGTACCCGAGGGCGAATGTCCCGAAGATTTTGAAGGCCAGTGTGTGCACAATGATTGCAAATGCCCTGTTGATTGTGCATACACCGTCAATGACCAATTCGAACCGTGCGATGCTACGTGCGGAGAACAAGGGTTCAAGATTAAAAAGATTAACGTGATAACACCAGCAAACTACGGAGGCACGGCTTGTCCAGCGTATGGTGCACGCGAAATGTGTATCGGGGCCGTCCCCGAAAACGACTGCGATTGCTACGGCAATCGCCTGGACGACTGCGATGTGTGTGGGGGTATGAACGAGTGCCTGGGCTGTGATGGGTTGTATTACAAAGACCCTGGGTTTAAAAAGCCTGTCTCTGACCGATGCGGGAATTGTTTGTGCAGAAATACGAACAATCCCGTGTGTGCCACCGAAGAACAAAAACAAAGTTGCGTCGCGAGACTCAAGTTGTCGCACGCCAAAAAATCCGACAGAAGTTCGGTTCTGCAAACGAACCTACCCCTTATTGTAGGTGGTTCAGTGGCAGCCATTTTCATTATGATTGTCGCTTGCGTATGTCGCCCTAACGATAAAGAAAAGACCCGTAAATATACAGCGATCGCTTCAGACGATATACAAAACCAACAGGCTTTTCGACATAGGAACATCATATTCAGATTTTAGTTTAGGAGGCTATAATAAATCTACTCAATATACGTCGCAAAACATGTGCACTATCATTTTAAATTTATCGTTGTACACTCTGATGTTATGTCCAAAGGAACCCGCTGTGTCCGCGCCTTCGCCCGTACTCTCGTCCCCATCGCCTTCGCCGTCTTTCCCACCAAATGCTGTGAACGTATCGTCGAACAACGATACGTTCACCAATGACACGTACACTCAAATACAGTCCAACATGAACGTAACATACGTTGCGGACAACATTAGCAACGCTGTGAACGCAACGCATACCACTACTGTGCACATGAACGTAACATACGTTGCGGACAACATTAGCAACGCTGTGAACGCAACGCATAACACTACTGTGCACATCAGTCTGCCTGCCGAGATATGCAATACAACGGATACTATAACGGTGTATGTGCCGTCGCCGGCCCCGCCGCCGGCCCCGTCGTGTCCGCGTTGTCACCGCGCGGCAGTTTTAGGTACAGTGCAGCCAAATATATCGAAGACGAACGCTACAAACTCCTCAGACTATACGAAGAGTAGTTCGTCCACTCTCAAAGCAGTTGATACGACATGGCTGCATTTGTTTTGGTTATTCGTGCCTGTCATAGCAGTTGCTTACGGCTGTGCGCGCCGACTCTGGTGTACGAAAACACGTATAGGGTTTTGGCATCGTAAGTACTCGAGAAGGTCTCAGTCGTGGCCCACGTGCGAGCACAGTAGTCATCCGGCACGTATACCCCGCTCGAGATCGGCCGATTTCGATACAATTGTACTCTAAACAAGTAGAGTGCATTCCAATTTCTTGAGAGCACGTTGTTGTTTTGTGAGACGGTTTAAATTGGCCATGCATGATTTGAACTCTGAAATAGGTAAAGCGTACCCTTCCGTGTAATAATAACGATTCTTAATTCTGCATTTCCTGTACCAACCCGTAGCCACAAGCTTTTTGACACGGCTTACAGTTTTAGGCACGTCAAGTACAAACATCCGAAAGGGTTGTTCGAACATGTATACGTAAAAGTGAACACCTTCTTCTTGGGCACGAAATACACCCCCCGGCGTTTTCTTGCGGTCGTTCGAAACCGTTTCCATGAAGAAGTTCGTCTGAACCCCGTTAGAGTCACGTCGCGCTCGTGTTGAGACGTCGAATTTAAGCTCCAGGGTGCGGCCGTGGTTGTCCTTAAAGTCAGGTTGCTTGCAGTTGTCCGCCAGGTTGTTTGCGGACCATTCTGGATGTTGACTGAGGAACAATTCCTCCCCTCGTTTACCGATGTCATTCTGTGCATGAAAGTCGAACATATGGATGTGGATGGGTGCTGGGTGCAACCGCGAATAAAATTAAGTGTTACATTTATTTGTGAATGAAATCTCGCGTATTTTGTTTGTATATTATTTTTTGTGGCGTTTCGAATGAACATGGTCTTCTATGCTCGACCTACCGCGTTTGTGTAAAATTCGTGTGTGATTGTGGTATACTGACTTGTCACGGTGCTGTTCGGGTTCGTGCGAAATGAAAAAGCACGTCCTACGGTCATCCTCTTCGCACCAATCGCGTAAAGTGTTCTGTACCGCATGTATACCTTCTAAATCCATCGATGTGCATGCTTCGTCCATAATCAACAGCGGAAAGTTTTCGGTATCACGCCATGCCATGAACGCTGCCAACTGGGCGCGCCGCCATTGACCGCCCGAGAGCACACCGTGATGGTCTTTGTATTCTATGACGCGTTGGAGCCGTTCTCTGTCATCAAAGAACATACAAAGTCGAATCGACTCGGTGTTGAACAGTTTTCTCAACCATTGGGTGGTGTGCATCTCCAGCGTTTTGACCGTATGTTCGAGTGCATAGGTTTGAATGCCGCGCGGACCAGTCCACTGCACTATGGAACCCCAATGCGTGAGAGCCTCTTTGCACTCGTGCACGCGGAAATCTGCAAGCGCGACTTCTTTTTTATGTTTTTGAACGTGTGCGTCTGAAGTGTTGTACGGATTCGATTCCTGCCGCATATTTGTCAATTGGCGCTCACACGTGTCCATCGTCGACTTTAGTTCGTCGCAGAGCGTTTTGGTCTCGTTGTAGATAGCCACGGCGCGTTTCTTCTTGTCGACGTCAGCCTTCATCCGCCTGGTGCACAGGACCAAATTGTCCAGGACATCGCGCGCCTGTTCGATATTCTTGCACAACTTTTGCAAAGAGCGCCCTTTCTGTATGAACTCGCGCACTTGCATCAATTTTTTCTCCGCCTTGATACTGTGTATGTGTTTTTGTTGCGCATCTACGTACATGGAGTTCGCGTTTGCGTATTCACGTTTCGCCTCGTCCAGTTTTGCGAGTAACTGCGTGGAATGTTCGTGGTGCCCTTCATCCTTGTCAAACGGTCTTTTGCAGGCGGCGCACAGACCGGCGTCTTTGAATGCTTTGTATTCACGTTTCGCAACCTCCAACTGTACCTGCCTGGCGTGTTTAGCAGCATAACAGTGTTGTTCGTGCGTGGCGTGGCGTTGGGTTTTAGTGTCCGGATGTTCGCGCACCCATTTTTCTTTGGCTTCAAAGTCCATGTCTTCGCGCTGCCATTGCACGGGCAGTGCGGACTCCAGCTGTTCGCGTCTTTGTTGCATGCGCGTAAGTACCACGCGTGCGTCTACAAGCTCGCCGGATTTTCTGTTGAGTTTCGATTCGTCTACCGACATCGGTTTGTCGATGATATTCGCAATACATCTGTTGTATGACTGACGTGTCTTTGCAATCGTCGTCTCACGCTCGTCAATTTTTTGCCTTTGTAGCGCTTCCCATTCTGCGGATAGTCTCGTATTTCGAACCTGTGTGTCGAGTGCCGCGTCATAAAGTTGATTCGCATGACCTTGTTTGAGTTCAAGAGATATTAAATCTTGTTTGTGAATCTTTTGGCTGGCCTTGGCCCATGCGTGTAAGTCGGCCCATATGTGTACGTTCGCCAGGTCGTGAATTTCTGCTTTTGCTGCGGAATCGTTTGCGTCGAGCCAGCGAGTAACGACCTGCTGACTCCACACGCTATTGCGAACCAACCATGCGAATAACCCACGACCTGAGACGTCCAATCCGAACAATACAGAAGATATATAACGCTGTGTCCCGTTCAGCGTGGAACGGGTTGTGTCTTCGCCGCCTATGTATACTTTCAGAGAATGTTTTTTCGACGTTGTCGTCCGAGTCACCAGCCACGTCTGGCCATCGACCGTGCCTTCTGCAGTGACCGAGGCTTTGCCCACGTCTTCGTTTACGATGGACGCACAGTCGAAAGGAAGAGCAGGTCTTCCGTCTGTCATTCCAGTCAGACACCACAACCAAGCGCCCGCCGTGGCCAATGATTTCCCAGCGCCGTTGCTGCTCTGCGTGTCGTTGCCGATCACACCCGATATCAACGTGAGTCCCTGTCCTTCGAGTGATATCGTCAGCGGGCCTGTGAACGGACCAAACCCCTCGAGCGTCATTTTGATAGGGTGCACATCGGTCTTCGTGCGCTTTTGGGCCGTGGTCGCTGTGGACAAACGTTCTGTCAACAATGCCCACGCTTTGCCGTCTCGTTCCATGTTGTTTAACTTGGCATATTCCGTCAATAAATCGACCGGCTGCATGCTGTCGCCGTTCGAAATGCGTGTCTCGACCGGTTTGTGTGGACGTTTCACCTGCACGATAATATTTTGCGAGGTCAGGGTGTCGATGCACTCACCGAGAGCGGTCGAGCCATCCGTCTCCACGGAAACCCTGTCGTTCGGCCGCAATTCGTTCGCTCTCGCCAAGAGTTGGGCCGACGTCCACTTGTATTGGCGCGCACCAATGTCGATGGGGATATGTTCGACCACACGGCCGCGCTCAATGATAACGAGCGCTTTTGTGTCCTCAGCCTCGGAAAGCGTGAGTTGGTACGGCGACCCTAAATAGCGTATGTTTCCATGTTTCTGGGGTGTATGGTAGTGTCCAGAGTACACAGGAATATGCGCCGGGAAATCGGAAGGTTGGACGCCTTCTGTGGACAGGCGGGAATGCGACATTTTAAACCCTATAATGTCAAAGTGTCCCAAGATTACATCGACATCGGTATGCTCGCGGAGAATACTCGCGATTGTTTCAGGCGAACGGCGCCACGGCACCCACAGTTGTTTGTCGATAATGGTCGGCTCGTCCAGCACGCGAATGTGCGAAGAAGCGTACGCAAACGGCGTCAAACCGTGCTCCGTTTCCGCGGCATCAAAGTAGTCATGGTTGCCCGGAATCATAATCATCGGGACAGACCACTCTGTTTCAAAAAATCGCATCAACTCGTTCAGAATATTGACCGGCAATGTACCTTGCGAGTGCACCTTGTCGAAGAAATCGCCCAAAAAGCCAACGGGAAGGTTTCGTTGGTCGGCTTCGCGGTGCACGCGGCGCAAGACCTGCATGCACGTGTCATAAGTCCGCGGGCTCAAGTGCAAGTCAGAGAACAACAACATTCACACCAAAATAGCAGACTCATATACCAGATTTTACAAATGCTCTACTTAATCAAAACGATAGTTATTTCAGTATCTCCTCTTTGGTTTTCGATATTTCTGCTGTCGACATTTGGCCTTGTTTCTGTATAACAGATAGATGTCCCAGCTGCTTTGAGATAGACCCCTCATAACATTTAGGGGAGGGTTGTTTACGTACGAGTTCGCGAAACTCACTTATTTTGTTGGCGGTGGTAGACACTGCACCCGGGCTTTCCCTGTTCATTCCGTCACGCGTTTTGTGTGCATTAAATACTCACTTTAAGCGCTGAGTTCGGGCCAATCGCCATCGTCAGTGAATTCCGAAGACGCCACAGACGGCGCCTCGGACGAAGTAGACGACCACACAGAACTTGCCTCAGAAGCCGACGTGTCGGCTTCCGTAAGCTGCTCCTCAAGATAGTCTGCGTGCTCGTAAAGCCGCGTCTCCACAAACTCCAGCGCGACCTTGCGCTGCTCCACGGGCGTGGAGGGCGGAAAGCGAATCCAAAAGCGGTCATCTTCGTGGTAGACGGTGCATTTGCAACCCTTGCACTCGTCCAGCTGTGCAATACAGGCTGCGATGGTGCGCAAGTTGTGGCCGCCTCGGCCAATAAGACGCCCCACAAACTCGGGGCGCACCTCGATGCCGTGGTTGGCGATGGCGACTTCGTCGCCGAATGAGTCCGCCACGTAGGCGATGGCAGCGTCCATGTTAGGCACGAGGACCGAGAAACACTCGCCATCGTACGACACGTCGATATCGTAGCCCGGAAACGCCTCACGGAAGTCGGAAGACAAAGCTTGGACACGACTCCACTTGCGACCCACCAATGCTCCCACCACTGCAGAGTCACAGGAAATCTTGAGTGTCGTCAACCCGGATTGCGGTGCTTCACAAACACCAAACGCGCCGTACGGCGCGTCAGCAAGCGTGTAAAACGTATTTGCGTTCATTGTGACAGGTCTCGGCTATCGAAACGTGTTCCGTGCCTGTGTTTGGGACAACAGTGGTTTGTACTTGTCGGAAACAATCGTTGGTGTATTATAATGTTTTAATTTAAATTAAATTAAAATAATGCCCTGTGAAGAATTTTCCTGGAAGAACCGGTTACTTTTTTCGTTTTGCGCCGTGTCTGGCCTTCACGCCACTGGGCTTAATATTTTGACTATGAATAGTCGTATCTTTGACAAATTGCGAAAAGTGTGCTCTCAATGCCAAAGTATCTCGGTTCGGGTTCACGCGCTGGAGCCCCTTGTCTAGTGCACGCACCGCCGCCAGATTCTGACGCTCTCGGCGCGCCCGAAGCTCTTTGACGCGCGCCGGCTCCTGACGCATCATGTCACGCATCCGGGCATAATAGTGCCCACCCTTGTGAATGTGTGTGTTAGTATACGCCAAGAGTTTGCTGTTCTGCAAGACGTTGTAGGTTTTGCGCGAAGCCTTGACCTTGACGAAAAAGTCGAAACCGTATCGAACGAACGACTCGGACTTGGTCTTCTTGACGTCCTGGTCGAAAATGAGATTGTTGATGGACAAGACTTTGACCGGTTTCCATTTACGATGGTGATACCATTCGACCGTTTCACCCTCCACGAATCGACACGTCACGGTTTCGACACCCTCGTCGGACATGAGCGCATCCAAGTCGTCGTCCAAGACGTCGTCCATATTACTGATCACCGTTCGGTGTATATACCCACATATTTTTAATTTAATTTAAATTAAAAGTGCCAGCTCGCAGCAAAAAAAAAAATATCGTCGTCCCTCGCGTTTTAATTTAAATTAAATTAAAAGTGCCAGCTCGCAGCAAAAAAAATATATCATCGTCCCTCGCGTTTTAATTTAATTTAAATTAAAAGTGCCAGCTCGCAGCAAAAAAAATATATCATCGTCCCTCGCGTTTTA
>Ga0181552_10001999_pt1 | contig 15219 bp, 13 predicted proteins | sample 011ome_18_FD_130583 | JGI IMG/M metagenome (GOLD analysis project Ga0181552, IMG submission 130583) | Coastal salt marsh microbial communities from the Groves Creek Marsh, Skidaway Island, Georgia - 011501BT metaG (megahit assembly) | ecosystem: Environmental > Aquatic > Marine > Intertidal...
GCTCCGTGCATAAAAGGGCACTTGCCATTTGATGAGCTTCCATTACTGTTAAATTCTTTCATAAATATTTTATTAAAAACTTTAATTGAGACAAAAATTATGCCTCAGACATAAACATAAAATTAAAAAATGTAATTTGTTATACCATTATATTTTAACTTTAAATTCATGATTAGAAATTTGGTGAAAATTGGGTTTTATTTAAACATGCCTTTAGTTATTTTCATGCTATTAATGAAGTTTAGAATTATTGATCAATACTTAAACACAAACTATTTATTTCCAGTCGTTTGTATACTATTCTTTACGGAAGTTATTTTCAGAGCTAGTGAGTACAGCAAATGAAAAAATTGTGTTATCTGTTTTTTATTGCATTTCTAGCGTGTAAAAACAACCCTATTCCTGACGGCTTTGTTAGTCTTGAAGAGTCAATCCCTTCATTACTAATCGAGCTAAGATATTCAACGACAGACAACTTTGTTGGAGAAATTATTGATGGATACAGAGATCCAAAAATTGTTTTAACATTAGAAACAGTTAATGCTCTGAAAAAAGTTCAGAATGATCTAAACAAACAAAACCTTGGACTAAAGATTTTTGATGGCTATAGACCTCAAAAAGCAGTGAATCATTTTATAAGATGGGCTAAAAAACTTAACGATACAGTAAAAAAGAAAAAGTATTATCCTATGGTTAGAAAAGACAAGCTTTTTGAAGAAGGATATGTCGCTGAAAGATCGGGTCACAGTCGAGGGAGCACAGTCGATGTTACATTAATAAGAATTGATACTTTAAATTATGGTCAAGAACTCGATATGGGTAGTGAATGGGATTACTTTGGAGTTAAATCATGGATTAATTATGACAGTATTAGCTACTTACAAAAAGAAAATAGGAGATTGTTACAAAATGTGATGATAAAATATGGTTTTAAGCCCTATTCTAAAGAGTGGTGGCATTTTACTCTTGAAGATGAGCCATACCCTGATATATATTTTAATTTTTAAACAATTCTTGCCTTACATTTTCAAGCGAACTTGCTAATTGATTAAAAGATTTAATTACGAAATATTTTTCTTGCACAATATCTATTCTAAAGTCTTGATTCATAATTTCAACAATATTAAAATCTCTTTTTTTTGACTCGTTTGAAAATGCATTTTTCATTTCATTTTTTGATGAAATAATTCCTGCTCCATAAATTTTATTTCCATTGGCTGTTTCCATTAATCCAAACTCTATCGTAAACCAGTATAATCTTTGAAGTTTCTTAAGCTTTTCCTCATCATCAATTACCTCTAGGGCCAGCTGCCCGATATTTTGAAAAAAGTTAGTGTAATCAATATCTGTCAACATGGGAACATGTGCAAAAACATCGTGAAACATGTCAGGCTCTTCTAAATAATCAATTTCTTCCATTGATCTCAACCAACAAGTTGAGGTAAATTTTTTATTAGCTAGACTTGTAAAAAATTCTTTTGGCTGAGCAATATTTGGAACCGTTTTAATGCTCCAGCCGCTTATAAAATCTAGTTTTTCATTTACCTTTTTAAAATCAGGTATTTTCTTAGAATTAAAATCTAATATTTCTAGCCCTTTCAAAAACTCTTGTGCCACAATTCCATCTAATGAATTAATCTGAGTTTCATAAAGTAATTTCCAAACAGAAAAATCCTCCTTCGTATAATGATCATATATTTGTTCAATAGGCTTAACTCTATTTCTACTCATTTTTTGAATTCTTCTTTGAAACTAACTTTACAGAAGTTTGTCTATCGTTATTAACTATTAGTTGAGTTACATCTGGTCTTGAATAATGACCAACTGGATCAAAATTCTGCCTTTCTTCAAATACACGATTTAGATTCAATTCACAAGAGAAAACACCTTCTTTGTTGACAATTGGCTCTATTATCCACTCTCCATCAGGGCCAGCAATTCCTGAACCCCCATTTGCAAGTTTATCAGGTGAGTTCTTTAAGATTTCTTCAATGTAAGGTGTATTAGCTGGGAAATTACTTTTTTTCATTAGACAAGAAACAGAAACCACAAAAGATCTGGATTCTCTAGCAATAAATCGAGTTATATCTTTTGTGTTATGATCACTTCCGGGCCACACTGCAATATGAAGATTTTCGCCTTGACCATAAAGAGCAGTTCTAGGCAAAGGCATCCAGTTTTCCCAACAATTTAGTCCGCCAACTTTAAACCCATTCAATTCATGTACTTTAAGCCCATTTCCATCACCCTGTGCCCATGTTAATCTTTCATCATATGTTGGTTGAAGTTTTCTGTGAGTTGAACATATTTTTCCAGATTTATTTATATATACAAGCGAACAGTAGAGGCTATGTCCACCTCTGTCAGCAGCTCGCTCAACAACTCCAAGATATACTGCGATTTTTAACTTTTTTGCAATAGCGCATATTTGATCTAAATCTCCATTTTCAATATCAACTGAATTCTTTAAATAATGTGAATGAAGTTCTTTATTGATTTTTAAATCCCATTTTGCACCTTCTGTAAGAGCTAGCCAAAAAGGATATCCAGGGACTAAGCTTTCTCCAAAAACAACTAAATCTGATTTATCTTTTGAAGCTTGATTTATAGAGCTTACAACTTTTTTTAAAGTGGCTTTTTTATCCAGCCAAACCGGGGATATTTGTGCCATAGAAACAATAACTTTTTCAGTCATTCTTAGTAATTGATTTTCAAGATACTTAATTTTAAATTATGATGAATTTCTTCAAAGAAAAATTCAAAGAAACCAATAAACTAGTTCTAGCCGTTGCTATTACTATTGATATAGTTATAATCATTTGGCTAGTAAATTATTTCGCTAGCTAACTTGAAGTCTTGAATTATACTTAATTATCTTGTAACCAACATATATCAAGGCTAGTCCAACTAATTCTGTAATAAATAGAACTTCAACATAACCAGCTCTGGTAAAAGAACCTCCTATGCCAGGCAAAATTCCACCAATTGCAATTGCTGAATTTCCATAAACCCTGTAGAGAAGATTTTTCATTTTAAAATATTTGTATGCTGAGTAAATAGCTCCTCCAACTAAAAAAATAAAAGCATATAGATTTATTAAAGGTGAAAATAATCTAACCCAAGTCCATTCAAAAACTTTTCCAGTTAACCTGCCATCAAAATCTTCAGGAATTGAAATTGGAGTCAAGATCACAAAGATTGCAGCGATTATTATGTAAGACACAAAAAATATAGTTGTTCTATTTGCAAATTTTTTAGAAAAAAGTAAATAGACTGTTCCTTGAGCCAATGGAAATCCGCCTAAAAGTGCTCCAATAATATACCAGAACTTAAGATTAAACTCATTATAACCAATTAATGCATGTAAACTTTCACTCAAAGTGCCCAATCCAAAGGTTACAACACCAAGCATCCACCATAGCAAGTACTTCTTTTTTTTTGATGAATAATGCTTATATATTTCAATAAAAAAATATATACTTAAAAACGTGGTTAATATTGGAATATAATCTATCATATCGGTTGCCGAATTTAAATCATTATTGTTTTGAATTATATCGATTTAAGACAAAAAAACAACTAATTAAGAATTTATATTTTTATAAATTTGGTATATACTTTGATTTAAAATTTTAAAAACAATTTGAAACTTCTCATAGCTTACGCAGCTGGAACCATCCTAATTTCTTTTTTATGTTCTATTCTTGAAGCTGTACTATTAAGCATTAATAAGACGTTCATAAAATTAAAAGCTAAAGAAGACAGTAATTTTGCTGAAAAACTTCAATATTTAAAGGATAATATTGATGAGCCTTTAATCATTATTTTAACTCTAAATACGATTGCTCACACAGTTGGGGCTATACTTGTTGGGGTTCAAGCAAAATATGTCTATTCTGAACTTGACTCAGAAAACACTTACATGTTTTTTAATCTTGAGTTAACTGAGGAATTGTTAGTTGGTATTGTTTCTTCTATAATGACAGTTTTAGTTCTTTTGGTTTCTGAAATAATTCCAAAAACTCTAGGCGCTAAGTATTGGCAGTCTTTAGCGAAACCATCTTCAATAGCTTTAAATTCAATTATACCTATTTTTAGATATACTGGATTCTTATTTATATTAAAAATATTTACTCGAATCACTGGATCAGGCAAAAAGAAAAAATCATTTGATAGAGAGGATATTAATGCTATTGCTGATATTGCTGAAGAAGAAGGGGTAATTAAAGAAAATGAGTCAGAACTTATAAAAAATATGGTTAGACTTAAGAAAGTAAAAACCAAAGATATTATGACGCCATTTTCTGTAATGGAAACAGCTAGTGAAAATTTAACCCTTGAAGAATATTTTGAAAATACTGATCAATTTACTTTTTCAAGAATTCCAATTTATGAGACCAATAAAGAAAATATTATTGGTTATGTTCTAAAAGATAAAATTTTAGAAGAAATTATAAATCAAAATACAAATGCAACACTGGCGTCAATCTCTAGAAAATTTATTGTTTTTTCAACAGAATCTAAGATACCTTATGTGTTCGATAAACTTATAAAAGAGAGAGAGCACATATCTTTAATTATTGATAAGAAAAAAGAAGTGAAAGGTATTGTTACTATGGAGGACATTATTGAAACTTTACTTGGATATGAAATAATGGATGAAACGGATACAATTGAAGATATGCAAGCGTATGCTAAGAAAAGAATGCAAAACATGAATCTTTAATATATTATGAAAAAATGGCTTTGGAGATCATTAGGGATTTTATTTGTAGGGTTAGCTTACATTGGGATAATAACGCCAGGAATACCAACTACTATTTTTGCCATACTAGCTGCATGGGCTTTCAGTAAGTCATCTCCAGAATTGTATAACTGGTTACACAATCACAAAGTTTTTGGAAAATATTTAAACAACTGGGAAAAGAAAAGAGTTTTTCCAAAGAAAGGCAGGCTCGCTATGTGTATTGTAATGATCTTATCTTCTGTTTCAATATATTTTACATTGTCAACAAGAGCTTTGTTAATAGCTTTGCTTTGTTTCGTTTTAATTATAATCTGGGCATTCAGATATCCAGGTTCAGTTGAAGAGTATGAAAGAAGAGTTAAAGAAGGTGAAAAAATCGGATGGTTAAACTAAATAATATTCGTAGATAATTTGCCTGTACTATCAGAAAAACTTTCTTTTTCAATATCCAGTTTATGAAGCATGCTGAGAAGTAAGTTCGACATTCTTTCATCTTTTTCTTCAAAAACAGTATAGCTGCCATGATTAACACCTAATTGTGAACCTCCAGCTAAAATTAGAGGATAATTTCTTGCGTTGTGAGTTGTACTACATGCGCTACCATATAGTATTAGAGTGTTGTCAAGTAACGATCCATTGATGTCTTTTGTATTTTTCATTTTGTCTAGAAAATATGAAAACTGTTTAGAATACCACCTGTCTAATCTTCCCCATTCTTCCCAGTGTCCAGTTGTTACATCATGTGAAATTGTATGATGTCCCTGTAATCCAAGAGCAATCTTTGGAAAATTATCCCCAAAGCCCATTCCATCTTCTCTCGCCATCATGTAATTTATTACTCTTGTACAATCTGTTTGAAATCCGAGAACAATTAAATCCATCATTGATCTAACATAATCCTGAGGGGCTGATGTTGGATCTACATCCAAATTAATTAAACTAGCATCAAAATCTTTCATCGGTATGTCTAACCATTTTTCATTTCTCACTAGCTGCATTTCAACTTCATTCAGCGAAGTCATGTATTCATCTAGTTTTGACTGATCGTTAGAGCCAAGTTTATTTTTTAAAGTTTTACTATCCTCTAAGACTAAATCAACAATTTTTTTGCCTTGATTAATACTTTTTTGCCTTTCAACAGTTGATGTTCCTCCAGATGGTGAAAAATACCTTTCGAAAATATCTCTCAAATTATCTTCAGAGGGAATTGGTTTGCCTGAGGAATTAAATGATAATGTTGAGGTTCTTGACTTATATCCAACACCTCCGTCAGTAGAAAGAGAAAGGTATGGGAATCTAGTATATTGACTTAATTCAGCAGCTGCTACTTGATCAACAGATATTGTGTTTTTATACAAACCTCTTAAATCACCTCCAGTCAAAAAAGAGTCGCCAGCCATATGGCCTAAAACAGTTCTACTATTCGGATGGCTTAACCCTCCTATTATTGACATATTATTTCTGTGTTTTTCTAAATAAGAAAGAGATTTTGTGAGTTTATAATTTTTTCCTTCTCCAATTGGAAACCAACTCCAATCCTTATAATACTCGCTATCTTTTGGGGGAAGCCCTACGCCATTAGGAAAATACAGGAAGCACAATCTTTTTGTTGCTTCAGGCTCTGAAAGCTTTGAAAAATTAGTCATAGACATTGCTTCAAAATAAGGCAGCATACAGGTAACACCCAAGCCTTTTAAAAAGGTTCTTCGATTTAAATGCCAAGATTTTTTGCTCATTTTAAAACAGTTTGCTTAACCAATTTTCTTTCTTTTTATAAAAAGAAGAACTATAGATAATTTCTTTTATAACAGACTTAAAGCTATAGTTATCTTTTATAACCTTATCAACAATATACTTAATTTCTTTTTCATCAGCAAAACTAACATCTCTACCATTTGCATAAGAAAAAAGGTTCTTTACAATTGATTTTGTAAAGTCTTCGGTTTTGAATTTTAATATATAATCTTTCATGCCTTGAATACCGTCTACTTCATTTCCATCAGGCAATACTGATTTTGAATCAATAGGCTTTCCTTTCATTCTAAGTTGATATCTTCCTGTTGCATCATAATTTTCAAATATTACACCATATGGATCTATTTTCATATGACAATCCATACAAGAAACTTTATTTCTGTGTAAAAACAACTGTTCTTTCAAAGTTAAATTTTCAAAACCTGGTGTTTCTGGATCTATTTCTGGAACGTTTGGTGGAGGTGGAGGTGGATGGTCACCTAATATTTTTTCCTTTAACCATACTGCTCTTTTAATTGCATGAGGCTGGGTTCCATCAGAGTGTCCTGTCAAAAAAGATCCTTGAGATAACAAACCTCCTCTGTTTTGGTTTTTATCCAAATTTACTGGCCTAAACTCATTCCCCTCAACACCATTTAAACCATAAAATTCAGCTAAATTTTGATTTAACATTGCAAAATCAGAATCAATAAAGTTTAGTATGCTTAAATCGTTCACTAATATGTACTTCATGAACTCATATGTCTCATTAAACATGTCCTCTTTGACAAATCTAGTATAGTCCTCATATTCTTGAACATTTACATCCATGTTTTTATGCCTATCTAATCTTAACCACTCATATGAAAATCCATTGATCAGATTTTCAATTTTTGGACTTTTTATCATACGGTTTATTTGACGAGATAGATTCCTGTAAAGCCTACCCTCGGAGGCTAGTTCAATTAATTTTTCGTCTGGTGGAGAGTTCCATAAAAAATATGAAAGCTGAGAGGCTAAATAATATTCATCATCCAATTCTTCAGAATTTAAGTTCATTGGTTGATTTAAATAAATAAAGTTTGGTGAACAAAGTATTGCTATCAAAACCTCCTTAATACCTTCCTCAAAAGAGTTAAAATCATTTCTGATATTTCTCCAAAAATTTAAATAACGATCAAGCTCTCCATCATTAAGTGTTCGCCTAAATGCTCTAGACATGAATTTTTCAATGATTTCACTACCATACAATTCCTCATTATCTTGATTTTTAGATTTGAAGAATATTTCAGTGTATGACTTTGGGGGCCATACTGGATAATAAGGAGCTTCAAATTCTACAGATTTAATTAAAAGAGGGGGGCCTTTTAAACTAGTTTCTTTAACTAAATGATTATTCCAAAGACCAAAAGTTAAAATATTAGCAAGCTCTCCACTTACATCATTACTTGCCATTGGAATAGGTAAATTTTCTAACATTCCTGTAAATTCATAAATCTTAGATTCTTGCATGGAATTTTTAACCTCAATTGGTTTAGATAGTGCCTTATAATCCATACCATCATCTGTTCTTGATCCAGCGAATGGTAATATTGAAGGATTTGTTTTTTCATATTGAGAATTGTCCCTTTTGAATTCTTCTTCTAATATTTTAGGTAAAGGATCGTCTTCAGCAATAGGTGTAAAGATCAGCTTGCTAAAACCTACAAAAAACTTTCCTCCAATAAATCCATTATGTTTGCCTTTCGACAAATATGCCATTGTAACTGGCGTAGTGATGTTTTGAGATTGATCTGATTGATTAATGTTTATTCTTTTACTAATAACCCCTTCCTCTTTACGCCCTAAAAATCTAATATGATATGAGGGCATCACTTCGTTTGATACATATGGATGAACTAAATCAATCTTATAAATACCGTCATGAGGTACTTCATAGTTAAATCCAATTTCTGTAAATGTTGCAAACTCCTTTGGAATTAGATTGTTCTTATCTAAACTGAAGCTTTTATTTATTTTTAGATCTTTTGCATTGACTGAGAAGGAATTTAAGTGATCTAATACTGGTTCTTTTTCTCTCAAATCAATAAGCCTTTCAACTGATAAAGAATTGTATCCTTTGGAAGCCTCTACTCTGAAAGCATATTTCCCTTCTCTAGGAAAATCTTCTTTTATTAAGAGTTTTAAATTTGGTGAAGGCCCCTGCCACGATTTTGGTGTAACTTCTTTTGCTGGCAATGCAGAATTTAGAATCATTCCTTCGTCAACAATATAGTAACGGTTACTTGCTGACCCTCTCATTCCTATTCCTATTTTGTTTTTTAATAATGAAATAGAATCGCCAGAATTAGAGGATTCTTTTACTGTATTACCGTTCATATCAAGAATCTGAACAACAAAATCTTTATTATTAATAGGAGCTGTTTGATACCCTCCAAATTCTGCTCCTGAAATATCATCTCCTTTATTTTTCCCTAGAATAACTTTATATCTTCTAGACTTTGGTTTTTCTCCACTTACCAATGCCTTATCTAATGCTTCACGTGCTAGTTTTTGGTAGTAATCAATATGAAGCGCAGATGTTTGAAGGATATTACCATTATTAGTGAATCCCATTTCTGATTTTCCATCGTCTGGTAATACATCCCCAAAATTTATGTCAACTCCTAACAGCTCGTTGAGCGAATTAGTGTACTGGGCTTTTGTTAACCTTCGCATTACAAGCTTATTATCGGTTTGTTTAGCTTCAGCTGCTTTATCTAGATTTTGAGTTATCCAATCTACAAGAGTTCTCCTGTCCTTGTCCGAAAGCTGTGGTTGATCACTTGGTGGCATTTCGCCAAGGTTAATCTCATTTAACATCATATTCCATTTCTCAGCATCAAAACCATTGACCATATCCCAGTCAATATTGTCAAATCTCATGTCTCCTTTTTGCTTTTCTTGTCCATGACATTTATAGCAGTAACTTTCTATAATGGGCTTAATTTGATTTGCATAATATGTTGCTTCATTTGAAAAAGAATCAATCTTTCTGTCGACAACTAAATAATTTCTTTCATCATCAATATTTAAAGCTTTTTTCAAACCTAATGGCATGTACTTAGTCAAATAGTCTTCCCCGTGTGTAAGTTGACCTCCAAAATGACCAGCAATTGAAAGAAAAAGTACATTACTGTAAAGAAATATCCTATATGTTTTTTTTGATTTTGAATTAAAATAAAGTAGCCAAACACAAACTAAAGCAGTTAACCATCCTAACCATTTATGAAGATTTAATAATTCATCATCATAATTTCCACTGGAGCCTAACATAAATCCTAAAATTGCTGACGGAATTACAGTAACTACTGAAAACCATAACAGAATTGAACATGCTGAATCTAATTTAAGTTTAGGTCTAGATGAATTAACTATTTCCATTACAAAAAGCGCTATCAATCCTCCAATTGGTAAGTGTAAAATGATTGGATGAAATCTGCCAATGAAAAAAACAAAAGTATTATCCACTGTCCCGTCAAGCGGAATAAACAGCAGACCTACTAGAAGTATCGTTAAAATTACTGGAATTAAAATTTGTTTTTTCATTTGTTGAATAAAATTACAATTCTTTTCAGTTAATGTAATATAGGGATTTTTGCAAGAATTTTTAATTATCTCGCTTTATGTAACTAATGTTACACAACAATTAAACTGTTGATATATATTTGAATCGGTTAGTACAATCATAATTCTATTATTTTTTCATAACGATTGATTAGTTAAAGCCCCAAAAAGACTTTTTTTGGGGTTTTTTTATTTGTTGTTGGGAGTGTGATGTTTAATAGATATATTCAAACATAATTTAACGAAGTGAAAAAAGTTATACTGATTACTGGTGCCTCATCTGGAATTGGAAAAGATACAGCCTTGAATTTAATAAAAGAAGGGCATATAGTCTACGGTGCTGCAAGGAGAATATCAAAAATGAAAGATATAGTTAAAGCAGGGGGGTATTCCATCAAGATGGATATTTTAAATAATGAAGATGTTGATAAGGCTATAGATCAAGTAATAAGCGAACATAATAGAATTGACGTTTTAGTAAACAATGCAGGTTACGGATTATGGGGCGCCGTTGAAACTATCTCAATTGATGAAGCCAAAAGACAATTTGATGTAAATATTTTTGGACTTGCATACTTAACAAAAAAAGTAATCCCAATAATGAGAAACCAAAAAAGTGGAAAAATAATTAATATGTCATCAATGGGAGGAAAAGTATATACTCCATTTGGAGCATGGTATCATGCTACTAAATATGCGCTTGAGGGGTGGTCTGATTGCTTAAGGATTGAGTTAAAAAGTTTTGGAATTGATGTAATATTAATTGAACCTGGAGTTATAAAAACAGAATTTCAAGATGTTATGATGGATTCAACTGTAGAAAGATCAATTGGGACACCTTATGAAAAGAAATTAAAAGCTCTAGAAAAAGCAACCCAGGAAATGTATGCTAGGGGTATTGGCTCACCACCTTCAACTATAACCAAACTTATTATTAAAGCAATTAATAGTCATAATCCAAAAAGGAGATATGTAGGTGGTCTTTTTGCAAAACCTATGCTTTTTATTAAAAAATGGTTTGGAGATAAAATGTATGAAAAAGCCATTATGAGTCAAATCAAAAAGGCTAAAAAAGAATAAAAGACAAACTGTAAGAATTAATCAAGAAAGACAGTCTTTTTTTCTTTTGCACTAGTTCTCGCTGCCTCTAAAATTTCAACAACAACCACATTGTTTTCTAATGAATTTAAGTCGTAGTTTTTTAGTTTGATTTCATCTCTGACTAGTGCAGTCAATAATAAAAATGGATCATTATATGGGGCTGGCATTTCTTCAAGCTTCATTCTTGACTCACTAAATTCATCATAGCCCTCAGAGATTCTAATTCTTAAATCATTTCTGTTATCAGCATAAATTGCACCTTTTAAACCATAGATTTCCATGTCCTTTCTGGCTATTGGCCAATTCCATGACGCTTGAATTACGGCGACAAGAGAATCGTATTCTAGTAATATAATTGATTCATCATTAACTTCAGGATTATTTTCAGCTTGAAGTTGTTTTGTAATGGCGGTAACACTATTTGGTTTTTCACCATCCATTATCCAAGTTAAAATATTAGCACCATAACAACCAAAATCAAAATCAGCTCCTCCACCATTTAACATAGGGTCGGTTAACCACTCTAAAAATTCGTTATTAATTCCTATTTTTTTTGGCCCCTTGTGTCCATAATGAAGCATTATTTTTCTTAAGTCTCCAATTGCATTTTTATTTTTGATTAAATCAAATGCTTTATGAGTCGTTGGATACCAGGTGGTTTCGTAATTAGTTATGAGATGAATATCGTGTTTATTTGCAAGCTCTTGCATTTTAATAGCATGGTCAACACTTACTGCCATGGGTTTTTCAACCATTACATGAATTCCTTTTGGTGCAGCTTTTGTGACAACTTCAAGGTGTTCATATGTTGTTCCAAAAGAAGTTATAGCTTCAGGATTAATTTGTTCGAACATTTCATCCATGGAGTTATAAACTAAATCCAAAGAAAAATTAAAGGCTTTTGAATACCTTTTAGCTAAATCTAAATTGGGTTCAACTATCCCAATAATCTCTATATTCCCTTTATTGTTGCTGTCAAAAACCCATCCGACATGAGAGTGAGTTAATCCAATAACTCCAATCTTTAAAGGTAAATTTTTGCCTTGAGAAGATGAAAAAAAAACAATAAAACATAATACACTAGAGATTATTGCTTTCAGTTTCATTAATTTTTAATTTAAGTTTCTTATAAAAGATATTGATTTGTTATTAAACTCATTTGGCTGATCAATATTAACAACATGTCCTGAGTTTTGAACCACACAAAGTTCTGCTGATTTATGTTCGCTTGAAATCTTTTCAATACTTGGCAAAAACATATAATCTTCACTTCCCATTAAATACAGAGTTGGAATATTTAGCTCAACCTGACGGAAAAACTTTAATAAAGGGTTAATGTCTTTAGTGAGTTTATACCAACGAATAAACTCTTTTTGGTATAGTTTTTTTGCTTCCTCTACGAAAAGCAGTCTCGACTTTTTATGATTTTTATTAGGCATTATGATATAAGCAAAAAGCCTGTACAGCCACAGATAAGGGATCATAGATTTAAAAACATTCCCAAATTTCATGAGAATTTGCGATCTAGTGTTAAGTTTCATAATGGCTCCGGCCATCACCATACTTTTTACTCTTTTAGGGTGCATCTCGCCTAATTGTCTTATTAGAATTGTGCCAAGTGATATGCCAACAAAATGAGAAGCTTTAATTTTTTCTTTGTTTAGTACTTCAATAATATCTTGGGTTACAGAATCAAAAGTGTATTTCTTTTTAAAAACATTAGAAAAATGTCTTTTAGATTTTCCATGACCTCTTAGATCTAATAATAAAACATTAAAATATTTTGAAAAAGCACGGATTTGCTTAAACCAAATCGAGGAACTTCCACCAGCACCGTGAATAAAGGTCACCCATATTTTAGAAGTTTTATGTAAATGCGTAGAGTAGTGTATCATTTAATCTATGAATGAAAATGTAAATATAGCATTTCAGTAATCATCACACATTTTACCAAGGAAGTTTTAAGTCTTTAATTTCATTTTCATATAGGCTTTCAAGTTCACTTACAATGTCCGAATCTAAATTATTGCTAATAGATTTTAAATTATCTGTTAGTTGTTTAGTTGAGATTGCACCTGGAATTACAGTAGAAATTTCATTGTAAGAGGAACAAAAAGACAAAGCAGCTGATTTTATAGAGATCTTATCTAAAATAATTTCTTTTACTTTTTTCACGAGAGCTGATCTTACTGCCTTGTCATTATTGTTCCATCTTGATCTAACACCAGTAAAAACTGAATGTTTATTATATTTTCCAGTTAACCATCCTGAATCAAATGGGATTTTTGCAATTACTGCAACTTCATTTTTATTAATAATTTCAAATGCTCTTCTAACATCTTGATGAAAAATATTAAAAAATGCCTGGATTACTTTTGCATTAGTAGTTTGGATTAAAGTTTTTATCTCATCAAAAAAATCAATTGAAGCTCCATATTCAATGATTTTTCCCTGATCTTGAAGTTTTTCTAAAATTTCATAGTGATCATTTTGATTGCCGTCAAGTATTTCAATTGGTGGGCTGTGAATAATTACTGAATCAACATAATCTGTTTTTAGTCTCCTTAAACTACTTTCAATTGATTTTACAATATGCTTAGAGTCAAAGTCGACTATTCCATTATCCAGCCTTCCAAACTTTGTATTAATAACAATTTTAGACCTGTCTACATCTTTCAAAACTTTACCAAGCCTAGTTTCGCTTGTGCCATTTCCATAATTAGGAGCAGTATCAAAAAAATTAATCCCACTGTCTAAAGCTTTATTAATCATGTATTCTGACTCTTTTTCTGAAACTGATGACCACCCAGATTCAACACCTAGTTGCCAAGCTCCAAATCCAAGTTCAGAAATTTTAATTCCTCCTTTTATATAATTTTTATAATTCATCAGTCTAGTAGTTCAAGTTTTGATAAAGAGTCTATCAAAAAATCAGCATATCTAAGAAAGCCAAGATCTGTAAAGTGAATAGCGTCTACTGTTCCTTCATTATCTGAATCTATAATTTTTGGTGTTTCTATATAGTAAAGGTTTTTATATCCAAGATTTCTCATCTTTTCAAATTCAGATTTTAATGCCTCGTCCATTGCCTTGGTGTATCTTTTAGAATCACTATTAAGGATTGATATTGGGGTCTTGAATAAGTCTATTAAAACTATTGGGGCAAAAGGATTGTTTTTTCTAATTGTATTAACAAGAGGAATTGTTCTTTTAGTTATGTTTTCTGGTGAAATCATATTTGGCAAACATTCAATTATGTAAAGTTTTGCATCAGCATTTGAAATTAATTCAGCAATTGGCTGTTCCATTCTCCCATTACCACTAAATCCAAAATTGACAACATCTAAATCTAATTTTCTTGAAATTATGTTTGTATGCGCCATGCCTGGTCTAGAGGCACATCCTCCTTGTGTAATACTAGTTCCATAAAAAACAATAGGTTGTTTTTCGTTCTTTTTTGCTTTTTCAATCCTACTTGATGAATCTATTCCAATCTCAATATTTTTAACACCATCATATAACGGAAGAAATATTTTAAACTCTTTCAATTCGTTGCTCATGTTTTCAATTAGAGTATAATGGTTTTCAAACCCTTGTGGGCGTCCCGTATTGATATATTGCCATTCATTATTGTTTTTGTAATAAAGATCTACTCCCTTAATACCTGTATCTGGCATATGGTTCATTGAAAAATTATTTAAAACCTCCCATTTAACCTTAATATATGGTGAGTTCGAAACGAACCTAATAGCTAAACCTGCAGATGATTTAGATAAATCCCACACTGGTTTTCTAACAACATCTTTATATGAGGCTGGGAGCCTATCATAAGGGCTTTCTTTCTCAGAAATAGGAATTATTGTGCCTTCGATTATAAAATAATCTTTTCCATAATAAACTGTTTCATTGTCAATCTGAGAAAAAAGCAAAACCGGAGTAAATAAAATAACAATAAGGAAATGTTTTATCATACAGAGTTAGTTATAATAAATTTAGGAAAAGGTTTTGTATATTATAATAACAATATACTA
>Ga0181552_10002002_pt1 | contig 15213 bp, 12 predicted proteins | sample 011ome_18_FD_130583 | JGI IMG/M metagenome (GOLD analysis project Ga0181552, IMG submission 130583) | Coastal salt marsh microbial communities from the Groves Creek Marsh, Skidaway Island, Georgia - 011501BT metaG (megahit assembly) | ecosystem: Environmental > Aquatic > Marine > Intertidal...
CTTAATAGTCACTTATCTAATTACAATGACACTTGGGATAAGATAGATAAAATGCTAGGTGAAATTTTTTCTAAAGACTTTAATAAAAAATATAGGGATTCATGGGGTAAGAATTGGGTGTTTAATTGGCATTGTTTGGATCATGTTGGTTATAAATTTAATCCTCGAAAAAGAACTTTGGGCCATCACAAAATTTTTGATTACTATAGAAAGGCGTTAAAAAAATTTAAAATTAGGCAAGATACTATCTATTGGCATTTTCATCCTATGTCCATACACAGAGAAGCACATAGGTGCGCTACTTCATATTTTAACTCTAATGAGTTATTTCAAATTTTATGTAAAAAAATTATAGAGAGAAAATGGTTTCCGTCAGTTTTTAGAGCAGGATTTCAAGCTGAAAGACCTGATAGCAATTGGTTTCTAGAGCAATGGATACCTTTTGATATTACAAATATGTCCACTGAAGATGTTGATATCCTGAATAAAAACATAGATTTTAAAAATGGTAGATCTGGGGATTGGCGATTAGCTACAAAAGAGTGGAAGGTATATCACCCGGATCATGATAATTACCAAATTGAAGGTAGTTGTAGAAGGTGGATAGGTAGAGCCTTAAATCCACTAAATAGAATAGGTTCATTTACTCAACTTGAAATGAATAAAGCATTTAATAGAGCAAATCAGAATCTGCCAACATTGGTGGGAGTAGCTAGTCATGATTTTAGAGATTTAAGAGAAGAGGTAAAATTTATTTCAAATTTAATTCAAAATTCAAAAAAGAAATATCCGAACGTGAAATTTAAATTCTGTTCCTCATTAGAGGGATTCAGAAATGTTATAGAATTAGATCATAAAAAAATTAAACCAATAAAACTTAAAATTGTTTTACACAAAAATTTAAAAAATGATGTGCCAAATTTAAAAATAGAAACCTTGCAAGGAAAAGTATTTGGTCCTCAACCGTTTCTTGCAATTGAAACTAAGCAAGGTAGATTTATTCATGATAATCTTGATTTTTCTTTAGATGGTAAAACCTGGTCGTATGCGTTTCATGCAGATACATTATCTATTAATGATGTAAAAAATATAGGAATAGCAGCCAACGATAATGTTGGAAATACTTTTGTAAAAACATTAAAAGTAAATTAAAAAATTTCGCTTATTTTGTTTGTTAAATATGTTGAGATTTTTAAAATTAATCTTTGCTCCAGTTTTTTTGTTCTAAAGGATTGGTAGGAAATTTTTGTATACCCTTACCTTCCATTAAAAAAAATTTTAAATATTTTTTAATCTCATCACTGTTTATGAAAAGTTTAAGAGAATCATTCAAAATATTTTTATAAATTTTGCTGTATTTAAATTTATATTTAAAATATTTCATATAATCTGAACAAACCATTTCAGTTAAGAGTATTTCGGCATTATTTAAACTTGTTTTCCACCTATGAAGTGACAATTTTTTATTGAATTTATAAGGATTTTTATTTTTTTCAAAAGATGAGTTATTTTTCCATTTTTTCCCATACGCATCCAGTTGATTTGAATTTAATTTAATATTATCTATTTTTTTAAGATTTAAAAATTTAAAAACTTTATTAATTTCTAACTTTGGATTGAGTAAAACATTTTCAAATTTTAAAATATATAACTTCTTATTTTTAATGAGCTTTTTATTTTTTTTAATGAAATTAAATAAATCATAGCAATTGAAAATTGCTTCTAAATACAATGGTTTTTTTGCATATGTATATTTTTTAAAAGATGCCAAGATCGATCGTGGATCCCGAATTATTATAATTGCTTTTCCGTTAGGCATTATTTTAATAAAATCTGGTATCTCTCTCCACAAAAGTTGATTTTTTTCTGCCCAATGTTTCTTAAAGTCACGCAAATACAAATGAGACATTACTAGGTCATAAAGTTTTCCATATGTTACTTTAATATTTTTAGTCTTAATATGATTACAAATTTTTTTTATATCTAGTTTAATTTTGTAACGCAGATTTAATCTTTTTTTTAAATCTAAGAGAATTTTCTTGTAAATCTTTTCTATATGAATATTTTTTCCTTTTTTGAAAGCAAATCTCATTATGTTAACTTGATACATTGTTGCTGAGATTTCTTGATGACAGTTTATTAAGTGAGTAATATATTCAGTTCCAGATCTATATACTCCTGTAATTAATGTCTGTGATTTTGATTTCAATAACTTACCTTTTAATGTATAAGAGCTTTTCAATTAATCATTAGAATATTAAATATAAATTAGAAATAACATTATATATTTTTTATTAATGAAAACAATTATCTGTAAATTAAATGAATATTTATATACATGTTGAAATTTCAGTACGTGAACTTGATAGTAAATTACTATTAGCCGCTATTGCAGCCTCAAAAGGCCATCAGGTTATAGTTTCTGATTTAGAAAGCATTGTAAGTGCAATAAATAAAAATATCCTTTCTCCAGGCATATTTCTTACAAAATCATTAACACCAACAAAAGAAAAAATAATTAGGCATCAAATGTTAAAAGACAAAGGGTTTTTGATTACAAGCATTGATGAAGAGGCTGGATTGGATATTTCGGGGTATAAACAATTTGCAAATACAAGATTTTCAGAAAAAACAATTGAACAATCATCTAAAATTTTTTGCTGGGGAAATGAGGATGTCAAAAATCTAAAAAAAAAATACCCTCAATATTCATCTAAAATATTCAAAACCGGATCGCCACGTGTAGATCTTTGGAGACCTTCTTTTGCAGGTTATTGGAATACTGCCATAAAAAAACCAAAAAAACCCTTTTTGTTAGTATCATCTAATATGGCTTTAGCTAATAACAACGATCCATTTTATAAAGTATTTAGTAAATCAAGATCAATGAATTACTTTAATAACGACCCCCAACTATTTGATGAAAAGTTTAATAGAACGTCTGAACAATATTTGACTATAGCTGCTTTTATAAAAGCAATTAGATTTCTCTCTAAAAATAGTAGTGACTACGACATAGTATTAAGACCTCATCCAGCTGAAAATATTGAAGCATGGAAAGTATTTCTTGATGGCTTACCTAACGTTCATGTCATAAGAGAAGACTCTATATCTGCATGGGTAAATAGCTCATTTGGTGTTATGCATAATGGTTGTACTACTGCATTTGAGACAACCATATCTGAAAAGCCATTAATATCTTATGTACCTTATGAACAAAAACATACATATCAATATGCAAATCAATTAGGCCATAAAGTTCATACAGAATATGAATTATTAGATAAGGTAAATGAATTTTTTAAAAACAAAAACTTTTTAAATAAAGAGGAGCCTCACTCTCAATCATTAAAAATTATTTTTGATAAACTTTTTATTGATCATAACGAGTATGCAGCAGAAAAAATAGTAAAAGAATGGGAGACACTAGATAGTAAAGATCTATCAAAATCATTTAGTTTAAGTTATCTTAAAAACCATTTAAGATTAATTAAAAATAAAAAAAAACTTATTAATTTTTTGAAAAAATTTTTTCCATTTAGGTTTGGTCATTATTATGAGGATCGTAAATTTCAAGTTTTAGATCAGGATGACATTTCAAAAAGAATAAACAATTTAAAAAAAATTTTAAAATTAGATGAAAGTGTAAATTGTACAGTTTTATCAGATAGGACTATTTTAATAAAAAAGAATTAAAAATTCTTAACACTATATATTTATCATTAATGCAAAATTATAAAAAATTGTGGTATTTACTAAATCCTCACGAGCGTAAATTAGCAGGATTATTGCTATTTATGATTACCATAATGGCTCTACTTGACATGATTGGGGTTGCATCAATTTTACCTTTTATGTCAGTTGTTGCAAATCCTGAAACAATTGAAACAAATTATTATTTAAAAAATATATTTGAGTTTTCACAAAAATTTGGAGTTGATGATAAACAAGATTTTATTTTCATTCTTGGTTTTCTTGTATTTATAGCATTGGTCATCTCAATAGTTTTTAAAGCTCTCACAACTTATGTACAGGTAAGATTTATACATATGCGTGAGTACAGCATTGGAAAAAGATTAGTTGAGGTTTATTTAAATCAACCATACAGTTGGTTTTTAGGTCGTCATAGTGCTGATCTTAGTAAGACAATATTATCAGAAGTAGGTAATGTAGTAGGAGCCGCGTTAAAACCATTAGTTGAATTAATAGCAAAATCATTTGTTGTAATTGCTATTGTAACTTTATTAATTATTGTCGATCCAAAACTTACATTAATAGTTGGTTTTTCTTTAGCTTCTATTTATGCACTAATTTTTTATTTTTCACGCAACTATCTTAATCAGGTAGGAAAAGAAAGATTAAGAAATAATGAGTTACGATTTAAAATTCTTAGTGATGCTTTTGGTGCTACAAAAGAAATTAAACTTGGAAGATTAGAGCAGATTTATGTGGATCTTTTTTCTATTCCTGCTCAAAAATTTGCCAAAAATAAATCTTCCGCAACGATTATAGGTCAGTTACCTCGTTTTGCTCTTGAAGTAGTAGTTTTTGGAGGAGTAATATTAGTGTTGTTATACCTTCTTAGACAAACAGGTAATTTTAGTAGCGCTTTACCAGTCATCACTTTATATGTCCTTGCGGGATATCGGCTGATGCCAGCACTTCAACAAATTTATTTATCTTCAACTTTACTTGTTTTTCAAGGACCTACTTTAGATAAATTATATGATGAGATTACAAAACTCAAAGATTTCGATTTAAATCAAGATCACAATATTTTATCAGCTGATAAAAAAATTTCTTTAAAAAATGTTTTTTATAGTTATCCCGACTCATCTCGTACAGCATTAAGAAATATTAGTTTAAATATTTCAGCAAAAAGCATCGTAGGTATTATGGGAACTACCGGAAGTGGCAAAACTACTGTTGCAGATATTATTCTGGGATTGCTTGAAGTTCAAAAAGGAACTTTGCAAGTAGATGAAAAAATTATAACAAAAAATAATGTTAAATCTTGGCAACGTTCTATTGGATATGTGCCACAAAATATATATCTTTCTGATAACACTATAGCAGCCAATATTGCTTTTGGTGTTAATTCAAATCATATAAATCAAAAGGCTGTTGAGGAAGCATCTAAAATAGCAAATTTACATGAATTTGTAATAAATGAATTACCAGAAAAATATTTAACTTATATAGGTGAGCGTGGAGCACGGCTATCAGGTGGTCAACGTCAAAGAATAGGTATAGCAAGAGCATTGTATCGTAAACCTAAACTATTAATTTTAGATGAAGCAACCAACGCTCTAGATTACCAAACTGAAAAAGTAGTAATGGAGGCTGTGAGCAACCTAGACAAAAATATAACTATTATTATAATTGCTCATAATTTAAGAGCATTAAAAAAATGTGATAAGATTTTTCTTTTAGACAAAGGAGAACTTAAAGAAGAGGGAACCTTTGAAAAACTGGTTGAAAAAAATAATAATTTTTAGAACCCTTCTCGAAAATAATTTAAGAAAATTTAAATTATCAAGGGAATATTTAAAAAAATACTATAAGTCGAATTTATCTATTAAACATAATATAAAATTATTTTTCGATTTATTTCGTTTTAAAAATGAGTCAAAAGGACACAATCTTAAAGATTTTTTTGTAAGTGTTAAATCATCAAAAATTATAATTAATCAAATCAATTCATTTAAGTTATTATTTATATTTGACCGTCCAGTATCAGAGGATTATTGGGAAGCAAGAGATAAATGGGGTGAATTTCACAAGTCTCCAAAGTATGAAAAAATTGATGAGTGTGCTTTTCATCAGTATAAATCATCAAGTTCTGGAAATTTACTACTTCTAAGCGATGAGGACCTTTCTGCACATCTTCATGAGTATTTACTTTCACAAATGAGTCTTAGTACAAAGTATGGAGATCAGATTATCTTAAAAGAGTTTGTTAAAAAACCATATACATTTTTAATTGGAAATGATTATTTAATAAATTTTCCTCAATTTTTCTTAAAAAGAATAAAATCTTTAGCTTCTTCAGATAAAAGCTTAACAATAGTCCCGTCAATTGTAGAGCCATGGCCAAATATTGATCAAAAAAATTTAGAGTTTAATGACTTGTCCCCTGTAGAGTTTGGAAACGCTCCACTTCTTCATGATTTTTGTTACATGATTATGAAACATGAAATGTATGGATCTCGAAGAAAAAATCATAAACCATTTTTATTTAAGTTATTTAATGAGGTGCAAAAAATTGAAACCAAAAATTCTGACATTTTTGGAGGCAATTTTAGTGCTTTGGCGAAAAAAATTCACTCAATAGTAAGTTATAATGAATTCTTAGACGCATATATTTTAATGATATTATTTCATTGTTATGTAAAATTTCATGCTACAGGGAGATTCTTGCTAGATGTTCCACAACAAAGACTTATGACAGCCATTCATAGACATGTGAGCATTTTGAATAAGATTAGATTATAGATTAATTATTATTCTCGATAGACTTATGTAAAAATAAAATACTTAATAATTTATTTAGATTAAAATAGACTATACAATTTAAGAAATGTTAGAAAAAATTAAAGCTTATTATTTAGCAGCAAAATATTTACCCAGAATTTCTTATAATGCTAGTTTGCCATCATTCATGAGAATTCTTGCTTTTTTTACATCTCAAGAACCCATTAATATTTTTTTTAGAAATAATGAAAAAATTACAATTTCAAGAAATTATAAATTTTCAATCAGAAAGAGAAAAATTTTAATTGAGGATAAAGAAAATAATCTTGTGTTACATATTTTCCTTTATAATTATCAAGCTAATAAATATAAACAAAATAGGGATACTTTTGTTCAATCTTTAAAATCTAATAATTTTACAGCTCCAAAATATATAATTATTTCAAATTCGTCAAATTTAAATGTTGTTATAGAGGAGCTTGTATCAGGTGTTTCTTTAGATTTAGCTAAGAATGATATTTTGGAAAAATTTGTTGATATTTTTCTCGATACTATCCAAATGAATACTAAAACATCAGACAATATTGCTAAAGAACAACATACTTATTTAGAATTAAAAAAAACTTATCAAAGAATAAAAAAAATAATGGGTTTGGAATCCTTTTTTTTTAAACTTTATGATTTATGTGATTTTCCTTTTGAAAAAGATTATGGGGTTTGGCCAGTTAGTTATTGTCACGGCCAAGTATTTCCAGGTAATATAATTTATAATAAACAAAGTGATAAATATTATTTTATTGATTATGAAACAGAAGATATTGGCTATGGACCATATGCTTATGATTACTGTTTTTTTATTTTGTATGGATTTAATTATTTATCTTCAGACTATAGATTAAAATTAAAAGATATATTTTCAGTAGATTTTAAAAATTATCAATTACAAAAAGCATTTCTTGCACAAATTATCTGGTGGTCAAGAAATAAAAATTTAACTCCAGATCAAATTATAAAAATTAATAAACGTAGTCAGATGGCACTATCTTTTTTTAATAACAAGAAATAATATGTTTAGTAGGATATTTCGTATTTCCCATGATCCTGGAAAAACTCTTTTATATTTTTGGTTAAAAAAATTTTTAAGCAATGAAAAAGGGAAATTAGGTGTAGATCTAGCTGGTGGAAGTATGCAAAATAAAAGATTTTTTAATACTAAAGAGTATTTATGTGTTGATATTAATAAAATTAAACTTGATGAAGGAAAAATTAAAAATCCAGACGCTAAAGTATTAAATTTACCTATTGAGGAATATCTTTCTAATATAAACAATAAGCCAGACATATTAATTTGTGTTCAAACAATGGGTACAAATAATTTGTTTAAACACGATGAAACTTTAAAAGTAGTTAAACTAATGTATGATGCATTAAATAAACAGGGTAGTATGGTTTTTAACATTGGTTCTTTTGGTGTAAACATTGATGAAATGGACAAATTACTGAGTGAATTTTTTAAGGGTAAATTTGAACAAGTGGATAAAAGATTTTATGGAGTATTTAATAATGGCACTGGACTTACTAGGTGGAAGCTTCAAAATGGAGTGGTTAAGAAAAAAAATCTTGAAATTAATAATTTTAAAAACGGATGGATAGACAAAAATTTTTCTTATTTAATTCTTAGATTACGTAATATTTTTTCACTAATTACTGCATTAATTATGCATTTTTTTATACCTCTAAGAACACTATTTGGAATTAAAAGACAGAATTTATATTTTAGTTGTAATAAAAAATTATAATAACTTAATACATAATTTTAAACATTATATGAATAATCAAAATCAAGAAGATAAATTAAGAATAAGATCGGTTCAGGAACTTTTCTATCAAATGGAAGGTCTATTGGTATTAAGAAAAGTCTTAAGCTCAACGCTAAAAAAATGGTTTTTGAGTGGAGGAACTCTGTTGGGTGCTTATCGTGATGGCGATTTTATACCATGGGATTGGGATGTTGAGGTCACTGTACTTACTGAAGAAGCGATTAATAAAAAAAATTTAATTATCAATAAATTGTTAGAGTCTGGTTTTAAACTTAAAAAAATAGATCCATCAAAAGAAAACTTTAAGATTGTAGCTGAAGGTTGGGGAACAAAATATGAGATATTAGGACGACATTTAGATAAATATGGCAATTCACGTGTAAGGCTTATGACAAAAGTTCCATCTAAATTTTTTGAAAAAATTCAGATAATTAAACTTAGAGGTCATAATTTTCCAGCTCCAAGTCCAACCGAAGGTTTTCTAGAGGCATTATATGGGAACTGGAAAATACCAGTTAAAACAACTGATAAGAAAAGTTATTTTTCAGCCAATGCTTATATACAAAGAAAACAGAATATTTATGAAAAATTTCTAAAATGGATTAGTTCGTTAATTTAATTTATTCAAAAATATTTAAAAATGATTATATCCAATTTTAAAAAAACATTATTATCTAGAACAAAAAAAACAATTTCCCCTTTTTTTTATGAATAAAGAACCCTGCGTAACAGTTATAGTTCCATACAAAAGTAGACTTGAATTATTATTTGATGCACTTGATTCTATTTTTAAACAAACATATAAAAATTATAAAGTTTTAATAATTTACGATAATGAAAATAAATTAGATCTAAGCAAGATAAAAAAATTTATTGAGTCAAAGAATAATAAATTTTCAAGAATTGTCAAAGTTGAAATAAATAAAGAAAATATTGGTGCAGGCAAATCTAGAAATAAGGGTATTAAAAAAAGTAATTGTAAATATGTTGCATTTTTAGATTCAGATGATTTGTGGAGTAAAAATAAACTTAAACTTCAAATTGAATTTATGGAAAAAAAAAAATTGTTTTTTTCACATACATCTTATCAAGTTATTAACGAAAAAAATCAAAAAATTGAAATAAAAAAAGCAAAAAAAATTATAACGTTTAAAGATTTGATCAAGTCTTGTGATATTGGTTTATCAACTGTTATTATTAATCGTAAATTTTTAAAAAGTTATAACCTTTATTTTCCCAATATTACAACCAAAGAAGATTTTGTTCTTTGGTTGAAAATAGTAAAAGAAATTAAATTTATTGTTGGGATGAATAAAAAACTTACTTATTACAGAAAAACAAAAAACTCACTGTCATCAAATAAACTTATAGGTTTGATAAATGCGTACAAGGTTTATAGAAATTATATGAATTTTAGTCAGTTAAAATCATTATTTTATGTAATTATACTCTCAATTAATTTTTTAAAAAAAAATTTTAATAATAATAAAGCTTTTTAGTGATTTTTAACTTATCAATATCATTTGTTTTCATTTTATATTTAATTGTAATTAATTTTTTTTTCAAAAAATTTAATTTTGGTCTTGATGTAGAAAGTGAGAAAGAAAAACATAAATCACTTTTGAGAGACAATAACTCAACACCGTTGTCTGGAACTTTATATTTTTTACCTGTAATAATTATTGTGTTTTATAACTCAAATTACTTATTGATAATTTGTTGCAGTTTATTATTTTTTTTAGGTTTTTGTTCAGATTTAAAAATTATCACATCTTACAGAAAAAGACTGATTATTCAGTTTATTATAATTTCTACATTATTTTTATTAAATGAAGAAATTATAATTAATACTAGGATACAACTCATTGACAATCTGATGAATTCAAATTTCACAAGAATTTTATTATGCAGCTTCTTTTTTATGGTTTTAATTAATGGATATAATTTAATAGATGGAACAAACTGTTTAAGCTCACTAAATTTTTTAATTGTTGTAATATTTATAATTTTAATAATTAACAATCTCAATATTGAGTATGTTTTCAAAGAACTATCAGTATTATTGATTGCTTTATTTATTTTTTCTATATTTAATTTTTTTGGTAAAAATTTTCTTGGAGATGGCGCTGTTTACGGACTAGGTTTTTTGCTGGGTTATACTTTATTAGAAATTTCTCTAGAAAATAGTTTGGTTTCCCCATATTTTGTAGCTAATCTACTTTGGTATCCAGCTTTTGAAAATTTATTTTCTATAATGAGAAGAAGTCTCTCAAAAAAGAATAATTATTTAGCTGACAATGATCATTTGCACCATTTAATTTTCAAATTCATAAAAAAAAAAAAAATTGTTAAAAAAGATATTTTAATTAGCTCACTCATTGGAGTTTTTGTAAACTTTATCCTGTTGATTAATTATTTTGTTGGATATATTTATTATAGTCATTCATGGATACAAATAGTATTAATTTTATGTGGTATAATCGTATATTTAATATCATATTATGTTTTACAAAAAAAACTTTCTTAGAATGTCTCGATAAAATACTTTTTAAAAAATTCTATTAATAAATTAAAAAATTGAATATATGATTGATATAATAATTTTTTTTTCATTTTTTTATCTTTTGCTTTTTTCAACGATAGGATTTGGTTTTTTTTTTCAAAATTTTTGTTTTGAAAAGATCAGTAATTTCGAAGAACAAAATATTATTTATATTGGATTTTATGGGTTATTTTTTTTAACTTTTATTTCTTTGATTACTAGTTTGATATTTCCACACAATTTCATACACAATATACTAGTTCATTGTTTTGGTATAATTTCATTCTTAGTTTTTAAATTCAAAAATAAAAAAAGATATATAAAAGTTATTTTAATTATTACAATTTTTACAATATCAGCTTTGATAATTTCTAAAACTCATGATGATTTTTCTTATTATCATCTGCCTATTACAAAATATTTAACTGAACATAAGGTTATTTTTGGTACAGGAAACCTTACTCATGGATATAAATTATTATCATCATTATTTTTTTTAAATTCCATATTTTATTTGCCTAAGATTGAATATTACTCATTTCATTTTTCATTATTATATTTTTTAATTTTTTTTAATTTTTTTTTAATTCATGAAATTTTAACAAAAAAAAACGAAAAAATTATTAAGTATATCTATATTCTAGCATTTGTTTTTTTTAATTTATCTTTTAATAGATTGTCTGAGTACGGAACAGATAAAGTAGGGCAATTATTAATGGTAATTCTATTAATCAAAGTTTTTCAACTTACTTGTTTTAGCAAAAATAAAGACGTTTTAAAAAAGTTTTTGCTTATTATACCACTGATAGCATTATGCATCTCGCTTAAAACTTACTTTTTATCATATATCATAATATTTTTTACAATATTTATTATTAACCTAAAATACTCAAAAATCATAAATTATATTTTTTTTTCTAAATCATTTTTATTTTTTTCTTTATCAATAATAATTTATTTACTTCACCATTTTATTTCAACAGGCTGTATCATATCACCTCTTAGCATGACTTGCTTTGGAGATAGTCTGGACTGGGCAAATAATAAGTTACATTATGAAAAATTATCAAATTGGCTCGAGCAGTGGGCAAAAGCAGGAGCAGGACCAAATTTTAGAGTTGATAATCCAGATGAATATATCAAAAACTTCAATTGGTTTCCAAGATGGTTTGAATTTTACTTTATGGGTAAAGTAAAAGATCAATTGTTAATATTTATTTCAGTTTTTTTTATAATTTTATTTTCATTTAAAAATTTTAAAATTGAATTTAAAGAAATAATTTTAAATAAAAAAATTTTATTTTTTTACTCTATGATTTTAATAATATTTTTAATATGGTTCACTAATCACCCCCAACTAAGATATGGTGGTTATTCAATTCTTTTTTTAACATTAACAATTCCGTTAGCAATTTTGTTATTTAAATTTAAAGATAAAAAATATTTTAATAAAAAGTTTTATTTAATAGTAATATTGGTCGTAGTAATATTTAACACAAAAAATTTAATTAGAATAAATAATGAATTTAAAAGAACAGATGAATATAAATTCAAAAATTTTCCTTTTTTTGCAATTAAAAATAAAGAATATATTTTTGAAAAAACTAAGTCTGGATTATATATATATCAAACAAATGGTCATTGTTGGAATATACCTTCACCATGTATTATGAGCATGGATAAAATCAATTTAAAAACATTAAAGTTATACAATTACCATTTCATTATGAGAAATTAAGATATTATTAAAATGATTTATTCAAGGTTAATTATCACTGTTTTGAACTTTTTTGATTACTTTCAAAAAAAAAAAATTATTAATTTATTTAAAAAAAAATTTAATACTCAAATAGTCGTATTTGATGTTGGAGCCCACTATGGTGAAACAATAAAATTGTTTTTAAAAAACTTGAATGTTAAAAAAATTTACTCATTTGAACCGAGTCCAATTAATTTTGAAGTTCTTAGAAATAACACCTTAAGATATCAAAGCAATACAGTAAGAATTTTTAATTCAGGTTTAGGAGAAAAGATTTCAACTGATTTAATCAATCAAACTATTGAGTCATCCTCATCAACAATGAATCAAATCAATATAGAATCTAAATATTTTAAAAAAAAATTAAAGATTCTAAATATAAAAGATAAAAATAAATTTTTTAAAAAATTTGAAGTTAAACTATTAACACTAGATTATTTTATTAAAAAAAACAGTATTGACTTTATTGATTTGCTAAAAATTGATACCGAAGGTTATGAGCTTAATATCTTAAAAGGACTTTCAGAATATAGTGATAAAGTTCATCTTGTATATTTTGAGCACCATTATGATGACATGATCATTAAGAATTATAAATTTGGAGATATTCATGATTTGTTAATAAAAAAAAATTTTAAAATGATAAAGAAAAGTAAAATGATCTTTAGAAAATCTTTTGAGTACGTATATGAAAATCAAAATATCTAAATTTTTTTCAGTCAAATATTATTTTTTTAGTCTTAATTTGTAATATGAATAAATAACAATAGATAACATTCTTAAGGTATTTGATATCAGAGATGTCATTTTAGACTCGTTTTCTTTTCTCTCATAATAAGTTACAGGAACCTCTATAATCCTTAAATTTTCTTTGTACGCTCCAATTAATAGATCAAAGTCTCCCCACAAGTCTTTCATACCCCATTTTGAGTTGTTCATTTTAATTTTAAGCCAATCACTTTTGTAAAATATTTTTGTACCACACAGTGTATCAGTAACTCTTTTTTTAAATAATATACTGAATAAACTGGCAAAAATAGAATTTCCTATAAAATTTGCAAATTTCATTGCACCGTCTTTTTGAGGATAAATCATTCTAGTGCAATTTATAAAATCAGCATTTGTTTTCTCAAGTAAATCTATTGAAAATTTAATATCTTTAAAACTTACAGTCAGGTCTGCATCATAAATTACAATTATATCCCCATTTGAAAGATCAATACCTTTATAGACATTTTCAGATTTACATACACCAGGACCATTATATTTGATAATTTTATATTCACTTAATTCTTTAGACAATTTTTCGATTTCATAAATTGTATTGTCTGAGGAGTTATCATCACCAAATAAATATTCATAAGATTTATCATTTTCTAATATTTTTTGTTTAAAATATTTAATATTACTTTCTTCATTTTTGCAGGGTATTATAAATGAAACTTTCAAATCTTTGCTTTTTACTAATTCATTATTTTTCTTTTTAAGAATTGTTACACTAGATAAGCAAAAAAAATTTAACACGGGAAGTCTAAACAATTTATTAATTAAATCAGTAAAAAATGGAATATAAATTGGTAACGCTATAATTTTTTCATTTCTTACAATTTCTAAATTACAACTTGAATACAAATTTTCTAGATATGAGGAAGGTAAAAAATTATTTTTTTTAGGAGAAAAATTAAATATAGATTTTAGTAATTTAATTATTATCATCCAAATTAAGTTTCTAGATATTACTATTATTTTTGTGTCATTATTCATTATTTTTGATAATCTAAATAAATTTGAAGTGGGATTTAATTGATGCTCTATATCAGCAATTATAATTGAATCACATTTAGGTAATATTTCGTCAATATTTTCAGTAACATACTCACTATTATGATTATAGTTAATGTGATATTTGTCGGTTATTTCTTTTATAAATATTTTATTTGATTGAATATTTTTACTTAATATCGAATTTCCTGCACAAAAAATAAAAACATTTTTTGAGTTATCTATGCAATTATTTATAAAACTAGATATTTCATTAAATAAAAAAATTTTTTTTTTTAAAAAATCTATTCTTTTTTGAAAGTTTGATTTAAAGTATTCAATGCTAGACTTTAAATAATTTTCATATCTCATAATCTTAAATTTTTTTGTTAAAGTTTAACAGCATAAAATCCTCTTTAGACCCACTTATACTGGGAATAAACTATTAAAATCAATAATTTTTGGCAGTTTACAATTTTAATTTAATGTTTATAAGTCACTTGCCGGTAATTATAGCGTAGGTGTCATACCCGATCCCATTCCGAACTCGGAAGTCAAGCCCTACAGCGCTGATGGTACTTTGTCTTAAGGCATGGAAGAGTAAGTCGTTGCCGGCATTAAATATTTAAACTATGAAAATCAAAAGCTCATTAAAGTCGATTAAAAAAAGAGATCTAAATTCTAAACTCGTTAGACGAAGAGGTAGAGTATATATTATAAATAAAACCAATCCGAAATTTAAAGCAAGACAGAAGTAGTTTTATGGATAGTGAAAACCATAAAAATACCTGGAATAATTTTACTAAATTTGTTTTATGGGGAACAGTTGCTGTAATATTGGTTTTAGTTTTGATGGC
>Ga0181552_10002022_pt1 | contig 15095 bp, 13 predicted proteins | sample 011ome_18_FD_130583 | JGI IMG/M metagenome (GOLD analysis project Ga0181552, IMG submission 130583) | Coastal salt marsh microbial communities from the Groves Creek Marsh, Skidaway Island, Georgia - 011501BT metaG (megahit assembly) | ecosystem: Environmental > Aquatic > Marine > Intertidal...
ATTTTTTTATCTGATCTTTATCCAAAATTTATATTTTGGGAGCAAAATGAACGTAGTATAGATATTATAAAATTTTATTCAAAAGTGTTAAGAAATAAAAATCAGAATATTTCTAATTATCGTCCATCTTTAATTCTTTATCATGGAATTTTGAATGAGGTGAATGATATAAGAAAATTTAATAAATATTTTAAAAGTATAAGCATTTATTCCATTGCAAGAATTCTTTATTTAAAAAAAAATAAATTAAAAAATATGTACAAATACCTATTTCACCCAAGTGTTTTAAAATTTTCTAATCATGGAATGATCTATGGGATGCACAGTTCAGTTGATCGTGCAATGCTTTTAGCAATATCATCTGGATATAAGGAAATTATATTTGTGGGAGTTGATTTGAAAGATTCAAAAAATTTCTGGGAAAAAATCAAATTTAAGCAAAATATTAAAAAGGAATTAAATTTGATCAAATCTAAAAATTCAAAAGAGTTACATTCTGTTGAAAAAAAAAGATCAAAAAATAATGTAGAAAAAACTCCTCTCTCAGAAATAATAAAAATTACAAATGAGCATTTTTTAATAAAAGGGATTAAATTTTATAGTTATTCAAAAAAATCAAAATTGTCAAAATTTTTACCAATATATAAATTTCCTAAAAAAAAAAGAAGCTTATGAAAAATGAAAATAAGTTTAGAATTGGATTAAGTTCTGATAATTTTAAAAATATCATCCTAAAAGATAAACCATTAAGTGAATTAATATCATGGAAAGATAAAAAAAAACTTGTCAATGAGTCAATTGTTGAAATAGAGCAAAGTATAGAAAAAATTTTTTTGGAATGTACAAAAATATCTAACGATAAAAAAGCAGGTTTTTTTTTGTCAGTTGGAGGTAATGATTGGATAAGAAAAGATAGTTGGAATAGTCCAATACTAGATAGATATTTGCAAAAACAATTATCATTTTATTTAAATATAACTAATAACAATTCAATAAAATTATTCGATAAAATTATAAAAAAAAATTTTACAATTAAAAAAAAAATTAAATACTTTCTAAAAATAATTTTTAATTTTTTTAATATTTTTTTTTCTAGTTTTGTTATTTCATTGATAAATACATTAAAAAAGAAAAATTTTTTCAAAATAACAACATTATCTTTTATTGGAAAACGCATAGAAGTATTTAAAGTTAAAAATAATTTAAATAATCGAATTGTAAAATTCGATACCACTTTTCAATTGAATATAAAAAATTTGTTTAAATTTTTTATTAGAAACAAATCTACTGATTATGATTATGCATCTTTGATTGATTGGTTTTATGCGATTAAATTTTCCACAAAATACTTTTTTGTTTGGAAAAAATTCTTATCTAATAATGGAATAAAGAATAATTTTTATTATAAAATTAATAATTCATTTACAGGTATTTTTCATTCAGTTTTTCATTATAGGGCAATCTCAAAATATATTATTGCAACAAAGCCAAAATTTATTTTGCACGGTGGTCCAAATCATCCTTCAGTTAGAAGAATTTTTTTTGCTGGATCAGAATTGGGTGTATCTACAATCTCTGTTTTTGGTAAAGTTATGATAAACTCAAACATGGGATACAGGTTTAATAAAAATAAAATGAAATGTGATCAAATGGGTATTGCAGACAAATTTTTTGTAAGTACGATTTCTGCCAAAAATACACTTTTACAAAACGGAATAAATGTCTCAGATATTAAAGTAGCAGATAAGATAATAAAAAAAACAAATACTTTTAATAATAAAATAACTCAAGATAAAACTATTTTAATATGTTTGACTAATAGAGAAAAAGTTAATGATGAAATTTATAAATTTATTAAATGCTATTTTAATGATCCAACAATACGATTATTAATAAGAGCTCATCCATTATTAAATTTGAGCAAACAATTATTATTTTCTTCAAGTAACAAATTTATAGATGTATCAACTTTATCTTTTGATGAAATATTTAAAACTCATTGTAGCAGACACACAAAATCTTTGGTTGTTTCAAACTATTCCTCAGCATCATGCAAAGCTTTAGAGTATGGTTTTATGCCTATATGGTTAAAAAACCTAGGAGAAAGCCCCATTCTTTTTTCTGAGATAATTGAAAATGTAGGTAAATCTGCAAATACTTTAGTCGAGTTTAATAATTTAGTTGATAAATTTTTTCAAAATTTAAATTTTGAAAATGATGTAAAGAATGAAAAGAAAAAATCAGATATTTATATTGATAGAATTATTAACGAAAGACATATTAATGAATATATTCGTAATTTAGAAAATTAATTATTTTGTAATTTTTTTTAAAAGAATTAATATAAAGAAATTTAAATAAATATAAAATCAAATGAATATAAACGTTTTTCTACCTTGTAGAAAAGGAAGCCAGCGTGTTCCTAAAAAAAATATAAAACCCTTTGCAGATTATGAATATGGATTATTAGAAATTAAAATAATTCAACTTATTAATACTAAAAATGTTAATAAAATAATAATAAGTACAGATGACGATGAAGTGATTAAATTTTCAAAAAATTTTGATTCATCGAAAATAATTATTCACAAAAGAGATAGTTACCTTGCTTCAAGCGATTGTAGTACAGATAAGTTGGTTGCACACGCTGCTACTCTTGTGTCTGCAGGAGATATTTTGTGGACTCATGTGACATCACCTTTTTTAAATTCTGAACTTTATGATAAAATTATTGAAAAATATTATAAAGTTTTAAAATTGGGTTTTGATTCATTAATGACAGTTAATACTGTTCAAACTTTTTTATGGAATAATAATGGTCCAATAAATTATGATAGGGAAGTTGAAAAGTGGCCAAGAACACAAACTCTTAAACCAATTTTTGAGATTAATAGCGGAGTATTCTTAGCAAATAAAAATATATATCTCAAAACCAATGATAGAATTGGTAAAAAACCTTTTATGTATAAATTAAATAAATTAGAAGGCTTTGACGTTGATGATAAAGATGATTTTACAATAGCTGAGAATATGCAAAATGTTTTTCAAAAAAAAATCAAAGATATAGATTAAATTTAAGTTATTTTATTAATAGAAATAATATATTTTTTTTGTTTAATTTTTAAATTAAAATAGTTTTTATAAATAATTTGACTTTATATCCCAATCCATTAAGTGTAGTTTAGTTCCTCATTATGAAAGTATTAATAACTGGTAACCTTGGATATGTAGGATCTGTTCTAACAAGATTTTTAGCTAATCAATACCCAGAGATTGAAATATTAGGTTATGATATAGGTTATTATGGACAATCATTGACTGATACAGATTGTAGCCCTGAAATTGGTTTGTCAGTTCAATACTTTAAAGATATTCGTAAAATTGAAAAAAGTATTTTACAGGGTGTCGACGCAGTTGTTCATCTTGCTGGAATATCCAATGATCCAATTGGGCAACAATTTGAGCTCGTTACAGAAGAGATAAATAGAAAAGCTACTTTAAAACTTGCTAAAATTGCTTCATTAGCCGGTGTTAAAAATTTCGTATTTGCTTCCAGTTGCTCAATGTATGGAGAAGCAGGAAAAAAAGCAAGAAAGGAGACAGATCAAACTAACCCTTTAACAGCTTATGCTAAATCCAAAATTGGTTCTGAACAAGATATACAAAAAGAAGATTTGGGTAATATGATATTTACTAGTCTACGTTTTGGAACTGCTTGTGGTTGGTCAAACAGATTACGTCTAGATCTTGCATTAAACGATTTTGTAGCTTGTGCAATTACATCTGGAGAAATTTCTGTGCTTAGCGATGGTTCACCATGGCGTCCTTTGATAGACGTACAGGATATGTGTAGAGCAATAATTTGGTCATTATTAAGAGAAGTTGATAATGGGGGAAAATTTCTAGCAGTAAATGTTGGAAAAAATTCTAGCAATTATCAAATTAAAGAAATTGCATATACAGTGTCTAAATTGATACCTGGAACAAGTGTAAAAATAAATACAAATGCATCTCCTGACAATAGATCATATACAGTAGATTTTAATTTATTTGAAAAATTGGCACCTAATTATCAACCAAAAATCTCTTTAGAACAATCTATAATTAATTTAAAAAATGGACTAAATAAAATAGAATTTAATGATCGAAATTTTAGAAATTCTCATTTAATGAGGCTTAATACTTTAAAAAAACATATTAGTAATGATAGGCTAGATAAGAATCTTTGTTGGAAATCATTTTGAATAAAGAACAGCTATGTTTAGAGAAAGATATTAAACTTGTTAAATAATTTGTTTTAATCTATTTTAAAAATTTAAAAATTGACATTATCTATACCTATAAAAAACTGTATTGGCTGTGAATCGAACTTAATTTCAGAAGTTGGAACTTTAGGCTATCTTCCAAATTGTAATTTTTTTCCAAAAACTAAGGATGAGGCTATCAACTTGCAAAGATATAATTTAAACGTAGTAGTCTGCAATAATTGTAAATTAGCTCAAGTAGGCACTCATTTACCAGTGGAAAGTATTTTCAATAATGATTACCCATATTTTAGCTCTGCTTCATCAAGTTGGTTGTCACATTCAAAAGATTTAGCAAATTATCTTTCAAAGAAATTATCAATTGAAAAAAATGATTTAGTTGTAGAATTGGGAAGCAATGACGGTTATTTTCTTAAAAATTTTTCAAAACAAATTAAAACGTTAGGTATAGAGCCTTCAAAAGCTCCAGCCAAAAAGGCATCTGAAATAGGTATTGAAACAATTAATGATTTTTTTTCTGAAAATCTTGCGACTCAAATACTCTCATCACATGGTAAAGCTAAAATTATTGCCTCAATGAATATGTTGGCACATTCTCCTGATTTAAGAGGAATTCTAAATGGAGTAAAAACTTTACTTAAAAGTGATGGAGTATTTATCAGCGAGATACAATATTCTATAGAAATGTTTAAATCTGGTAAGTTTGACACTATCTATCATGAACATTTTTCTTATTTTTCATTAACATCAATCTTAAATATCTTTGAGACAGTAGGTTTAAATATTTTTGATGTTGAGTTTGTTGATACCCATGGAGGATCAATGAGAATATTTGCAAGTCCAAATAATTCAAAAAATAAAATTAGTGAAAATATATCTCGAACACTGAATTATGAAAAAAAAATAGGTGTGAATAATTTGGATTTTTATTCTAATATATTTTCAAAAGCTAATACAATCAAAGAGAACTTTAAATCTCTGATAGATAAACATAAATATATCATTGGATATGGAGCTCCAACAAAGGGAAGTGTTTTTTGTAATTTTTGCGAGTTATCACCCTCTGATATTTTACATACAACAGATGTATCTGAATTAAAACAAGGTAATTTTATGCCTGGCACAGGAATACCTATTTTACCACCAACAGCTAATGCCTACATGGACTCGGACGCTGTAGTAGTTTTTCCATGGAATATTTCTGAGGAAATAAAGAAGATTTTTAGCAAATGGTTTCCAAATAAAAAAAATTTTTTATATGTTGCGGTCCCGGAATTAAAAAAAATTTTATAAAATAGCAAAAAATAGATGATAATTTGTGATATAAAAGTAGTTAATAATATAATTAATTAAGGAGCTTTATTTGAAAGTAGTATTGTTTTGTGGAGGTAAAGGAAGCAGGATAAGAGGCCATTCATACAACACACCTAAACCATTAGTCCCTGTAAATGGTTTACCAATTATTTTGAGATTAATGGCACAATACTCTGCTGCTGGACACAAAGATTTTCTTTTAGCTGCAGGTTATAAGATGTCTGAATTTGATGCTTATTTTGAATTAATTCGTTCTAATAAATTCATAAATCTTTTTGATGATATTCTTAAAGAGCAATACAAAAGTCCATCAATTAATACCTGGAACATAAGCATTATAGATACAGGAGAGGAGTCTTGTATTGGAGAGAGATTATTTTATTTAAAAGACTATTTATTAAATGAAAAGAAATTTTTTTTAAATTACTCTGATATTATTTCAGACATAAAAATAGATATGGCAAGTGAATATTTAGATCAAAGTAATGCTGTATTGTCAGTAGCAGCAACTTCTCCCAAAAGTACTTTCCATTGGCTTAATTTTGAAAAAGAAGATAATACTAATAAAGGATATGTTTCAAATATATCATATAGCTCAGATATTAATATAAAAATTAATGCTGGATACATGTGTTCAACTAATGATATATTTAATTTTATTAAACAAGGTGAAGAATTAGTAGAAGAACCTTTTAAAAGACTTAGTGAAGAAAAAAAACTTCTAGCATATGATGTTAATTGTTATTGGCAACCAGTCGATACTCTTGCTGATTTAAAAAAAGCTGAAAAAGATCTTGAAAATCAAGGTTTTGATACTTCATTAGGTCGACTGGTAAAAATGATTTATGCATAAATATTTATTTTTAGGAGCACATGCTGACGATATAGAAATTGGATGCCTTGGAACTATATTAAATTTAAAAAAAGAAATTTCCATTCAATATATTATCTTTTCTTCATCTCAAATTAGAAAAAAAGAAATAATGAAGGCATATAAAAAATTAAAATCAAAGAATATTAATATATTAAAACCAATTATATATAATTTTTCAGACTCAAATTTTGAGAATTACAAAACTCAAATAAAAAAAAAGATGAAATTATTTTTAAAAAAAAATTCAAATATAAAAAGAATTTATACACATTCAAAAAAAGATCTTCATCAAGATCACCGGATAATCTCAGAGTCTACTTTGGAAGTTTTTAGAGATCACTCAATTTTATGTTACGAGATACCTAAATATGATGGAAATCCATTTAAACCAAAAGTATTTGTAAAATTAAATAAAAAAACTATTAATGAAAAAACAAATTTTTTGATGAACAATTATAATTCTCAGCATGATAAATTTTGGTATCGACCTGAAGTTTTCATTGGTCTAGCAAGTTTAAGAGGCGTAGAAGCAAGATCTAATTATGCCGAAGCTTTTGAGCTAATTAAAATGTATGAAAAATAAATCAACATATTTCCCTTTGATTTTCTAAAAATTTCAATTTTCATGAAAACTATACTTTTAACAGGTGCAAGTGGATTTGTTGGAAGAAACATAATTTTAGCTTTAAGTAAATTAAATGTTAAAGTTATTCTTATAGTTAGAAAAGGTAAAAAAGATAAAATAATCAAAACCCCAAACATTGTTAAGATTATTAAAACTGAGGATATTTTCAAAGAAAGTATTGGATGGTGGAAAAGGCATTGTAAGGGAATTGATATTATAATTCATGCAGCATGGCACGTAGATTCGTCTAAAAATCTTCAATCTGTTAAAAATATTGATTGTTTAATTGGCTCTATTAATATGTTAAGTGGGGCTATTAAAGCAGGCATATCTCGTTTTGTTGGGATAGGAACATGCATTGAATATGATTTATCAAAAAAATTCTTATCAATTGACACTCCTTTAAATCCCAAAACATTATATTCGAGCTCTAAAGTTGCATTTTACTATACTCTAGCAAATATTCTTCCTCAAAAAAAAATCGAATTTGCCTGGTGCAGGTTATTTGATCTGTATGGAGAGGGAGAAGATAAGCGAAGATTAGTGTCTTATATTGAAAATCAAATTTCTAAAGGTAAAATTGCTAAACTTACAAGTGGTAACCAAATAAGAGATTATTTAAATGTTAAAAAAGCAAGTAAAATTATTACTAAAATTGCTTTAAGCAAACAACAAGGTCCAATAAATGTTTGTTCTGGAAAGCCAATTACAATTAGAAAACTTGCTACCAAAATTGCTGCTAAATATGGTAGGGTAGATCTTCTTAAGTTTGGATTACGAAAAAAAAATAAAATGGATGCACCACGTATTGTTGGAATACCAAATTATTCAAAATAAAATATGATAAACATAAATTATCAAAATAAAAATATTTTAAATCTAAATAAACTTACAGTTGTAATTTTAACTTATAATAGACACGAGTCTTTGATCAGAACACTTGAATATTGGTCTAACACGAATGTAAATTTGGTAGTTATTGATGGAAGCAAATTTAAGTTAGAACACAAATCTATAAATTCAAAAAATATTAATTATATCCATGAACCAAAAAGCTTTTATGAAAGATTTTTGATTTGTATTAATTTTGTACAAACAGAATATGTAATTATGAGTTCTGATGATGAATTTTATTTACAATCAGCTTTATCTGCGTGTATAGATGTTTTGGAAAAAGATAAAAGCTATTCCTCTTGTGGAGGATGTGCGATTGGATTCTTTAGACAAAAAGGTAAGTTTTTAGCAAAAAAAGTTTATTCAAAACTTTTCAGTTTTTCTCTATCTCAACTTTCTTCAATTGATAGGCTTCAAATTCATTTTTCCAACTATATTATGGCACATTATTGGAGTGTGATGAGAACCAATAATTGGAAAATAATTTGTAAAAATGTTTTTGAAAAAGAATATGGGTTTTACGCAGCACATGAATTGCAGGTAGAGTTTTTGAGTGTGATTTCAGGTAAATCAACTATTATTCCAGAGCTTATGTGGATGCGAAACTATGATAATTCTCAAATTCAAGGCACAAATCCAGCTTGTGAACCAAATTATACAATAAATGATTGGTGGATCGACCATGCAAAAAGTAATGAAAAAAATGACTTTATCGAAAGAATGAAAAAAGCCTCTAAAATTTTATCTAATGATAAAAATTTAGAAATCTCAGAAGATATAATTTTTAAAACATTTGAAAATTTGATTAATTGGGAAAAATCAAGAAAAAGTTTTAAAGATAAGATTGTAAAATATATTCCCAGAAAATTTAAAGATAAAATTAAATTAGTATTATTCAAATTTGGTTTGAAAAAAAATTTAGTTCATAGGGATATAATTAGCGAAGCTAAATTACTTGAAAAAAAAGGTATATTTGTAAATTATAATGAATTAGATTACATAATTTCAAATTATCTTAAAAACGATTAAATTTTTTTAGACAGTTTTTAAAATGTAAGATGATTATAATTATAAAAACTAAAAATACAAAAAAATGAATTCCAACAAAAAAATTACATTGGTTATAAGTTCTTTAGCAGGAGGTGGGGCTGAGGGAGTTTGTGTAAGTATTGCAAATAGCTTTTCAGAGAAAGGCTGGAATGTTGATTTGATTATTTTAAATCTTAATAATCAAGTTAATTATGAAAAATTAGCAAACAATGTAAATTTAATTTTGCTTAATGTAAAATATGCACGATATTCTCCAATTTCTCTTTTGAGATATATTTTTACTTACAAACCAAAATTATTCTTTATTTTTAACTATGAACTGTCTGTAATTTTGCTGATTTTACGATTTTTATTTAGATTTAAATTTAAGATAATTTCAAGAAATATAAATACTATGTCAATTAAAATAAAAAAATTAAAAGAAAAACGTTTTTGGTCTAAATATGTAGTATATAATCTCATTAGCTATTTCTATAAAAAAAATGATTACATAGTCAATCAGTGTTATGCTATGCAAAGAGATTTGCTCAAAATTTATCCTGAACTGACTAATAGCACAAGAGTAATTTATAACCCAATTCCTTCTCATTTTGAAAATTATGCTAATAAAGAGGATTTAAATAAAATTAAAAAAAAAGATTACATTCTGTGTGTGGGTAGACTTGAAAAACAAAAAGCATTTCATTACGCAATAGAAGCTTTTGCAGGAATAACAAATCAATTTCCTAATTTGCGGCTTAAAATTGTAGGACAAGGGATTTTATTAAAACAATTGAAAAAAGTAGCTGAGAGTTTTAACATATCAGCTAAAGTTGATTTTGAAGGATACCAAAAAAACATAATCCCTTATTATCTTAAGGCAAAAGTCACTATCCTTACTTCACATTATGAAGGATATCCAAATGTTTTAATTGAGTCCATAGCTATGAATACCCCTGTAATTGCTTTTGATTGCATGAGTGGCCCTAATGAAATTATACAAGATGGGATAAACGGATACTTGGTAAAACATCTTGACACTATTGATTTAAAAGACAAATTATCTAATTTTCTGGCCAATAAAACAATAATGAAAAAAAACTTAAAAAACTCTTTAAGAAGAAATGAGATTAAAAGTATTATTAATAATTATGAAAAATTATTTAATTCATTTATATAGTATTCAAATAAATGTTATGATTTCGACCTAAAAAAGATTTTTTTACTCAATAAAAAAAACCAAATATCCCCAATTAAAGTGATGAGTCTAAGTGAAATTGCAATCACAATACTTTCTGCTTCACCTACAACAGGTGTGATAAGATAGATTATTACAGTTTCTCTAATTCCTATACCACCAGGAGCACCTGGAATAATAAATCCCATAAACCATGAAATAGCAAATATTGAAATTATTGTGCCTAATTTATAATATGTTATATCTAAAAATAAGCTAGATATTAATACTAACAATAATCCTGAAATAAAAAAAAAAATAAAATAAAATAAATATATTTTAGAAATAATGACGAGAGATTCCCAGATATTATATTTTAACATATTTATTCCACGCAACTTCATTAGATAAGGCACCAGATATATGATTAAAATAATCAAAATTAATACTGTGATTATGCCAAAAATTATTTGGTATAAAGTAAAGTAAATATTTTCTAACTTAAATAATGCTATTCCTATAAAAGATATGATTAATGAAGTGTAAGTAAGTCCTAAAATTTCATAAACTGTCGCACCAGTTAAAACTTCATGTTTTATACCTGCTTGGCTCCCCAAAAAATGCCTGCCTAAAACATGGAATATATTTCCTGGAATATATTTAGCAATTTGTGACTGGCCATATATTTTATTACATTTTTTTTGTGAAATATTTCCATGCCCACAAAAAATTAACAATCTTTTCCAAGCAAATGATAAAAGAAACTCAGTCAAACAATATATTATTGAACATGCAAAAATTGATATCATAATATTAATATTAAATGCTGAGCTAATAAGCCAATTTTGATGTAACAAAAGTTTTTTTCCAATAAACCAGAATGATAGAAAAATTACTATTAATTTAACTATTTGGATTATTTGTAAATTTTTCACAATAATTACTAATTTTTAATTTTTTTTGAAATAAGAAATTGAATTATCAAGTAACTATATATTAAATTAAAAAAAATAGCTTTTAGTTTTAAAGATATTAGATCTAAATAATTTTTATTTTTAAAATTTTTAGATTTTTTTGGCATGAATAATAATGTTCCAGGCAAATTTTTTTAAATTAAAGAGAGATAAAAGTTTTTCCAACAAAGGATCAAGTATAGTCGCAATTAAAACCATAGGCATGCCAATGAATTTTGGTAAAATTCTAGACTCTGCTAGGGGAGTTGATAAAATCCCTTGTGGGTATGATTTTACTTCATATCCACATTTTTTAAAAATTGAACAAATTTCATTATTAGTAAACTCAACTTGATCTGAAGAATAATTATCATCAATTTTTTTTCTGATTTTTCTAAGAAATCCAATAAAACGGTTTCCAGCCTGTGGTTCATTTGTAATTATGATACCTCGAGGAGTTAAATATTTCTTAAGAGATATGATTACTTTTTCTGGTTCAGGTATGTGATGAAGCACTCCTATCATAAGAATCACATCAAATTTATTTTTTGAACTAAATTCTTTAATATTTACACATTCAAAATTAACACCTTTATTACTGTTATGTTTGATTGCATACTTAATTAAGTTTTGAGAGTAATCTACACCTAGATAATTTATAAATTTTCCTTTAAGATAATCTACAGAAAAACCTGCCCCACATCCTATTTCAAGTAAATTATTAATAGGTTTTGTAACTCCTTCTAGAGATTGAGTTAATCTAAGTTTACGTGCGATGCGGCAGTATGATGTTAAGTCTTTTTTAACATAATCAACAGCTATGTTATCGAATAGTTTTTTATCTTCATATTCTTGTTTGTTTAACATAACTTAAAAATATTGTTTATCCTATAAATGACTAGAGCTGAATAGATTTAATCATGTTTATTTTTTTTTTTAGTCAAAACTGTAAATAAATTACGATTTAATTTTACTATTAAATCAGCAAGAAAACCAAAGCATAACAGTTGCAAACCAAATAAAGTTGATCCTAGTACGATATTAACATTTTCAACTGGCTTTTGAGAGTAATTCATTAGATACATAAAAATTTGACTAAAAAAAATAATTAAACCCAAACTCAAAAAAAATAAACCAATGGGTGCAAAAATTTTAAGAGGTTTAACTCCAATTATTACCTGTATTATTTGTGGAATAACTTTAAATGGATAACTATAACTTACAAATGATTTTCCTGTAAATCGCTTGTTGAACGAAACTAGAACGTGGCTAAAACGTAAATTTCGATGGTAAGCATCAAGTAATATTTGCTGTGTATAATTATAATCTCCTGGTAAATAAAAGTTTTTTAAAAATAAATTATTAACAGCAAAAATTCCAGGTTGACTGTCTTTTAATGGCCAATTAGTAAGCCATCTCATAATTTGAGTAAATACCTGATTACCTATTTTTCTGATAAATGGCATTTTATAATTTATTTTTTCAAACCTATTTCCATAAACTACATCAGACTCATCATTACAAATTGGCTTAATTAAAGATAAAATATCATTAGGATTATGTTGTAGATCAGCATCGTACTTAACAACAATATCTGCATTTATATTGTCAGCGCTCGAAAGGCCTGTTCGTACAGCAGCGCCCAGACCTTGATTATTTTTATGTGAAATCACTTTTACTTCTTCAAATTTTTCTGCAAATGATTTTGTCATATCATTAGAACCGTCATTGATAACATGAATGATTAAGCTGTATCCTAATTTAACTAATTCTAATTTAATTGATAATAATCCTAATAGAGTATTAGTAATTGATTTTTCTTCATTATATGTGGGCACAATGACAACTAATTTTTTCATATAATCAATTAAAAATTTAACCGTTTATTACACCACATTAATTAATAAAAATAGATCTTAAAAATGTTTCAAAGTCTATCTTATTTACTATAAGTTGTTATAGCAAGATAACTGCGATAATATTTTTCATTTATGCTAGTTAAAATTACTTAAAATTCATTTAAAAACTTCATGTATTTAATTTAGTAATAATTTTTTCAACTTAAAGAGTATCTCTTATATGGTTATCTTTTTTTTTAACAAAATACTAAATGACAAAAAAATAAAAATTAATAATATAAAATCTGAATATATGAAATATCTAGCCTGAACACGACCTAATAAATAAATTACAGAATGATTGGCCAATGTAAATATTGTAATAAAAATTATAAGAAGTGAATAATTAGATTTATAAACTAAAAAATTAATTAAGGCAGGAATTAAAATAAAAAAAGGAACAAATACAAATAACCATGTTGAGTCATAAAATTTCTTAAATAATAGTTTTAAATATGTTTTATAATTTGCAAAAATTAGTTTTGTGGAAATTTTTTTTTTCAAATTTAAATAAGAAATGTTCTCTTTTCCAGCAAAGTCGATTAGTTTAAATAATACATTATTTTTAATAAATCCAAAACTCAAACTAAAGTGACCTCTGCTATTATTGTATTCGATTGATGCTTTTTGATTATCTAATTCTTCAAAAATATCAACTAGTGTTTTACGTAAATTTTCATTTTCAAATAACTCAACATCTTTTATTGTTGAGATATATATCGCATCAATCATCATAAAGGTAAAAATATTTGAAGTATTAATATTGGCAACTTTTTCTTCAAACAAATCTTTTTTTAAATGAATATTTAATTTTAATGAAAAATTGTGAATTAAAAAAATAGTCAAAAAACTTATTAGTAATAAAAAAAATTTTTTTTTGGATTTATAAATATAAAAAATACCTAAATAAAAAAATAAAATTACAGGGTATAAAATTATAAATTGGTTTCTAGTTAAAAGTAATAAACTTGTAAAAATTACAAACCAAACAAGGTTTTTAATACTAAAATTATAAACTAATTTACATACGAAACTTACCAAAAAAAGTGAAAAAGCAAAACCCAAGGGCTCAGAAAGTATAATGTTATAGAATTTTATTGTTGGAAAAAATAGAGTTATAGCAATAAGTGATTTAGTTAAATAATCTAAATTGAATATTGTTTCTAGAGTTTTAGTAAAAAAAATAATAGCAATAGTCATAATAAAAGTTTGTAAAATAACGACAGAGTTTAAATTTTTGAATATTGATAGCATTACATAAATTATTGCAGAGTAAATTGGGGGGTCTTTTAAGGATCCTTTTATAAAGCGCTCCGAGTCTCCATAGAAGATCGGATCAGAGGATTTAAAAAGTAATAATAGTAATGATAATGAAATGATTAGTATTTCAACTAAATTTTTTTTAGCTGTCATTAATTTTTTTTAAAATTTGATATAATTATCTTAATAATACAATAAATTGATATATTAGTTTTTAATTAATAGCTATTTATAAATTTTAAATGTTTATTTAAAATTATTTAGTTAAAATGATTGATTTTTGATGAATAAATTTTTAACAGTAATTTGGTTTATTTTGCATCCTAAATATTATCTTCACTTTTTTTCCTTAATTAAACGTAAATTTTTATTTAACCATGATACGGATGAAAATCGTCAAAAAGCCACTGTGTGGGCAGCTTCAAAAGCTATTGCATACGTTGACGCTCTTAGAGAGCTTAATCTAAAAGGCGAAATGATAGGTTTAAATAAACAGCTAATTAAAGAAGGTCAAAAACTTGAAAAAAAATCTTCAACTAAAATGGGAGGATCTGGACATATTCATTTACTTTGCGACTGTGTAAGATTAGTAAATGCAAAAATAGTTATAGAGACAGGTGTTGCTTACGGATGGTCTAGTTTAGCAATACTAAAATCATTAAATCAAATAAATAATGGCAAATTATATAGTGTTGATATGCCATACCCAAGAAAAAATAATGAAAATGATGTTGGGATTGTAGTGCCAAAGTATTTAAGAAAAAATTGGACTATAATTAGAAAGCCTGACCAGCCAGGAATTAAAA
>Ga0181552_10002024_pt1 | contig 15091 bp, 11 predicted proteins | sample 011ome_18_FD_130583 | JGI IMG/M metagenome (GOLD analysis project Ga0181552, IMG submission 130583) | Coastal salt marsh microbial communities from the Groves Creek Marsh, Skidaway Island, Georgia - 011501BT metaG (megahit assembly) | ecosystem: Environmental > Aquatic > Marine > Intertidal...
CAGCGTATGCGGATCACTAACGGTAAAAAAAATACCAGAGGGTGATAATAGAGAAAGAGACTGTTGTGAAAATTGCGGTACCATCCACTACTCAAATCCCAAGATTATTGTAGGAACTATACCCTTTCAAGACTCTTCGGTCTTGTTATGCAAAAGAGGCATTGAACCTAGATATGGAAAATGGACTCTTCCAGGAGGTTTTCTTGAAAACGGTGAAACTGTTGCCCAAGGTGCATTTAGAGAGACGTTGGAAGAAACAAATACTGAAGTTGAAATGAAAGATCTCTATGCAATATTTAATGTTCCACAAATCAATCAGGTTTATATGTTATATCGTGCAAATGTTGTGTCTAATGACTACGCTCCAACTACAGAAAGTCTTGAGGTACAGTTTTTTAAAGAAGATGAGATACCCTGGGAAGAACTTGCTTTTCCATTTGTACCTATAGTTCTGAAGAATTTCTTTTCGGACCTGAAAAAAGGTGAATTTCCCCTTACGACCCACACTATAGAACGAAAGAAATAAACTTAATCAATAAAATCTTTCGCGTTCTGAAATAACTTTATCCACGGGCTATAATTTAACCAGTCTTCTGGACACCAAGAATATTGATCGTTCAAAAAAGCTCTTTCCGGATGAGGCATCATGATAGTAACTCTTCCGTTTTCATTCGTTACTCCTGCAATCCCATGAGGAGAACCATTAGGATTTAAGGGATAGGTCTCAGTATCTTCACCAAAGCAGTCTGCATAAGAAATGGTAGTAAATTTTTTGTCTAAGTTTTTTAATGACTCATTCGAAGCCTCTACTCTGCCTTCACCATGAGCAACTGGGACTGGTATAACTGAACCCTTCATGCCTTTAAATAGTATGGAAGGTGAATCCTTTACAATAACTTGTACTAACCTAGCTTCGAACTTCTCTGAGGTATTTCTTTTAAAGCTTGGCCAATTATCAGTTCCGGGGATCAAACCTCTCAATTGAGATAGCATCTGACAACCATTACAGACTCCTAATGAAAAAACATTCTCATTTTGAAAGAAATCACCAAATTGATTTCTTAGCTCATCATTAAATAAAATACTATTTGCCCAACCCCCTCCTGCTCCAAGGACATCGCCATAAGAAAATCCCCCGCAAGCCACCAGACCTTGAAAGTCTTGCAGGTTATGTCTTTTGTCTATTAAGTCGGTCATGTGGACATCTATGCAATCAAACCCTACTTCATGGAAAGCTGCGGCCATCTCATTTTGACCATTAACTCCTTGCTCTCTGAAAATGGCTATCCTAGGCCTAGAACTATTCAAATTAATTTTCTCAGGTACAGAAAAGGTTATTTTAGGACTTAATCCGGGATTCTTAATTTTAGTATCATTAATGTATTCAGCTTTTGCAGTATCCGGGTTATCTCTCAAGGATTGGATCTCATAACTTACCCTATTCCAATTTTGTAACAGGTCTTTTATAGGTAGAGAAAGTAAATTCTCTTCTTGAAAATTGATCGCTATGTCTGCTGAGTCTGATAAAGAACCTATATTGTGAACAAATTCGTCTAAACCAGCATCGCGTAAAGCTTCCTGAACGTAATCTAGATCTTCATCTAAAACTTGTATTACTGCTCCTAATTCCTCGTTGAAGAGAAACTTTATTAAGGCCCCTTCATCTTTTATAGCTGAATCTAGGTTAATTTTTAAACCCAATCTTCCAGCAAATGACATTTCAGCAAGAGTTGTAATTAAACCACCATCAGAACGATCATGGTAAGCAAGTATCTTTCTGTGAGACAACAGTTTATGAATTGAATCAACAAAAGCTGGCATCTCTTTTTCACACTCGACATCGGGTGACTCTCCACCAAGCTGATTATTTAATTGAGCTAGGATACTACCTCCCAATCTAGTATGGCCTTTTGCTAGATCTATAAAAAGTAATGAAGATTTTTCCCTTTTCTTTAATTCCGGAGTAACAGCAATAGATATATCTTGAATAGGAGCAAAACCAGAAACAATTAATGAGAGAGGTGATACTACTAATTTATCCTCTCCATTTTTACTCCATTCTGTAGACATAGATAGAGAGTCTTTTCCAACCGGTATCGCCATGTTCCATTCGGGACATAAATCCATTCCAACAGATTCCACGGCTTCAAATAGATCTTTATTCCCCTCTAATTTACCTGGAGAACCCATCCAGTTTGCAGATAATTTAATATCTGAAAGACTAGATATTCCTGAAGGCAAAATATTAGTTACAACCTCAGCAACAGAAATTTTGGCTGCAGCCTTGGAGCTTATCAATGAAAGTGGAGTCCTCTCTCCCATAGCCATGGCCTCTCCAGATAGTCCAGAAAAACTTGTCTTACATAAACCGTAATCAGAAACCGGAACTTGCCAAGGCCCAACCATTTGATCCCTTGCTATTAAACCTGTGATAGATCTATCACCTATGGTTATGAGAAATGTCTTACTGGCCACAGTGGGATGTCTCAAGACTTCATATACAACCTCATTAGATACTTCATCGGGCAATTTAAGTGGTTGAGACCTTTCGGATTTATTTTCAAAAGATATGTGTGTTTTCGGCGGCTTGCCAAAAAGAACTTCTAAAGAAAGGCTAATAGGATAATTATCAAAATAAGAATCATATACTTCCAGATGATTTCCTTTAGTTATTTCACCAACAACTGAGTAAGGACATCTTTCACGTTCACAGAAATTTGAAAACTTCTCAAGATTTTCTTCTGAAATAGCCAAAACATACCTTTCTTGAGACTCATTGCACCATATTTCCATTGGAGTCATTCCCGGTTCAGAGTTAGGTATATCCCTCAAATTTATTAAACCTCCATGTCCACTATCTTTTACAAGTTCGGGTATAGCATTTGATAAACCGCCTGCACCTACATCATGAATAAATAAAATTGGATTATTTTTATCCTGCCAGCATCTATCTAAAACCTCTTGGCATCTACGCTCCATTTCTGGGTTTTCTCTTTGAACGGAAGCATAATCTAAATCCGAATCTCCCTCGCCAGAAGAGAGAGAAGAAGCCGAACCTCCCCCCAATCCTATTAGCATTGCAGGACCACCTAAAACTACTAGTTTTGAACCAATGGGTACTTCTTTCTTCAATGCATGTTCGGTTTTAATATTTCCTAGACCTCCAGCCAACATTATTGGTTTGTGATAACCAAAGTGATTGACTGAGTTTTTTGATTCAAAAGATCTAAAATATCCTAAGATGTTGGGTCTACCGAATTCGTTATTAAAAGAAGCGGCTCCAATAGGTGCATCTAACATTATCTCTAATGGAGAAGCTATCCGATCTGGTTTATCCTCTTTAAATTCCCATCTTTCTTTTAAATTTGGAATACGCAGATTAGATACTGAAAAACCTGTTAATCCTGCTTTTGGTTTTGCTCCAATTCCAGTTGCTCCCTCGTCTCTGATTTCACCTCCTGAACCTGTAGAAGCTCCAGAGAAAGGTGAAATTGCTGTTGGATGATTATGAGTTTCTACCTTTATTACAAGATTAACCTCTTCTTCAGAGAGAATGTATTTACCATCTCTAGGAAAAAATCTTTTTCCTATGTGACCCTTGAGTATTGCTGCATTATCTTCATATGCAGAAATAACACCGTCTGGAAAATTCTTGTGCGTATTTCGGATCATATCAAATAAGCTCTTAGAATTAGGTTCTCCGTCAATAGTCCAATCTGCATTAAAGATTTTATGTCTACAATGTTCTGAATTAGCTTGGGCGAACATCATCAGTTCAGCATCCGTAGGGTCTTTATTTGTTTTTGCATAGCTCTCATACAAATAAGCAATTTCTTCTTGATTTAGAGCAAGGCCCAATTCTACATTGGCTTTCTGTAAGGCATTTATTTTTGTTGAGGTTATATCAATACTTTGTACCAAACCTGGTTCATGGTTGGAAAAAAGTTGAGGTATTTCTTCAAGGCTGAGAATAACATTCTGAGTCATCCTGTCTGACAGAATATTACCCATTCTAAGTAACTCTGTAGCCTGAATTTTCTTTGTAAAAGAATAATAAAATCCCCGCTCTACTCTCCCTACGAAATCTATACCGCAATTTCCAATTATTTCTGTAGCTTTAGATGACCAAGGAGAAATGGTTCCTATTCTAGGAGTTAACAGAAAGAAGCTTTTGTCCTTAATGTCCTGAGTATCACTTCCAACAAGCAAATCAGACAGTTGTTTATAATCTTCTTCAGAAACATGTGACGAATCTTTTCGTAGTTTAAGAAAATAAATTTCTCTAGCACTTACATCGCTAGATTTATCTAAAGATAAAGATTCTCTTATTCTGTTTAATCTAAATTCAGAGGAAGTTTCAGAGCCTAGTATGGCAACGATATTTTGCGAAACTTCTATTCTTGAGTTCATTAAAGTTGCTTGACATTGTAATAAAAGCAAAAGTTAAGTAAATAGCTTATCTTGTGGTTTTCCTCATAAAAAGCCACTATATGTTGTGTATTTATCAATTATTAGACCTTGGTGATGGAAAAATCATATTTTTCACATAGAATGCGAAACAAATTGTGGGAATCATGTTTGGCTATCTAAAATTTAGGTACACTTTTATTTTTTTTCTGAGTGTATTGACAGTTTTAAGCTTGGAAGCTCCAGTTCTTAAATCTTACTCTGCTCAAGAGAAAACTTTCTTCATGGAGGAACTCGAGTTTTACTGGCAAGAAGATAAACCTGGTTTAACTACTTTTTTAGACAGAACAAATACCAGACTACCAAAATACAAATTGCTTTTTGAAGAGGCTGCAGAAGGTATTGATGTTCATTGGAGTCTTATTGCTGCAATAAGTTATCAGGAATCACATTGGAACCCAAAAGCAATCTCTGATACTGGTGTAAGAGGAATGATGATGCTTACACAAAAGACTGCAAAAGAAATGGGAATTAATAGAAGAACTAATCCTGAAGATAGTATTTTTGGAGGTGCAAACTATTTCCAAAAAACCATGAACAGGCTTCCAGCCGAAATGTCCAAATTAGATAAAATTTGGATGTCTTTAGCAGCTTACAATCTTGGTTATAGAAATCTAGAACTGGCTAGAGACCTTGCCAAATCTAAAAACCTTGATCCTAATGATTGGTCAGAGGTTTCTTTAGCTTTAGAAGATATTTTAAAAGACCGATATGGAAGAGAATCTAAAGAATTTGTTAAACATGATCAAGTAATGAAATATGTTAAAAATATTAGCCTGTACTATAAAACTCTGTCTATCCTATACAAAGAGGAGGAGTTACTAGTTCTAGCTAATGAGTAATTTCTGCTTTAGTTCTTCTACTCTATCTCTGTAGCTTGCTGCCTCCTCAAACTCAAGATTTTTAGCATATTTATACATTTGGTCTTCGAGTCTGATAATTTCTTTTTTAACTTTTTCAGGATCATCAAAACTTTCAATCGGATCAAATTCTATATCTCTTAAATTATCTAGCTTCCTTCTTGACTTTGACTTGCCTTTTACAGATCTAGCGCCTTCCATAATATCTCCAATACCTTTTTTGATACCTTTAGGCTTTATGGAGTGTTTAATGTTAAAGGCCTCTTGTATGTCTCTTCTTCTATTAGTCTCTTCAATAGCTCTCTCCATAGATCCAGTTATCTTATCTGCATAAAGAATGGCCTTTCCTTCTATATGTCTTGCAGCACGTCCTATAGTTTGAATAAGGGAGCTTTCAGATCTTAGAAAACCCTCTTTATCTGCATCAAGAATTGCCACTAAAGCAACCTCAGGAATATCTAATCCCTCTCTCAAAAGATTGATCCCAACCAACACATCAAATGCTCCAAGTCTCAAATCTCTTATGATTTCTACCCTTTCTACAGTATCAATATCAGAATGAAGATATCGAACCTTTGTTCCATTTTCGTCTAAATATTCTGTTAAATCCTCTGCCATTCTCTTAGTCAGGACAGTTACAAGAACTCGATCTCCTTTTCCTACAATCTGATTAATTGCTTCTTGAAGATCGTCTACTTGGTGAGTAGCAGGCCTAATTTCTACTTCTGGATCAGTGAGTCCAGTTGGTCTTGCAACAAGCTCAGTTATACTCCCCGAATTTTCTATTTCATATTTTGAGGGGGTTGCAGAGAGAAATATTCTTTGACCTGAAAGTTTCTCCCATTCATCAAATCTAAGAGGACGATTGTCTAAAGCAACAGGTAATCTGAAACCATAATCAACTAAAGTTTGTTTTCTTGATCTGTCACCTCTGTACATTCCTCCTAACTGAGGCAAGGATACGTGAGACTCGTCAATAAATACTAAGGCATCTTGTGGTAAGTATTCATAAAGTGTTGGTGGCGGCTCTCCGGGCTGTCTATCTGATAAAAATCTAGAATAATTTTCTATTCCTGAACAAAACCCTAGCTCTTTGAGCATCTCGATATCATATTTTGTTCTCTCTTCAAGTCTTTGTGCTTCAACCAACTTATTTTCTTTCCTTAAATAGTCTAAGCGGTGCTTAAGCTCTTCTTTTATAAACTCTATCGCTTGAAGAACTTTATCTCTTGATGTGACGTAATGAGATTTAGGATAGATAGTTATTCTAGGAACTTCCCTAAATATTTCTCCAGTTAATGGATCAAAAATTTTTAAAGCTTCAATTTCATTTCCAAAAAGCTCTATTCGAAGAGCTTCTTTCTCAGAATCAGCAGGGAAGACATCTATAACATCCCCTCTTACTCTATACATGGATCTTTTAAATTCAACTTCATTTCTTTGGTATTGCAGTTCTGCAAGTCTTCGCAAAAGAGTTCTTTGATCTACTTCATCTCCCCTATCTAAATGAAGAACCATTTGCAAATATGATTGAGGATCACCCAAACCATAAATAGCAGATACAGAAGCTACAATAACCACATCCCTCCTTTCCATTATGGCCTTTGTGGCAGAGAGTCTCATTTGTTCTATGTGTTCATTTATTGAAGCATCTTTTTCTATGTAGATATCTGTTGTGGGTACATAAGCCTCGGGTTGATAGTAGTCATAATAAGAAACAAAATACTCAACAGCATTATTAGGAAAATACTCTTTGAACTCTCCATACAACTGTGCAGCTAAGGTCTTATTGTGTGCCATAACGATTGCTGGTCTTTGAACTTCTTGAATTACATTCGCCATCGTGAATGTCTTCCCTGATCCGGTAACACCAAGAAGTGTTTGATTGAGTAACCCGTCATTCAAACCTTTTACTATTTCATTTATAGCCTTTGGTTGATCGCCAGCTGGTTTATAGTTTGATACTAAATCGAATTTCTTTGACATATTTTTACAAAAAATATTATACGCTGAGATTGTAAGCGTTATAATTACTATATTCCCCGATAGCTCAGTTGGTAGAGCAAATGACTGTTAATCATTGGGTCGCTGGTTCGAGCCCAGCTCGGGGAGCCATTCATCAGGCCCACTGAAAAAGTGGGCCTTTTTTTATTGTGATAGTATTAACTGATATATGCCAGCAAAATTATTCAATCCTAAATCAGAAGAGCCTTTTGTATTCAGCCGGTCAAGAATAGATAATTTCTTGGAATGCAAAAGATGTTTTTATCTAACAAATAAAATTGGTATTGCTAGACCGCCTTCGTTTCCTTTTAACCTCAATAATGCTGTTGATGAGCTTCTAAAAAATGAATTTGATACCTACAGGGAGAAACAGGAACCTCACCCTATTATGGTTGAAAATAGAATCAAGGCTCTTCCTTATCAGCACCCAGATCTTGAAGAATGGCGAGAGTCATTGAGACATGGAATTAAGCGATTGCATAAAGAAACTAATCTGATCTTAAGGGGTGGTTTAGATGACTTATGGATTAATACAGAAACAAATCAACTAATAGTTGTAGATTACAAAGCAACCTCCAAGAAAGGAGAAGTGAGTATCGATGCTGACTGGCAAATAGGTTACAAAAGGCAAATAGAATTTTATCAATGGTTACTCAGAGGCAATTCATTTGACGTATCAGACGTCGGATATTTTGTTTATTGCAATGGTATTTCTGAGAAAGATGAATTCAATAATATGCTTGAATTTAAAACGAAGCTCATACCTTATAAAGGCAATGATTCATGGGTTGAACCAACACTATATGATTTAAAAGAGACTCTTATGAAAGACGAAGTTCCTGATGCAGATTCCAAGTGTAGTTATTGTTCATATGTTAAAAAAACTTTGATGGTTTAGATTAAGCTTTTTTCCAGGTGGTTCCGGATTCTTTGTCTTCAAGAATTATGCCCTTCTCCAAAAGCTCATCTCTTATCTTGTCTGATAGTTCAAAATCTTTTTCTTTTCTTGCTTGGTTTCTCTTCAAAATATAACCTTCAATTTCTTCGTCACTGATACCAATTCCTTCTGTAAAGTAATTTTTAGCTTTGTCTTGAAGTAGTCCCAAAATACTAGAGAGACTAACCAGTTCTTTAGCCAACAAAGATGCTTCTTCAAATTTATTTTGTTTCTTGAGGCTATTAATTTGTCGAGCAATTTCGAATAAAACTGATATAGCTGAGGGTGTATTAAAGTCATCTCCCATAGCTTTATGAAATTTATCAGAATATTTTGTTAGGAAATATTCCTTTGTTTCATACTCAAGATCTTGCAAAGAATTATAAAGCCTATCCAAAGAATTCTTTGCTTCATTCAAGCCAACTTCCGAATAATTTAGAGGGCTCCTGTAATGACTAGAAATCAAAAAGAGACGCAAGACCTCCGGTGAATTAATCTCTAGAGCGTCTTTTATTGTTACAAAATTCTTAAGAGATTTAGACATTTTCTCTTTATCAATCCTTAGAGATCCCGTATGCATCCATACTTTGGCAAACTCTTTACCAGTTACACATTCAGACTGAGCAATCTCATTTTCGTGATGAGGAAACTTAAGATCAGACCCTCCTCCATGAATATCAAAAGTTTCACCCAATGCATCCATGCTCATTGCTGAGCATTCAATGTGCCAACCTGGTCTACCAGCACCCCAAGGCGAATCCCACTTCAGTCCCTCAGTATTTTTTTTCCAAAGAACAAAATCAGCAGGATTTTTCTTATCTGTATCAACATCAACTCTTGCGCCCGCCAACATATCTTCTAAGTTTCTTCTCGATAATTTCCCATAAGAATCAAAAGACTCAGCTGAGAAATAAACATCTGAATCACCTTCATAAGCATGTCCTTTCTCTATGAGGATTTCGATTAGAGAAATAATGGAGTCGATATTATCAGTTGCCCTTGGCTCTGAATCAGGTTCAATCATACCCAATGACATAAAATCCTCATTCATTGAATCTATATATTTTTCTGTTAATTCTTTTGGAGAAATATTAAGTTCTTCTGCTCTCGCTATAATTTTGTCATCTACATCAGTTATATTTCTTATGTAGTGCACTTCGTAGTTAATACTTCTTAAATATCTGACAATAAGGTCAAACGATATAAAAGTTCTTGCATGACCAATATGAGTATCGTCATAAACTGTCATCCCACAAACATACATCTTGATCTTATTTTTTTCTATAGGTACAAGATTTTCTTTCTTACCAGATAACGTATTAAAAACTTTCACAGCTCAGATGCCTCTTTTAATTTTTTTAGAACTCGCTCTGTACCAATCAAATTAACAACTCTATCCAGTTCTGGACCTTTAGTTTGGCCGGTAATTGCGCACCTTAAAGGCATGAATAGTTCTTTTCCTTTCTTGCCAGTTATAGAACCAATATTTTTAGTTGTTTCATTCCAGTCTAGAATTTCAGATGGTATAGCATCACATGCTTGAAGGTAGAACTCCTTTCCAGCGGACCTAATGATATTGATAATTTCCTCTCTTTGCGCCAATGGAGTTAAGAATAAGTTATTTAAATACTCTTGAGCCTCATGGGGAAAATTAATGTTATCTTTAATTAGAGCAACAAAGTTTTCGTGATTAACTGAAGCAGGCAACCCTTCGAGGGAATCTTTCAGCCAAATACTACATTCATTGATATTCAATTCTTCAACCGCTTTCTTTTGCCAATAGAGGAGTTGATCCATATCGAATTTACTTGGTGAACTGGAAATATTATCTATTTTGAATTCATCTGCTAACTCACTATGAGTCTTCAGATCATTATCAACTATGGTATGACCAACTCTAGAAAGATAATTACTAACAGCAATAGGTAAATATCCTTGCTCTCTTAAATCATTAATTGAAATACTGCCGTTCCTTTTTGACAAAGGAGCTCCATCTGAACCCGTAAAAAGTGAAACATGAGCATATCTTGGCAGTGAAAGACCTAGTGCTTCAAGAAGTGCTATTTGTCTAGGTGTATTACTAAGATGATCGTCTCCTCTCAATACAAGATCAACTCCCATTAAAGAATCATCAATGGCATTCGCAAACATGAAAGTGGGCGTATTATCTTTTTTTCTTACAATAAAATCATCGAGATCGTCAGTAGAAAAAGACTGCTCTCCCTTAACTAAATCTTTGAACTCGATTGTGCTATCTTTGGGGATCCTAAATCTATATACCGGTTTATTTCCTTTATCCAGTTCTTCTTTTACTTCTTTTTCAGTAGCATCAGACCAAACTCCTGTATAGCGAGGCGGCTGTCCAGAAGCAATTTGATTTCGTCTAATAATTTTTAATTCCTCTTCACTAGTGAAGCAAGGGTATATAAGGTTTTTTTCTAAAAGAGCCTTGTAAAACTCTTCATATAAATCGATTCTCTCAGATTGATAATAAGAATCTTCTTTACCGCCTACTTCTGGACCTTCATCCCAATCTAGGCCCATCCATTTCAAGTCATTACAAATTGCTGTAGAAAACTTCTTTTTAGACCTTTCTAAGTCTGTATCTTCAATTCTTAGGAGGAAAGATCCATTATCCTTCTTTGCTATAAGCGAACTAAAAAGAGATGTACGTAGATTTCCAAGATGCAAAAGACCCGTTGGACTAGGACAAAATCTAGTTTTATTTACCTTCATGTCCTTAATATATTGGAAGCTTAACCATAAAGTTCGTATTATAGCCTCCTCACGCATATGAATTTAAAAGAAATATGAACAAACTCACTTCCCTCTTAAGCTTAGTTACAATCTTTATTGGGCTTTCATGGATTGCGGGCTGTTCTCAAAATGAAAAGGAGATAAAAGTGATAACTTTTGAAACAACACTAGGCCCAATAGTAATAGAGCTTTTTGAAGAAGAAGCACCTGTAACATCAAAAAACTTCTTAGAGTATGCAGAAAGTGGTTTTTTTAATGGAACCTTATTTCACAGAGTGATTCCAGGTTTTGTTATACAGGGTGGAGGAATGGAATCCGGTATGGTTAACAAAGAAGGTAATCCTCCCATTATGAATGAAGCAAATAATGGTCTAAAAAACCTTAAGTGGTCTTTATCAATGGCTCGTACCAATGATCCTCATTCAGCGAGCTCTCAATTCTTCATCAACCTAGTAAATAATGTCTCTTTAGATCATACAGAAGAAACTATTCAAGGTTGGGGTTACGCAGTCTTTGGAGAGGTTGTCGATGGCTTTGAAACTGTTGAAGCTATTGCCTCTGCTACTACAGGTTCCTCTGGTTTTCACCAAGACGTGCCTCTTGAAGAAATTTCTATAATAGACACTAAAGTCACCACTGAATAAATAAATTAAAAAAGAAAGAATGGCTTACTGTTTTATATCTGATCTCCACTTACAAGAAAGTAGGCCAGATATTACTAAAGCATTTCTAGAGTTTCTTGACGATACTGCCTCTAAAGCTGAAAAGCTATATATCCTTGGAGATTTATTTGAAGCCTGGATAGGCGATGATGATCAAAATAATTTCATCTCAGAAATCCAGGCAGCCTTGCTAAAAACAAACAAGACTACAAAAATCTTTTTCCTCCATGGTAATAGGGATTTCTTGATTGGAACGAAATTTGCGTCTTCTTCCGGTTTCGAACTTCTTAATGATCCTACTACTGAAGAAATGTTTGGTAACAATGTTCTCCTGATGCATGGAGATTTACTCTGTACAGAGGATCATGATTATCAGGCCTTTAGAAAGACTAGTAGAGATCCTAAATGGCAAGATGAATTTCTGAATAAGTCTATTCAGGAGAGGCGAGAAATTGCTCATAATCTAAGGACCATTAGTAAAGAGGCAACTGAGATTAAGAAAGATGAAATTATGGATGTATCTCCAACTGAAGTTATTAGGATAATGGAAGAGTCTTCTGTCAATCTGCTAATACATGGCCATACACATAGGCCAAAATCTCATAATATTAAAGTCAACGATCAACCCGCTGAAAGGATTGTTTTAGGAGATTGGGATGCATACGGCTGGTATATATGGATGGACTCCAGCTCTTGCGAGCTAAAAAATTTTCCTATCTCCTAGATACAAAAAACAACTGAAACAATAGCCCGATAATTAAGGTCAACATCCCCAAAATAACTCTTGGATCACTGTAATAGCCAATTGGTTCAACGGGGAATGCAATTGTCTTTTGTAATGCAGCAATCTTAAAAGCATGCCTATCCCTCATGTCAGGATGAGTAACTACCTCCATGAATGCTCTACGGCTTTTATATCTCATTAAAGCTGCTTGATCCCAAGTCTCTGCCCCTTCGATACCAACTATATCCATAGATTCCCAGATAGCATAACCTCCAAAGATTGGGTGTGAGGCTCTTTTTAGAAGATTTGGCCACATATGCTCCATGTATCTAGACATCAGTTGATCAGCTGACTCTCCTGAATTTGCACCCTCTACATCTTCGGGATTCTTATTCATTTCTATACTGTTCACCATAATGAATTGCTTTCCAGTATCTTGCTCCATAAACTTTCGGAGAAAATCTTTTCTTAGCTCAGATGAGATATAAAAGTCATCTTCGGAGTCTGAAGACATTTCGAAATTTCTTAAATTTTGATCATACTTAATTAGGAAATCCTGTATTTCTTCTTCACTTAGCTTCCCTCCCATATCCGTATACCAGAAGAAAAAGCATGCATAAATCGTTACTAAAATTAACCAAGTTTTCATATGTACTATTATCGAATATCTTTTTTTTATTAATAGTAGGTTAAAAGCTTTACAAAATCATCCTTTAATTATACTGTATATACATACAGTATTAATTTATAAAACCCTTATGAAAATTGACTATCTGGGCGATGCATCAGAGGAGGATTTATCCCTTCTAGAGATTCCCTATTTTTTGAATACTGTTCGGGTAGGTTGGCCAAGTCCAGCCGATGATTATGTAGAAAGGCCTATAGATCTGAATGAATATTTAATTAAAAATTCAGCTGCTACATATTTTGTTCGCGTGAGTGGAGATTCAATGATAAATGCACATATAGGAGATGGAGCTATCCTTGTGGTAGATAGAAGCATAGAGCCAAGTCATAACAAAATTGTCATCGCATCAATCGATGGATCGTATGCATGCAAGCGGTTATTACTGAAACCAAAGATATGTCTCATGTCTGAAAATCCAAAATATCCGCCCATACTGATCAGTCAAGAAGAGGAGTTAGAGATAGCGGGTACAGTGATAGCCTCTATAAATCTTTACTAAGCTATGACTTTCGCTCTAGTTGACTGTAATAGCTTTTATGCCTCCTGCGAAAGGATATTTAGACCAGATATAAAAAAACGACCTGTGGTGGTTTTATCAAATAATGATGGTTGTGTAGTTGCTTTATCTAAAGAAGCAAAGCAACTAGGAATAAAGATGTGTGAACCTTGGTTCAAAATAGAAAAGTCCTTCTTAAAGAAAGGAGGAGTAGCTTTCTCTTCAAATTATGAACTGTATGCAGATGTATCATCAAGGGTAATGCAAACCTTAGAATATCTAGCTCCAGAGGTAGAGGTTTACAGCATAGATGAAGCATTTTTAGATATTACAGGGCTAAGAGACTATGAAGAATTTGGTTATCAATGTAAGGAGACTATAGATCGCTGGGTGGGGATACCTGTTTGTGTTGGTATAGGTCCTACAAAGACTTTAGCAAAAGTAGCAAACTATGGTGCTAAACACTATCCTGCAACTGAAGGTGTAGTGGATCTAACAAGTGAGGATAGACGAACAAAATTAATGGCTCTAATGCCAGTTAGAGAAGTATGGGGAGTTGGCAGCAGAATTAATAAAAAACTAAACAGCCTTGGAATAAAAACTGCCTTAGATCTAGCAGAGGTAGATACAAAATTAATAAAAAGAAAATTTAGTAGCGTCCTCGAGAGGACTGTAATGGAGTTAAAAGGATATCCATGCATAGGCTTAGAGCAGCAGCCAAAGACAAAAAAACAAATAGTAGTGAGCAGAACTTTCAGTAAGAAGGTTAATGATCTTGATTCTATTAATGAAGCTGTCAGTGATTATGCATCTCGTGCATGTGAAAAGTTAAGGAGAGAAGATCAGTATTGCAAAATGGTCTCTGTTTTCATGAGAACTAACTATTTTCGAAAACAAGATCAGCAATACCATGGATTCAGAAGTTATAAGTTATTTTCTCCAACAAATGATACTAGGGATATTTTGAATGCTACAAGACAGCTAACAAAACAAATCTTCAAAACTGATATTAATTTTAATAAGGCAGGTGTAATGCTAAGCGATTTTTATGATGAAGACGTATATCAAGGTGATCTATTTAGAACAAGAGAAGAAAGGGTCAATAGCAAAGAATTAATGAAAACAATTGATAAAATAAATTCTTCTGGAGTTGGAAAGATAACATTTGCTTCTCAAGGAATCACAAAATCATGGTCTATGAGAAGATTATTAAAATCACCTCGATATCTTACAAGTTGGGAAGAGATGCCGATCGTGAGGTAGCATTAAAGGCCACTATGAAATCTAAAGAGGTTGTCTTTTTTATTTATAAAGTCAGATTCAATTGCAGATATATGGGCAAGCCTTTGTGACCAATCCTCGTTATAGATAGTAGTATAGAGGTCTAAGTAAAGATCGCAGTGACGAGCCTCAGCCTCATATAACTTGGAGTAAAATTTCTTAAGCATGGGAGGCAGGTGGGGAATTAAGGCATGAAACCTTTCACAAGAACGAGC
>Ga0181552_10002034_pt1 | contig 15041 bp, 9 predicted proteins | sample 011ome_18_FD_130583 | JGI IMG/M metagenome (GOLD analysis project Ga0181552, IMG submission 130583) | Coastal salt marsh microbial communities from the Groves Creek Marsh, Skidaway Island, Georgia - 011501BT metaG (megahit assembly) | ecosystem: Environmental > Aquatic > Marine > Intertidal zone...
ATAATAATATAAATAATCTTAATGAATTAGAAATAATTAATCATTTAAATGAAGTTTATTGGAATAATTATATAATTAAAAAAAAAATATTAGATTATTTTACTCATTTATATGATGAATTTAATAAATATATTTTAGAAATTCAAAATAAAATTTCTAATTATAATACTATTATTAATTTTCATGAATATACATATATTAAAGAAAATATTAATCATTATAGTAATGAAATATTAAATAATATTAATAATTTCAAAAATATAATAAATGATCTAGAAAATGATATTTTATTTTATAAAATTAAAAATTATGTAAATTATTTTACAATTAATAATATTTCTAGTGAAATATATAATTTACAAAAAATTATTTATAATAATAATAAGATAAAAAATAGAATTGTTAGATGGAATTCAAAATCTTTTAATAATTTGAATTTATTCGAAATTAATCTTAATAATATATTAACTCTATCTAATAATTAAATATATTTTACATATATTAATAAATTCTCTATATTTGAAGTATTATCTAATATTATATTATCATCTAATATATTCATTTCATTATTATTTAAATTTTTTTCATATATTATATTGTTAGTATTATTTAATATAATATTATTAATATTATCATCATTATTTATTGTATTATTTTTAACTTTAATCAATTTTAAATTAATATTATTAGAATAATTGAATCTATTTCTAATTGCAATATTATTTAATTTATTTTTATATATAAGAAATTTATTATCTTTATAATAAACATCCTTATATTTATTAATTTCTTGATTTAATTGATTTTTTAGTATTTTTTGTTTTTTAATTATATTTATATTTATAATTGTTAATATTTTTTTTAAAATATCTACATTTAATATATTTTCCATTTTACTCATATATAATTCTATATCTGAATTTAAAGACATTCACTTCCTATTATTAATATATTTTAAATGATTTTTTGTATTTTCATGTCTTATTATATGATATTCTCTAAATGCTATATATATTTTACCACATATACATTCTATTTTATTTGTTTCTTTTATATTATTATAATTTTCTTTTTCATTTTGTTTTTTATTTTTTTGCATTTTAATTTTATCTCTGCATTTATCGCAATGCAAATAAAATAATTTATTTTTTTCATCTTTATATGAAAAACAATGTAATTCTAATTTCTTTTTACATTTACTGCATTCCATTAATATGATACATTAATCATATATCCAAATATTCATTTTTTATGAATAATTAATCAAGCAAAAAAAAAGTACATTTCATAAAAAATATAAAATTTAAAAAAATTTTTTTAAAAAATAAATTAAAATAAAGAAATGTACTTTTTTGCTTATTTATTTTCGCAATAATAACATATTAGCTTTTTCATAAGCATTAGCTATATCTATATTTTGTTTTTTTACTCTTTCTAATCTATTTATTTCATTTTCATCTTCATTCTTTTTCTTTTTTTCTAAATTTTTTAGTTCCTTATCTGTCAAACTCTTTTTTATTTTAGTATCACTATATTTTTTATATTCCTTAACATCTTTAAATTTTTTTATATTATTTATTTCTGATGAATCTACTAATCTATTTGTAGTATGTGCTTTCATATAATCTGTATATGCTAAATTTTTTGTTTTTTCTATACCACTGCTATAATCATTATTTTTACCAGCACCGATTTCTGAAAATGATAAATTTTTTGCTAAAACCATTGGAACCGGTTCATCATATTTTATTAATTCTTTATTTGAAACTTTTACTGATTTATCAAATGTTTCATTAAAAGATTTATTATTTACTTTTAAACTATTAAAAATATTATTTATTTTAATATCATCTCTTATATTACTTGATTCTTCCATTGTACTTCCATAGCCAAAATCTATATCATCATCATATAATTTGACACTGTCAAAATGTTTATTTAATCTTTCATTAAAACTTAAACCATCTTCAAATTTATCATTATAATTTCTATTATTTGTTTTTTTTTCTGCATAATTATTAAAACTTTCTTTTAATTCATTATAATTTTTATTATTTGTTCTTAGTTTATAATCTTCTGCTAATTCATAAAATTTTTTTGTTACATAATCAAATAATATCTTATCACCTCCTTTATCCGGATGAGTTTTTATCGCTATTTTTTTATATGATCCTTTTAATTGTTCCCAGGTAAATTCTCGCGGTAATTCAAATATTTTATATGCATCAAAATCTTTTCCATTTATTATATCATTTTTATATTGCTTTATTTGAGTATTGCCCATTATTAATATATATTTGAGTTATTTTTTTTTTATATATTGTTATATAAAAAATAGTATATTATTTATTATTATGGATAAATTAAATAATTATAGCAATTCTTTAGAATTTAACTTTTCAACCTTATCCATTAATAAATGTAATATGTGTTATAATAAAGTTGAAAATAATAATAATATATTATGTGACAGATGTAATATTTTTAAAAAATATTTAAAAATTAATCATTTTAAAAATTGTGTTTGTATATATTGTAAATTCTAAAATATAATTAAATAGTAATATAATAAGATGAAAAAAAAATATATAAAAAGTGGTGCTTTTTATAATACTAAATTTTTTACAAATTTAAAACAAAAATTTAATTTTAAACTTATAAATTATAAATATAATAATCTAACTAAAGAAGGTGGATTAATTTCTTTATTTTATAAAAAAGATACTAGTCCTGAAAAAAAAAACAAAATAGAAATAGAAATTAATTTATTACTTACTAATTTTATTAATAAAATTAATAATCTTGATGAAAAAGACAGTAATTATCAACGTTATCTAAATTTATTTATAAGTATTATTAATAAAATTAATAATTACAATTTAAAATTATTTAAATATTCTATTGAAAATTTAAATTATAATAAAAATAATTTTTTGAATATTACTCTTCATAATTATCCGCCTGATATTTTAAATAAATATTTTAAACATTTAAGTAATTTGTATGCAATATCTATTAAACATTTATCTATTCTTAAATGGAAAAAATTTGAAACCGATATAATTTCTAATAAGTTTAATCATAATCAATATGTTAGAATTGTAAAAGCAGTTTTATCAAGTTTTAAAATATTAAATATTCCTATAAATATAATTAATGTATTATTATTTGTTAAAATGAGAATCAAAGATGAAAATTTTAATGATTCCCATTTTAAATTATTTGAATATATTTATATGCAACTTAATAATAATATTTATGAAAATATATATACTTATCATAACTTACCATTTCCAAAATCTAAATCATCACAATCACAACCACAATCTCAAGTTCCCGGTATGCCACAACCACAATCTCCTCCTCCGGGTACACCAACACAATCTACCCCACTTCCACCACCACAATCTCCTCCTCCAGGTACACCAACACAATCTACCCCACTTCCACCACCACAATATCCTCCTCCGGGTACACAACAACCACAATCTCAAGTTCCAGGTAGACCACAATCTCAAGTTCCGGGTACACCACAATCTCAAGTTCCAGGTAGACCACAATCTCAAGTTCCTGGTACACCACAATCTCAAGTTCCGGGTACACCACAACCACAATCTAAACAATTACCAAATATAAATCCATTAATATCAGATGATTTATCTAATTCACCATCTGTTAATGAAGCAACGCCAATAAATGATGATATTGATGAAAATATAACATTAAATCAAAATGAATTATACAAAAAAAGATTACTTAAATATCTTAAAATTATAGGAATATTAGAATCGCAAAAATATAAGAACGTTAATGATATTAATGTTAATCCTTTTGATAGTATTAGTAAACTTATTGAAATTCCTTTATTAAATACTGATGATATATTAAAAAATATTAATAAAACTAAAAATAGCAATACATACATTTTTACATTAGAAAAAAATGCAAATAATGTTTTATTTTATGAAAAATTTGGTAGTGCAAGTGCATATGGATCTAATTATAAAACAATGATTATAGATAATAGTTTTACTATTAACAATCCAAATAGATTAATTAATTGTGGTACAAAATTTGTTACTTGTGATACTATAATACAACCTTCTAATTCTAATAAAAAAGAAATTAAATTATTACATACTGTTTCAAAATTTGCACTATATAATATTAATCCAAATGTGCCAATTATATATAAATCTTATAAATTAGATATTAAAGATTATAATAATATCGCACAAAAAATTTACCCTAATTTTCATAGTAGTATTTGTAATTCTGCTGGTAATAAATTAGAAAATGCAGATGCATATTGTTATATGAATGAGATTTTTAGTGGCGATGCTAGAGTATTTATTAGAAGATTTTCTCATGATCCAGAATTACTTTTAAATGGTATTTCTAATATAATAATTTCTATTTTAACTTTTTGGAGTATTGGTAAAAAAACTCATAATGATTGTCATATGGGTAATTTTTTATATACTAAATTAAAAGAACCTATAACTAATAATGAATTTTGCGAATATAATATTTATGGCAAAAAAATATATGTTGAAAATTTAGGATTTTTATGGTGTAGTTGGGATTATGGTCTTGCGGTTGATAATATAACAAAAAATATTCTTCATAAAAAATTAGATTTAAAAAATGGTGCATATTCTAGAAATTCTGATATTAGAAGAGCACTTGCTGTATTTGCACTTACACTCGAAAAAACGGATCATAATATAATATGTAATTTATATAAAAAATATAATAGCAATAAAGCAAGTTTAAATTATAAATATACTCATTTAATATATTCTATTATAGCCAATATTAAAGTAAACTTTAAAAGTGATCGAAATAAATATAATAAAGTTATTACTTATATTTTTCAAAATAAAGAAGTTGAATTTTTTTCAGAAATGGATAATTTTATTAAATTAAATAGTTTTGATCATGATAATATTGATATTATGTGTAATATGTATATAGATAAAGTTTCTACTTTTCTCACTAAAATAAAAATAAATGATTCCTTAAGAAAATTTATTGGTTTTATTGCAAATATTATTAAAAAAATAACAGACAATAATATTAATAATATAGAAGGTGGTATAAATGAAATAAATAAAAGAAATAAAAGAATTAAAAAAGGTAAAATACCTCATCATTGTAATATTATAGATGGTAATAAAAATATACCCGGTTCAATGCCAACTGATACAACTTTGAATTTATATATATATAAAGAATTTTTAAATTTATTAAATAAATCATCTAGATTAATTAAAACAACTAATGATAAGATTGTTAATAATGATGAATTTTATGAAGAGATTGTTTTAAAATTATTTAAAACGGTTTTAAGTAACAAATACGATGGGGCTGACGAAGAAGAATTATTTAATAATATAGTTAAAAAATGTAATTTATATAGAGGTGATGATTTATATAAATTAATAATTAATAAAAATATATGGAATGATAGTTTTAAAATAGATATTAAGGATAATTTATTTGAAAGAAGAGATTATATTGTTCAAATATTAGATAATATTTGTACTGATTATGGAAGATTTTTGAGTAAATTTGCTAACGAATCTCAAAAAATTAGTAATATTAATCACAATTTTTCAGATGAATTAACAATAATGACCATGAATTATTTTATGCGATATAATGGAATATTATTTTATGATGAATGGTCTTTGCCTGCAGATTATAAAATAATTAACAAAGACACGCCATATTATATCGGCAATGGTAATATTGGATATAGATGGAAAAAAATAACTGATATAAATATAAAAAATTATTATGAAAGAAATGGATCAGAAATAAGTATTTTTTTAACAAATTTAAATATTAAAAATTTATTAAAAGGTGATAATTATACTTTAACTGACATAGAAGTAAAAAGTACAAGTATTGATAGAATTCAAAAAATTTATGATCCTTTTGTAGTTTCACATTATTTATTATATTGTGAAAATAATAGTAAAGAATTTTATATAATAGATACTGATATTAATACATTATTAGTAGAAAAAAATAGAATATCATAAATAAAATATTCTATTTTTTCCTATTTTTTCCTATTTTTTCCTATTTTTTCCTATTTTCTCTTTTTTTTTACATTACATCCGCGAGAGTATCGTAATCAAATGGATCATATTTATCGCTGTCATCATCCACATTGATTTCACCTTTTAAAATATTAATACAATCCTCAATATACACTTTTGTAGATCGCGTCTTGCCTTTTACTTCGATAAAGTAAGTCATTCCGTTGAGAAGATAAATTTAAATTATCTTCTTTTCTATCAATTTTTTTTTAAATTTATATATTTTCATCCATTTTTATTTTATTATATCTACTATTTGTATGTAATCCATGTGCCATTTTTTCACTTATTTCTTTTAGTTCATTATTTGTTAAATTTTTTTTTCTTATATAAGTTGCATAGGATATTCTCAACCATCTTAAACTAATATTTTCATTATATATAGAACTAAAAATTTTAGTTATTTTTTTTCCCAAAGTATTACTAGTTTTATCTAAGAATTTATCTTGATCTCTCTTTTTATTTTTAAATAAATATTCTCTTACTAAATTACTTAATATATTTGGTATTAATATTTTTTGTTCTCCAAATACATTGCTTGTTTTATAATTTTTAAATATAAAATATTTTGGATTATAATCTAAATCACAAATTAAATAATTATGATCTTCGGATAATTCTAATTCATTATTTTCTAATAATATTATCATATTTGAATATTCTAAACGCCGTGGTGGTATTAATGTATATAAACCATAAATTATCTTATCTTCTATATTAGTTAATTTTTCTATATTATTTAATAATATATCTTCATTATAATTATTTATTATTTTATTTATTTCTGTGTTTTTTATTGAATTATTATCCCTTTCATAATCGTATTCTTTTCCAATTTTTATAATATATTTTGCTATTTCATTATATATATTTTTTTTTTTATAATATTCTATATATGAACATAATACTGAAAATGGTATTAAATATGTTTTAATAGTTATTTTATTATTATATTTATTAAATAAATAATTAAATAAAATATTATTTTCTAAATAATATAATTCATCAATAATATATGATATATCATTTTCATTATTATCATTATTTAGAATATTTAATAATATATTCATATCAATATCTTTGTTTGTAATCTTTTTATGAATTCTCTTTATTTTTATAGAATAGTCATTTACTGTTTCTTTTTTTAAATTTTTATATCCTCTTTTTTCCCATAATGATATAATATTATTTTTTATTTCAAAATTATTATAAATATCTTCTTTTAAATTATTTGAATTAGATTTTTTTTTATTTGTTTTATTTTTTTCTTTTCTATAATTTTTCATATATTCCCTTTTTTTTTCATTTTTATTTTTCTCTCTCATTATTATATTCTCAGCATCTATAATATTCATTATTAATTATTTATCTATTATATTTTTAAATATAATAAAAAAAATTTTTACTGATCGTTAACCAAAGTTCATTTTTATTTCTGAATTTCCTGATTTAAGAGCTGCTAAAGCTTCTAAATCTGATTCATCGTTGCCCGTAAGAATACCCGATGCAGGTGCTAGAGTTGGAGTTGGAGGAGGAGGGGGTGGTGATGCTGGAGCTGAAGGAGGAGGAGGTGGTGGTGATGCTGGAGGTGGAGACGGAGAGCCTCTAAATGCATCATATTCATCATACTCTCTCACCTCACCAAAATCGTCAAAATCACTCCAATCATCATCGTCACTATTATCGCCATCACCACTGCCATCTTCGGTAGATGCTGGTGCTAGAGCTGGAGGAGCAGCGGGTGGAGGAGAAGCAGCGGATGGAGGAGGAGCAGCGGGTGGAGGAGGAGCAGCGGGTGGAGGAGGAGCAGCGGGTGGAGGAGGAGCAGCGGGTGGAGGAGGAGCGGGGGGTTGTATATAGTTTAATTCACCACCATAATTCATAGCTACGGTATAATACTTACCTGTATTTTGATTTGTATCAAAATTCCATTCGCATGCATTAGGATCATCATTTAGTAATTTAAAGCTATATGTTCTTCTTCCAGAACCAAAACCAGGATTTAAAGGCCAATGATCAGGATTTTTTTCCCATTTATAATCAATTTTACATAATCCCCGTTTTTTATCTGGACTCATACCCAAATTACTTATTTTAATATCTGTTGCATTATAACCTGTATTTTTTGTTGGATCTGGACCCATATATTCTTTTATATAATCTGATAAAATTTTTTGTTCTAATTTTGAACAATCCATTATACATTCGGGTTCAACTGGTATAGGAGAAGGGGGAGGGGTAATGGGAGGGTTTGATATCATTTCTGTAGAAGGAGAACTAGTCGTTAATCCATCCCACATAGATGAAAATAACTGTCCTTGAACTATATCTTCAGATGCTTGTTCTGTTGCAGCTCTTTCTAGTTCACCAATTCGACCTGTTAAAGTTGTTTTTTCTTTAGTAAGATCATCAATCTCATCATTTAATTCTTCAATTTCGCCTTGGAGATCCAATATACCTTCCTCTGCACTACTTAAATTAGATTCTGCGGTTTTAAGACTATTTTGTAAAGCGGTAATTTGTGTGTCAGAAGCAATTTCGTCCTCTGTTTTAGTTTGTAAATTTGTTCTTACTTGTATTAATGTTTGATCGAGAGTTTTTTTTGTCTCAATTAAAGTTTGATGTGTTACTTTTAAATTATCTAATTCACTTTGAATACCTTGTTTGCTTTGTTCTGTTGTTTTTAAATTTTCTGATAAAGATTCTATATCTTTATTTAATTTTGCAACTTCAGTATCTAAACCATTTTTAGCAGTTGTTAATTGATTAATAGTTTCATTTAATAATTGTTTATCACATTTTTGAACCGTTATCATACAAAATAAACGTTTAATGAAACATAATAAAGAATTTTCAGGAGTTGGAATATAGTACATTCCGTTATCAATTTTTATATAACTTTTGTAAGTTAAATCGGAACGATTAATTCCTAAACTATCATTTGTTACTTGATTTAATATAATTTTATTTGTGTTTGTTTTTTTGATATATTGTACTAAATTTGGATTGACATATTCATTGTATTCTCCTGTATCTATAATATCTTTATTCACTAAATGCCAATTTAATCCAAGTGTTAAAGGATTTTCACAAAATAAAGGATTGCGCCACCAATTATCTCCTCCGGCAAAACAACCTATATTTTTAGCATCTACACATGTAGAAGAAAAATTTTCAATAATATCATCATCATTTTCATTAGTCATATTATCGTTTTCATTAGTCATATCATAGTTTTCATTAGTTATATCATCATTATCATTAGTTATATCATCATATTCAATATTATCATTTTTATGAAATAACATAAAAACAATAAGAATTATAATAATTATTGTTAGAATAATTATTGAAAATATATATTTATTCATAATATTTTTAATTATCTCTAAAATTATATAATATTTTATTACAATAGATTATAGTAACACATATGAAAAATAAAAATGAAAAAAAATGTCCTGAAGGAAAAATTTTAAATCCAAAAACAAATAGATGTATAAAATTAAAAGAAAATAAAAATGAAAAAAAATGTCCTGAAGGAAAAATTTTAAATCCAAAAACAAATAGATATATAAAATTAAAAGAAAATAAAAATGAAAAAAAATGTCCTGAAGGAAAAATTTTAAATCCAAAAACAAATAGATGTATAAAAAAAAATATATTTAAAAAAGATTTAAAAAATGATAATTATAAAAATTATAATAAAAATATAAATATTAGTATGGATATTAATAAAGAAATTATAGCTAATCTTAAAATAATTCAAGAATATGAAAAAACTTTAGGAAATACATTTAAATCAAATTCATATTTAAAAGCGATCAAAATAATTGAATTATATCCAAAAAATATTAATAATGTATCTGAATTATCTAATTTAAAAGGGATAGGTGAAAAAATATTAAAAAAAATTGAAGAATATATAATTAATGGTAAAATAAAAAAAATAGATGAAATTAATGATGATGAAAAATATAATTTAAGATTTAAATTGGCAAATATTTATGGTATTGGTCCGAGTAAAATAGATGAATTATTAAAAAAAATTAATTCATTTGATGATTTATATAATAATAAAGAACTTTTAAATAAAAAACAACAGATTGGTTTAATGTATTACAATGATTTACAAAAAAGAATTCCATATGAAGAAGGAAAAGAACATTATGATATTATAAAAAAAAATATAAATGAATTATCAAAAAATATAGAATTTGATATGGTTGGTAGTTATAGAAGAAAAAAAAAAGATTTAGGTGATATTGATATTTTGATTAAAGACAATAATAATATCGAATTAAACAATTTAATTAGCATATTAAATAAAAATAATTATATTGTTGAAAATTTAGCAAATGGTAAAAAAAAATTTATGGGAATATGTAAATTAAACGAAGAATCTACAGGAAGAAGAATAGATATTTTATTATGTGATAACAAACATTATTATTTTACATTATTATATTTTACTGGATCATATGAATTTAATATTAAAATGAGAAAAAAAGCATTAGAAAAAGGTTATTCATTATCTGAATATGGTTTTACAGATATTAATACAAAAGAATTAAAATCATTTAATATAAATTCAGAAGAAGATATATTTAAAATATTAGATATGAAATTTGTAAAACCAGAAAATAGATAATTAAATATTATTTTTAATTTATTTAATATTATTAATAAGAATATTAAATTAAATGAAAAATATTGGATATTCGTCAACTATTTATTTAAGTATTTTAGTTATAATTATATTTTTATATTTAAATAATTGTAAAAAAGAAAATTTTAGTCAATTATGTCCCGATTATTGTCACGATAATAAAATATTTTATAATATGGATATATGTAAACCATGTTTTAGTAAAGGTGGTAAATATGAAAAAACAAAAGATGAATTAGATAAGGTTAATATATTATTATTGCCACCACATTCGGAAAATTGTCCTGGAATATGTAAAAAAACTTCATATAGATACGGAATATGTTCTAACTGTTTTAAAAAAGGGGAAATATATGGTGATATAGAGGAAAACTGTGGTAATTATTGTCATAAGTTTTCAAGTAAAACAGGAAGATGTAAAAGTTGTTTTCTAAAAGATGGTAGATTATATGTTGATGATACAAAAAAAAAAAATACTAAAAGAGAATGTAGAGAATGGTGTAATGAAAAATCTTTTAGATATGGTATTTGCGCCCCATGTTTTAAAAAAGGAGGAAAATTTTCTGATATTAAAGAACCATGTTATGAAGAGTGTAATGAATTCTCTTCGAGAAATGGAAGATGTTCTAATTGTTTTAAAGAAGGTGGTAGATATTTTCATAAAAAAGATTTTACATTTCCAAAAACAAGTACATACAAAGCATACATTTCACCTGAAATTAAAGATGATTTATCATATAATTGTCCCCATTATTGTACTACTAAATCCAATAAAAATGGTTCATGTAAAGCATGTTTTGAAAAAGATGGTATATATGAGAATACAAAAGATATATGTTATGATTATTGTAATATATTTTCTAATCCTGAAGGATCATGTAAACCATGTTTTTATAAAGGAGAACGATTATATGTTGAACCAAAACTCGATCCACCACCACCTCCTGTAAAGAATGAAGAACAGCCAAAAATTGAATTACAATTATATACACCACCTCCACCACCTAAAGATCATAGTGAAGGATGTCATTGGTATTGTAATGAAAATTCATATCCTTTAGGAAATTGTTCTAAATGTTTTCAAAAAGATGGTGCTTTTTTTGAAGTTACGAAAAAATGTATGAATTTTTGTACTAAATTAAATAAGGATTTAGATTTATGTAAACCTTGTTTTGAAAAAGGTGAAAGATTATATGTTGAACCAAAACCTAAAATTGAAAAACAACAAATTAATAGTATACCTGTTGAAAATCCACCTAAATGTGCTGAATGGTGTAATAATAAATTTTTATTTAATAATATAAATTATGATAAATATTGTTTAAGAGATGTTAGTAATTTAGGTAAAAATTGTTATAAAGATAGAACACATATTCCAGAAAAAGTAATAGAACCAGAAAGTTGTAAATGTGAAAATGGAACACCTGATAAAAATATTGATTGTGTTAAAGATAAAACTATTGAAAAATGTGTTACATGTTATGATGGAACTACTTTAAATTCTGATAATAAATGTGTTTTAAATACGTGTATATGTGAAAATGGAACACCCCATACTGGTTTTAATTGTCCTGACACTACTAAACATAGTTGTTCTATCTGTAATGATGGTTATGTGCTTGTTAAAGATAAATGTTATAAACGTTATGAAGAGTATGACACGGATGATGTAAAAAATAAATATAATCCAATAGAAAATAAAGGTTATTTTAATTTAATTGAAAATTTTCAAGACTTTACTTCTATAAGTAATTATATTGATCCAAACGATGGTGGTCCCGTTAATGAAGATGAAAATATGTCAGTGGCAAAAGTTGATAATGCCAATACATTAAAATCATGTAAAGAACATTGTAATATTTTTGATACATGTGGTGGTATTGCATACAAAAAAGGTTCAAATGATGAATGCTATACTATGAGTACATCACAAAGTTGGTTAAGTAGAGATAATCCTGAAAATCTAAATGATATTTGGACCACCTATAAAAGATTAAATCCTGAAATTCCTCCACAATTAGATATTGATGGTTCTAAACGCAAAATACAATATTTTCGTTATAAACCTAAAATTGATTTTAAAATTAGATTTAATCAAAACGCTCCTATAAATTATAATTATGATATTGATATTTCAACGGGTGAACCTACAAATGATATAACTAAATCAAAAAATATTGGTACTATTGAAAGTTGTAAAAAATTATGTAAATCATTAGATAGTTGTGGTGGATTTTCTTATAATAAAAAAAATAACGAATGTTATTTAAAAAATAATAATTTACCCACACTTTCATTGCCAGAAAATTTTGATTATGATACTTATGCTAAAATGAATATTACTGGTAGTAAACCAGAATACCCAAGTTGTCCTGTAAATTGTCAAGAAGAAACCATAGAAAATTTATTTAGAGATGATTTTGTTGACGAGTGTGTAAGACCACAAAATACAGGCGAGAATTGTTTAAATGATTATCCCAGTATGGATATAATTGTTCAACTTCAAATTGATAAAATAAATAAAATAGCAATTCAAAAAAATAAAGAAGCGGAATTAGCATTAGAAAATAGTTTACAAAAAAAAAACGTTCTGGAGTTATTATTATTTAATTCCGAAGACATAATTGATACTCATGAATTAAGTTCTGAAGATTTAGAAAAAAAACGTGAAGAAGAAAGAATTGAAAGAGAAGAAATAGAAAGATATCAAAAAGCAGCCAGTGCTGCAATTTTATTATATAAAAATATTATTAATACTTATAATGAAGAACTTAAAAAATCAGAAGAAGAATATGCAGAAAGAGAAATTGAAATAAAAATAAAACGAGAACATGAAGAAAAAGAGTTAAATAAACTTTTAAATCAAAAAAAAATTGCAAATGAAAAAGAATTAAAAATTATTAATGAAGAAATTGCAAAATTAAATGTAGAAAATGAAGAAAAAAATAGATTAAGATTTGAAGAAATGAAAAAAGAAAATCAGCGTTTAGCAAATATAAAAGAAAATGAGATTAAAATGTTACAGATAAAACAAGAAAATATAGAAAAAGAAAGAGCTAAAAAAGAAAGAGATGATGCAGCTAAATTTTTAAAAATTCAAAATGAAAGAGAAGAAAATCAGCGTTTAGCAAAAATCGCTTATAAAAACCGTCAAGAAGCTATTAAAAAAGCCGAAGAAGCAGCAGAAGCTGCTAGAAAAGCAAAAATTTTAGCAGCTCAAAAAGAAGCAGCGGCATATCGAGCAAGAATTGAAGCGGAAAAGAATAAAATTCGAAGAGAGAAAGAATTACGACTTGCAAAAGAAAAAGAACAAAAAGTAAAACGTGCTTTAGAAAATAGAAAAATTGCTGAAAGAACTTCTAGAAGTATTCAAAATAGTAATTTTGTTACTAAGAAAACCTCTATTGATACTAATTGTACTAACTGTAGTATAGATGGTAAATGTGGTGATATTCGAAATCAAAAATGTTATAAACCTTGTTGTACTAGAAATGGTAAACCGCAATATTGTAGTAATTATGGATATTGTGGTCCAGTAGAAACTGGTATATGGTCTAATGCTAATGTATATAAAAATAGTAATAAATCAAAATGTAATAGTAAACCATTAACTTGCTCTGATTTAAATAAAAATTATAAAGTACCTCAAACAAAAGTTATTAAATCTGAAGTTAAAGTCGGCAATACTATATTATCAACAAATATAATTAATTTAAAAAATAATTTTGATAAGGTTCATAAAATTGTAACTTCTGATAAAATTAAAACAATACGACCTATAACAAAATATTCTATTATCAAAGAAACAAATAAAATTGTTAAGGAAACTAAAAAATTAGATATATATATTGTTAAAACTTTTCAAAGTTTATCTTCTAATTTAATTAAAATTAAAAGTGATGAAAAAATTATAAATAATAAAATTTCTGTAACTACTAAAAAAATAGAAAATGCAAAAACTTTGATTAAAAATGAAAGAACTAAAATATTAAAATTAGAAGAAAAACATATATTAGTTTCTAATGCCGAAGAAGAAGCTAAACTTCAAGTATTAAAAGTTAATGAAAAAGTTAAATTAGATGCTCTAAAAGCACAACGGGAAGTTGATGAGGCTCGTAAAGAAGCAGAAGAAAAAGCACTAAAACTTAAACAAGAAGCAGAAGAAAAAGCACTAAAACTTAAACAAGAAAAAGAAGAAGCTGCTCGTAAAGTTGAAGAAGCACGCATTGCTAAAGAAAATGCAGAAATTATTAAATTACAAA
>Ga0181552_10002037_pt1 | contig 15012 bp, 16 predicted proteins | sample 011ome_18_FD_130583 | JGI IMG/M metagenome (GOLD analysis project Ga0181552, IMG submission 130583) | Coastal salt marsh microbial communities from the Groves Creek Marsh, Skidaway Island, Georgia - 011501BT metaG (megahit assembly) | ecosystem: Environmental > Aquatic > Marine > Intertidal...
AAGCTGGAGCATTACCTCTCTGCGACCACGGAGCAGCATCTCATTGCTGTGAATCACGACAACTCGCACATCGGCCAGTACGCGCCCTTTAGGATTGCAGAACGCCGCGTAGCGAACGTCCCGCTCCTGACACGCGCTGAAGTCTGCGGTTGTCTGTCCGTGCAGCAGGTCGGCCGCGCCACTGCCTTCCAAGCGCATAATGATGTCAGTGTGTTGCGACGCTGAGTCAGAAGTCATGGGTCAGTCGCTCGGGTGGCCAGTACCACAGGCAAGGAACGCCTATACTACCGCGTTTCGTCAGTCAGATTTTGAGCTTCCATGGATCAAAGAGAAGAGTGGAACAGAGCAAAGTGGGCGAGTCGCCGCGGGTTGCTTGAGCTGGATCTATTGCTGTCGCCCTTTGTGGCGAACGCGTTCTCGGATCTCAGCCCGGAGCTGCGCTCAGCCTACCGCGAGCTGTTGTTTCAGGACGATCAAGATCTGATGGAGTGGATCATGGGTCGGTCAGAGTTACCGGACCCACGGTATGACAGCATTATTGCTGCGATCCAAAACTTTCATGCTATTGGGTAGGCGCGTGCCGCGATGCCTAAGCGGTGTAGGCGGGTAACTGATCGGCCGGGCCCGCCAGCGCAGCAGTGCGGTCGCAGTGCTCAGGCAGCAAAATGGAGTCGCGCGCGAGGTCGTTGAGCTCTGGATAGTCAGAATTGTAGTGTAGGCCGCGGCTCTCTCTGCGCTCGCCCGCGCACTGCACCATTAATTGCGCAACCCGCGCGAGGTTGCGCATTTCCAGCAACGGCTTAGTGATCTGGAAGCGCGCGTAATAACCGCTGACCTCGCGCTCTAGCAGTTCGATGCGCTCCGCTGCATAGTCGAGCCGTCGCGACGTGCGAACGATGCCCACGTAGTCCCACATTAGCCGCCGGAGCTCTTGCCAGTTGTGCTGAATGATCACTTCTTCGTCAGAGTCTTTGACGCGGCTGTCATCCCAGGCGTCGGGCTTTATCTCGGATCGAGTGATGGTTGCGCCGATATGTTGCGCTGCAGATTGGGCGTAGACGAAGCACTCTAGTAACGAGTTACTGGCCATTCTGTTAGCGCCATGCAATCCGGTACAGGCCGATTCTCCAATGACATACAGACCGGGCACGTCAGTGGCACCATGTTGGTCCACCACAACGCCGCCGCAGGTGTAATGGGCCGCTGGCACCACGGGTATCCGGGATGTCGTAATGTCCAGCCCCAGTCCCAGGCAGCGTTCGTAGGCTTGAGGGAAGTGCTTGACGATAAAGTCGGTGGAGCGATGGCTGATGTCGAGGTACACGCACTCCGCGCCGAGACGTTTCATCTCATGATCAATTGCGCGAGCAACGATGTCACGTGGGGCCAGCTCGGAGCGGTCATCGAAGCGTGGCATGAAGCGATCACCGTCAGGCAGGTGCAGCGTGGCGCCCTCGCCGCGCAGTGCTTCGGTCATGAGAAAAGATTTGCTGTCTGGATGATACAAGCAGGTGGGGTGGAATTGATTGAACTCGAGATTGGCCACCCTGCAGCCGGCGCGCCATGCCACTGCGATGCCGTCTCCGCTCGCGCCATCTGGGTTGGTTGTGTAGCGGTAGGCTTTGCTTGCCCCGCCGGTCGCCAGCACAACCGCATCCGCCTTGACGGTTTCGACCTCGTTGTTATGGATCTGCAAGAGGTAGGCACCGCAGACGCGGGAGCCTGCTTTGATGACATCGACTAGGCAGCGATCGGTGAGCAGCGTAATGTGACTCGCCTCTGCGACACGGCTTGCGAGCACTTCAGACAGCGCTCGACCGGTTTGGTCTGCCGCATGGATGACTCGACGGTGGCTGTGCCCGCCTTCCATGGTGAGGTGAAATTCGCGGAACTCATCATCTGCCTGGTCTTCTCTCAGGTCAAAATTCATCCCTTGCGATACGAGCCAGTCCACGGTTTGCCGACTCCGGCTGACGGTGAATCTAACTGCTGGCTCGTGGCAAAGCCCTGCGCCCGCGCTGAGCGTGTCGTCGACATGTGCCTGCACAGTGTCGCGATCGTGAAGTACTGCCGCCATGCCGCCTTGTGCCCAGAAGGTCGAGCCGGAGCCCAGCTGGCTCTTGGAGAGCACAGCCACACGGAGCGTGGTGGGGAGTTGCAGTGCCAAGCTCATACCGGCGGCGCCGCTTCCAACCACTAGCACGTCATATTGCGTCAAATTAGGCATGTTTCGGTTTCGGTCTATCCGGGTGGCGTGGGGTAGTATTAACGGAACGGTAGTTTAATGAATCGGGAACTTTTTGCTTGTGGAACGTTCATAACAGGCAACAGTTGTCCGGGAAGGCGGGCACCCCGTTATGTCGGGTAGAGTTAAGGCAGGGTTGTGACGGCCTCTGACACAGATCAGCAGCTGGTTCAGAGAGCGCAACGCGGTGATTTACGGGCCTTCGACCTGTTGGTACTAAAGTATCAGGGTCGCATCGGAGCTCTCGTGAGCCGCTACATCGCCGACGCCGGCGAAGTGGAAGACGTCACGCAAGAGGCCTTTATTAAGGCCTACCGGGCGTTAAGTAAATTTAGAGGTGATAGCGCCTTCTATACATGGCTGTATCGCATTGCAGCAAACGCTGCCAAGAACCATTTGGTGGCGAAGGGCCGTAGGCCGGGTGCTGACGCGACCATTGAAGATGCCGAGGCATTTGATGACGGCGGTTTGGTTTCGGAGATGAGCTCTCCAGAGGCCATGGCCATGGGTGATGAGTTGGCAGCAGTAGTGGAGCAAAGCCTGCAGGCGTTGCCCGAGGAGCTCCGAGCGGCTTTGACGCTCAGGGAACTAGAAGGATTGAGTTACGATGACATCGCAGAGGTATTGGGATGTCCGGTTGGAACGGTGAGGTCGAGGATTTTTCGTGCTCGTGAAGCGATTGACGAGCAGGTGCGGCAACAAATTAGCGGAGACTCGGGGTTTAGATGACAACCACAGATAGGGATTTGGAAGCGCTCTCGGCATTGATGGACGGTGAACTGCAGGATCTTGAGCTCCGCAGGACTCTGGGTCGCGTGTCAGAAGATGCGGATTTGCGGGCTCGCTGGCAGAGACTCCAGCGGGTCAGCGAAACCCTTCAATCCAAGCGTGTCAGCGCGCCTGCCATCGATGTATCGCTGAGCGTGATGCAGTCTCTGGAGGACAAGCCGAATCTGAGCCGTAATCCGATCTGGAGCGCTGCCATCGCGGCGTCGGTGACCATTGCTGTGGTCATGGGCGGTCAGCAGTTACTGTCCTCGTCGACAAGTGTGACTAGCACGCCACTTATCAGTGACATTGGTGGGGGCGTTGTGCCGGTGATGGGTGCGCAGCCTATTCAGGCTAGCCTGGGCGCGAAGTCGATACCGGTGACGACTCGACCCGCGCAAGACTCTGCGATGGCGCCGGAGGATATCGCCGCGGTGTATGAGCGCTTGGCCCGGGATCGCTATCGCCGGTTGAACCCGCGGCACGCTCAGGCAGCAGCTTTGAGCCATCCAGCGCCTTACATCTCCTATGTCCGCGCTCCCAATGCGTCGATGGCTAGCGAGTCAGAATAAGACTAACCCACTGGTGCTATACCGACCGAACCTGCTAGCGCTACTTGCTGTCCTCATTGTACCGGGGAGCGGTTTTGCACAGTCGCCGTCACAGACCTGTGATTTAGACAACCCGGCGAAACAGCTACTCAACAAAATGTTGCAAGCGCCTTACGCGCTGGCTTTTGAGGGCACCGTGCTTTACGAGCGTGCCCAGGGGCGGCAGTTTCTGACGGTCACTTGGCCCCATGCCTCCGGCACCGGCGTGCTGCGACGGATGAATGCAGAGGCAGATCCTACCGCAGAGCCCTGGCCAGCCCCTATCGATTCGCCCAGACGTATTTGTGATGTCATTCAGGTCTATATACCGACCCTGGATTCGGGCCCCGTTGTAGCAGGCCGTCAAACCCAGCGGCTGACATTGCGCCCTCGGGATACTCTGCGTCTCGCGCATCGCATTGACGTGGATGCTGAAACCGGCATGGCGCTGGCTATGGCAACAGCAGGGCCTGAGGGGCAGATGTTAGAGCGCTACGAGTACGCCGCGATTGACTATGCTGAGACAGCACCCGACAGCGGTACGTTGAGCCCGGCACCAGCCGCATATTTGCCAGGTAGAAGCGTTGTACCTGGGTATTTTCTGGTCAGCCAGGACGCCGACAACGCTGTTTTCGTGGTGAGTGACGGTTTGGCGACGGCTTCTATTTTTGTTGAACCTTTGCCCGCCGGCGCGCCGCTGGGGGAAGGTGCGATTATTGAGGGGGCGACCCTCACTTACACACGCGGCACTGCTGCGGCCCGAACAGCCGAGTCCGATGCGAGGTCTGCCGACCGAGGGTTACTGATTAGTGTTTTGGGCGAAGTGCCGCTGGTGACAGCGCGACTGTTAGCAGACGCTGTCCGCCCGCCAACGGGCAGCAGATGATGGGATGGTTGTCCGAGACAGGGCGAGTAGTCGCATTGGAAAACGACGCTGTCTGGGTGGAGGCTGACCGGAGTGCTGCCTGCGGCAAATGTTCGGCCCGGGCAGGATGTGGTCAGGGCGCTCTATCTGCCTTACTACAGAGCGGGAAAGGGCGCGTCAGGGCGATATCGGGTGACAAGCTCGCGGCCAATGACTGTCAGGTAGGTGACGCGGTCGTGATTCAAGTGCCTGAATCGACCCTGCTGAGTGGGACGCTAATGCTCTATGGTGCGCCCTTGCTTCTTGGGGCGGTGGTGTCTGTGCTGTCGGCGGGCTTGGGGGATTTGTGGGCCGCGGCAGGGTTTGGCGCGGGTCTGTTGTCCGGGTTTGCTATTCTTAGATTAATGAGTGTTAGGGCTGGCGGCGTGCTACCGGGTACTGCTGAGCCGAGGTTGACGGCGAAGCACGTCTCAATAACTGGCGACCTGCTCGCCAAAAACTAAACCTGTTACTGTCATTACGGAGTGGTGTGAATCCATGATTTTCCGCGTTCTTTTTTTGGTCACTGTGATCCTCTCGCCAAAAAGTTATGCAGAGCTGCCCGACTTTACGGAGATCGTCGAAGAGGCTTCGCCTGCTGTGGTCAAGGTGCTCGTTGAGTACGAATCCGAAAACCCCCGCTATCAAGAACAGCTCGAAGAGTTGCCAGAGTACCTGCGGCGCTTCTTCGACTTTCGCGGCGGTCCGCCGGTGCCGCGTGAGCGCGCGGGAATGGGTTCTGGATTCATTATTTCTGGCGACGGGTATGTGGTGACGAATAACCACGTAGTCGAGAATGCGCGCCGAGTAGTGGTTCGACTACCGGACCGGCAGGAGTTTGATGCCGAGGTGGTCGGATTAGATCCCCGATCGGACCTTGCTGTGCTCAAAATAGAGGGCGAAGGGCTGCCCACATTGAATTTGGCGGGGGATCGCGATGTCAAGGTGGGGCAGTGGGTATTGGCTATTGGTTCGCCCTTCAGTCTCGATTTTTCGGTCACGGCGGGGATTGTCAGTGCTTTGGGCCGCAGTCTGCCAACCGAAACAGGCGACAACTACGTTCCTTTCATCCAGACCGATGTCGCGATCAATCCGGGTAATTCCGGTGGACCGCTGTTCAATCTGGAGGGGGAAGTAATAGGCGTGAATTCACAGATCTTCACGCGTTCGGGGGGGTCGATCGGGCTGTCCTTTGCAATCCCCGCTTCGGTCGTGCGGAATGTTGTTCAGCAGATCCAAGAGACGGGATTGGTCGAGCGGGGTTGGCTGGGTGTCAGTATTCAGGATGTTGATCGCAACCTTGCGGATTCTTTCGGTTTAGATCGTCCAAGAGGGGCACTGATCGCGCAGGTCGGCAAGGACTCACCTGCGGAGCAGGCGGGTCTTGAACCCGGTGACGTCATCTTGTCGTTCGCGGGAGAGGCCATTGAAACCTCCGCTCACTTGCCGCACGTGGTCGGACTGATCGCCCCCGGCACTAAAGTAGTTGCGGTGATATTTCGTGAGGGTGACGAGCAGGATCTCACTGTTGAGGTAGGCGGGCTGGGCGCCGACGAGGTCGCAAGAGTCAACACTGGCGTCGCGGCAGATGGCAGTGTCTCGATACTGGGAATGAGGCTGGTCGAGGCAGACCCTGCGGAGCTGTCGAGTATCGGGTTGTCGGGTGGCGTGGCGGTCAGTCAGGTTGATCGGGGTTCTCCGGCGGATGAGGCCGGGGTCATGACCGGCGATGTGCTGACGAGGCTAGGCAATCAGCCTGTCGGCAGGATCGAGGATCTTGACGGATTGGCGGAACAATTGCTACCCGGGAGTTCGGTACCGGCGCGGCTGATCAGGGGTCGCAGCCCACTGTTCATTGGTATTCGTATACCCGAGTCTGACTGATGATCTCGCAGTGCTCGTGCTAAAATAAGCGCATTGTCTGGGCCCGCTACATGGCGGGCCCTCCCTTTTTTGAGGCGTGCAAGCTGTGGCTGAACTCAGTCATATAAGAAATTTTTCCATCATTGCGCATATTGATCACGGTAAGTCGACGCTTGCCGATCGATTCATTCAGCATTGCGGTGGGTTATCAGAGAGAGAAATGGCCGAGCAAGTGCTCGACTCCATGGATCTCGAGCGAGAGCGCGGCATTACGATCAAAGCGCAGAGCGTGACCCTTAATTATCGAGCTCGCGACGGCGTGACGTATCAGCTCAACTTCATTGATACGCCCGGCCACGTCGATTTTTCTTATGAGGTGTCGCGCTCGCTGGCTGCTTGCGAAGGCGCCTTGCTGGTTGTCGACGCGGGGCAGGGTGTTGAGGCCCAGTCGGTTGCGAATTGCTATACCGCTATCGAGCAGGGTTTGGACGTCTTACCGGTCCTGAACAAGATGGATTTACCGCAGGCAGACCCTGAGAGGGTGCAGCAGGAAATCGAGGAGATCATTGGTATCGACGCCTCCGGCGCGGTTCCAGCTAGCGCTAAAACCGGTTTGGGTATCGAGGATGTGCTCGAATATTTAGTGGCTGGGATACCGGCCCCTGAAGGTGATCGCGATGCGCCGTTACAGGCGCTGATTATCGATTCCTGGTTTGATAATTATCTTGGCGTTGTGAGCCTGGTGCGTGTGAAGCAGGGCCAGCTGAGCAAGCGAGATAAATTTCTGGTCAGGTCGACTGGAAAGCAACACCAAGCTGACATGATCGGCGTGTTCACGCCCAGGCGCACTGAAACTGGGTGTTTGATGGCCGGCGAGGTCGGTTTTGTGGTGGCCGGCATAAAAGATATTAAAGGCGCACCCGTGGGCGATACCTTGATCTCGGCGTCTCAACAGGACACCCTTGCCTTGCCGGGCTTTCAAAGTGTGAAGCCTCAGGTCTACGCAGGCATATTTACCGTCAACGCGGACGACTATGAAGATTTTCGCGATGCGTTGGGTAAGCTCACGCTCAATGACGCTTCACTCTTTTATGAACCCGAGACCTCGGACGCGCTAGGATTTGGCTTCCGCTGTGGCTTTCTGGGGATGCTCCACATGGAGATTATTCAGGAGCGGTTGGAGCGTGAGTACAATCTGGACCTGATCACGACGGCACCTACAGTGATTTATGAGATCGTCAAGAAAAATCAGGAAACGGTCTACGTGGACAATCCCTCCAAGCTGCCTGAGGTCGGCGATATCGAAATCATGCGCGAACCCATCGCGCGCTGCACGATCTTGACACCACAGGAATATCTGGGCGCTGCCATTACGCTATGCGTTGAGAAAAGAGGTGCGCAGGTTGATTTGCAGTTCCTCGGTCAGCAGGTGCAGGTGATTTACGATATTCCGATGGCCGAAGTGGTGCTGGATTTTTTCGATCGACTCAAGTCTGTCAGTCGTGGATATGCTTCTCTGGATTACGGGTTTGAGCGCTTTGAGGCCGCTTCTTTGTCTCGACTGGATGTGCTCATCAATGGCGATCGAGTCGATGCACTAGCGATTATCGTTCATCGAGACCACGTTCAGTCGCGCGGTCGAGTCCTGACGGAAAAGATGAAGGAGCTGATACCGCGGCAAATGTTCGACGTGGCGATTCAGGCCGCCGTAGGCGGCAAGATCGTTGCGCGCCAAACCGTGAAAGCACTTCGAAAAAATGTCACCGCAAAGTGCTACGGCGGAGACGTCACGCGTAAAAAGAAGCTACTCGAAAAACAGAAAGCGGGCAAAAAGCGTATGAAGCAAGTCGGAAATGTAGAGATTCCGCAGTCAGCATTTTTGGCGGTGTTGCAAGTCGATGGTTAGCGGCCGCAGGTTGTTGGGCTGGTATCATGGCCGGGCGCGAGCTTGCCGCGATATCGGGTGCTCTGTCTTCATCGGTTTGGCCCTGCCGGGTTTGCAGTCGTTAAGTCTCTGAACGGTACGTCATGAACATCGATTTCCCCCTGATTATGGTTATCGTCGTATTGGGTAGCGGCATGATCTGGTTGCTTGACCGAATGCTGTTAGCCGGTGGCCGTGCCACCCGTCGCCGTGAACTGGCGGCTCAATTTCCGGGTTATGAGGAGTCGGGGTCAGACGCTGCGTTGGCTTTCGCCGAGGCCTGTCATCGCGAGGCCTCCGAGCCTGCAGTGGTGGAATACGCGCGATCTTTTTTTCCTGTGCTGGCCATTGTGCTGGTGCTTCGCTCGTTTTTGTATGAGCCCTTTCAAATCCCGTCTTCATCCATGGTGCCGACGCTGGAGGTCGGTGACTACATTCTGGTGGACAAGTTTTCTTACGGTTTGCGTCTGCCGGTAACGCGGACAAAAGTCTTAAATGTGGGGTCGCCAGAGCGCGGGGACGTGATGGTGTTCTTTCCGCCCCACCAAAATGACACGTACTACATTAAGCGGGTCATCGGTGTGCCCGGAGATCAGATCGAATATAGAGATAAACAGCTAACTGTAAACGGGGAGGCAGTGCCGCAGGAATGGCTGGCGGAATTGCCGACCGGGCGATATACAGTAAAGATGGGTCGCGAGGTTTTGCCCGAATCCGATGGTCACCTGATGCAGACAGACAACCGCAGAGGGCCTCGTAACTTTTCCGTCGTTGTGAAACCGGGCCATTATTTTATGATGGGTGATAATCGCGACAACAGTAGCGACAGCCGCGTGTGGGGGCAGGTGCCCGAGCGTGACATTGTCGGCAAGGCGGTTGCGATTTGGATGCATTGGGAGGCGTTCCTTAGCGCGCCCTCTTTTGGACGCGCAGGCGCTATTGATTGACCAGCCAGGAGGGTAGGTCGTGAAGCCGAAACACTCTGTCAGTAACCCATTCCATCCCACCAAACGGGCCATGGGATTTAATATTTGGGCGATGTCGATCAACCTGCTCCTGCTGGGGGCATTGCTGGTGATGGGGCTCAGAATCGTGCCCACTTACCTGGAATACCTGACGGTGAGAGACCTGATCACTCGCGCCGCCCAAGAATACGACCCCCGCGACGAAACTGTTACCGACCTGAAGGCTCGGCTGGCGAAGCTCCTGAATACCAATCAAGTCTACGACACCAGCATCGATCAGATCGAAGTCTACCGTGAACGCGGTGTTGTGGTGATTGATGCGAACTATGAGAAGCGGTTTCCTCTTTTTTGGATCCTCGACGGCGTCATGAGGTTTGATGACTTGGTTGTCGAGACCCGGCCTACGGGTCGGACTTGAGTCTCCCCAGTGCAGTGCAGCTAGCTGCTCTGGAGCAGCGGCTGGGACATCAGTTCTCTGATCCGGACCTGCTGCACAGGGCGCTCACTCACCGCAGCGCACAAAAAGACCATAACGAGCGGCTCGAATTTTTGGGCGACTCGCTGATTGGGATGATTGCAGCCGCTGTGTTTTACGAGCATTACCCCCATGCCAGTGAGGGCGTGCTGAGCCGACTCCGCGCTTCGGTGGTGAGCGGCAAATCTTTGGCGGCCGTGGCGCGCCGTCTAGAGCTGTCTGAGTGTCTGATCTTGGGTGAAAGTGAGCGCAAGAGTGGCGGGCGGCACCGGGATTCCATTCTGGCTAACGCATTGGAAGCGTTGGCGGGTGCCATCATGCTGGATGCTTCACTGGATGTCGCGCAGCGGGTTGTATCTAGCTGGCTGGAAGAGGCGATGCGCAGTGTGTCTCCCGATGACATAGTCGATGCCAAGACACGGCTACAGGAGTGGTTGCAGGCTCGAGGAGAAAAACTACCCCAATACACCGTCGAGGAGATCATGGGCGGTGATCATCAGCAGTCATTTCGTGTGAGTTGTTTTGTACCGGGGCGCAATGCGCGAACAGAGGCCACTGGGTCGACGCGCAAAGGCGCTGAAAAGCGCGCTGCCGGTGTGATGCTTGAGACGCTTCTGGACCCCGCTAATGAACGATAAACGCTGCGGCTATGTAGCCATTGTGGGGCGACCCAACGTCGGTAAGTCGACGTTGTTGAACCATTTGCTTGGGCAGAAGCTAAGTATCACCTCACGTAAGCCTCAAACCACGCGCCATCAGGTTCTAGGGGTCAGAACAGAGGGCGACACTCAGCTGATTTTTGTCGACACGCCGGGCTTACACCTGGGGCAATCCAAGGCGATTAATAAGGTGATGAACAAGGCCGCGGCTTCCGCGCTGGCTGATGTCGATTTCATCTTGTTCGTGTGCGATCGAGGTAAATGGACGGAAGAAGACGATTTTGTGTTGGATCTGGTTTCTCGCGAGTCAGCGCCCGCAGCTCTGGTGATCAACAAAGTGGATTTGGTGGACAAGCTGGACTCGCTGATCCCTTTTACCGATGAAATAGCGCAACGGGGCCGGTTCGAGGCCGTGTTTCCTGTTTCTGCTCTGCGCGACCGAGGATTGGATGAACTGGCGCGATTTATCGAGGCCCGCGCTCCGGCGGGCCCCCATTTGTTTCCTGATGATCAGGTGACGGATCGCAGTCAGCGGTTTCTCGCTGCCGAATTGGTCAGGGAGAAAATTATTAGGCAGTTGGGAGATGAGCTACCTTACGCCACTGCGGTTGAAATAGAGGATTTTGCTCAGGACCAACGGGGGGTCCTGCATATCCACGCGTTGATTCTCGTTGAGCGAGCCGGCCAAAAGAAAATACTGGTAGGTGAGTCCGGCGAGCGACTTAAATCGATTGGCACGGCAGCCCGAAAAGACATGGAGCGCGCCTTTGACAATAAAGTCATGCTCAAGCTGTGGGTCAAGGTGAAATCTGGTTGGTCTGACGATGCGCGCGCTCTCAAGACGCTGGGTATCGACCCGTTAGGTGACCCGTGAATAACGAGCAGCCGGCCTGGGTGCTGTCGCGAAAGAGTTATGGGGACAACGGCTTGCTGGTCGAGATCTTCGGTGCAGTGTCGGGTCGTTGCAGCGGTGTAGTCCGTGGTGCTCATCGTAAGAGACGGGGTGGCAGTATGGCGTCGTTATTGCAACCGTTTCAGCCGTTATTGATCTCCTTGGTTGGCAGGAGTGAGCTGAAAGCGGTGCGTCAGGTTGAATCCGCCTCCGTGGGCTATCGGTTGCGTGGCGATGCATTGATGAGCGGCCTTTACCTTAACGAACTGCTCACGCGGGTGTTGCCGCGATTCGATGTCATGCCTGAACTGTTTGCAGCGTATGGCCGCGCCATCGATAGCTTGAATGAGACTGCACCTGATCAGACGCTGAGGCGATTCGAGCTGTCGCTACTGACCTCGCTCGGTTACCAGATCAACTGGGTAACAGACGATTGCGGAGAGCCAATCCAGCTTGCATCTCGCTATCGCTATGAATCGGAGCGAGGTTTCTGTGGCGTACCAGTAGGTTCGGATCGCCCAGGCGAGGTGCTGTTGTATACAGGCGAGCAAATCGCCTCTTTTGCTCGATGGTCTGAGGCGGATGCGCCACTCTCTCGGGAAGCCTTGCAAAGGCTTAAAGGCATCACCCGTATTGCACTGTCACAGCTGATGGCAGGAAGAGCATTGCATACCCGCTCACTGTTTCGCGGTCTCAAGCAGCGTCAGGGAGTGCCTGAGCTGGATGCGACCGCGGAAGAAAGAAAGCAGGTTGCCGATAGCAACGAGCTGCTGGGAAGTAGTGAAGTAGAGGGTGTCTCAGAAAGCGCGACGAAAGAGGATCTCCGGTGACCGGCACGCCGAATTATCCCTCCATTGAGGATTTAGTGGGCGAGACGCCATTGGTGCGTTTAAAACGCGTTGTCGGCAAGACGACCAACATCATCCTTGGCAAGCTTGAGGGCAATAACCCGGCTGGCTCGGTTAAGGATCGGCCTGCTATGAGTATGATTCGTGAGGCCGAGTCCCGTGGTGCCATCGTTCCGGGGGATACCTTGATAGAGGCCACCAGCGGCAATACAGGCATTGCACTAGCGATGGCTGCCGCCGCAAAAGGCTATCGTCTGAAACTTATCATGCCGGTAAATCAGAGTGAGGAGCGCAAGGGTGCCATGCGAGCGTATGGCGCGGAGTTGATTGACGTATCCGTTGAACAGGGCATGGAAGGTGCGCGAGATCTTGCCTTAGCGATGGAGGCGAGAGGTGAGGGCCTAGTATTGAATCAGTTTGCCAACCCGGATAATCCGGCCGGCCATTTTGCGTCGACTGGCCCCGAGATTTGGAGACAAACCGAGGGGCAGGTCACACATTTTGTATCGTCGATGGGCACCACCGGCACGATCATGGGTGTGTCACGCTACCTGAAATCGCGCAACCCTGATGTCCAGATTATTGGCTTGCAGCCCACCGACGGGTCGCAGATTCCGGGTATTCGTCGTTGGCCGGCCGCGTATCTGCCCGATATCTACCAGTCGGAGCGGGTAGACCGAGTGATGGATATCAGTCAGATGGAATCAGAGAGCATGATGAGGCGGCTCGCGAAAGAGGAAGGGTTGTTTGCCGGTGTTTCATCGGGCGGAGCCGTTGCGGCAGCTTTGCGGCTGAGTGAGGAGATTGAAAACGCCACCATCGTTGCCATCATCTGCGATCGCGGTGACCGGTACCTCTCCACTGGTGTCTTTGCGGAGTCCGGCCTCGAGTAAGTGCTCTGCGGCATCGGCCACGGACGTCGCCGTCTTGTCGGCAGTGATTCGCTGCGATGTAAAATTTCAAGGAGTCAGTATGTCGGAAATATCACCGGTTAACGATCAGGCGCTTGGAGAGTTGCTGGACATTATGAGGCGGCTCCGCGACCCGGAGACAGGTTGCCCCTGGGACCTTCGACAGGATTTCGACAGCGTCGTGCCCTATACGATTGAAGAAGCTTATGAGCTCGCCGACGCCATCGCTTCCGGGGACTTTAATCAGGTGCGCGACGAGCTCGGGGACGTGCTGTTTCAGGTGGTGTTTTATTCGCAGATGGCAGCAGAGCGACAGCTTTTCCAGTTTGCGGATGTGGTGCAGGGTATCTCCGACAAGCTATTGAGGCGCCACCCACATGTGTTTACAGACAACGAAACCTCACAAATTACGGAGGAGCAAGTCAAAGACCGGTGGGAGCAAATCAAGTCAGAGGAGCGCCATGGAAAAAACCAGGTCAGTCTGCTCGACGATATTCCCTCGGCACTGCCCGCGCTGAGCCGGGCGCAAAAGTTACAGAAGCGGGCGGCGAGGGTTGGGTTTGACTGGCATCATCGAGAAGATGTGGTGGCGAAGTTGGACGAGGAGGTCGGCGAGCTGAAGGAGGCTTTGGTTCATGCCGATCAGGCTGAGATAGAAGCTGAATTCGGAGATATTTTGCTCGCGATGGTAAACCTAGGGCGGCACCTGCGCGTAGATGCTGAGTCAGCGTTGCGGCAGGCCAACCGGCGTTTCGAATCGCGCTTCAAATTAATGGAGCAGTCAGCAGAGGCTGACGGGAGCAGTCTCGAACAAGAATCTCTGCAGAAGTTAGAGATTCGGTGGCAAGAAGCTAAGCAAACGTTGTCGTCTTCGTGACTTGCGGGTTGGACTGTGCGTGTGTAGCGTACCAACTCTGCGCTTCACATCGACACACCCAATAAGAGAAGCCCTCACGATGCGAATTATCCTTCTTGGCCCTCCCGGAGCGGGTAAGGGCACACAAGCTCAATTCATCTGTCAGCAGTTTGAGATTCCTCAGATTTCCACCGGTGACATGTTGCGCGCCGCCGTGGCGGCAGGCTCTACTTTGGGGCAGCAGGCCAAGGCCATTATGGATGCGGGTGGTCTGGTATCTGACGACATCATCGTCGGGCTGGTGAAGGAGCGCCTGCAAGATGCCGATTGTGCTTCTGGATGTTTGTTTGATGGCTTCCCAAGAACTATTCCTCAGGCCCAGGCGATGGTCGATGAGGACATTGCCGTTGATCACGTGTTGGAGATTGCGGTCTCTGATGAGGAAATTATTAAGCGACTGAGTGGCCGCAGGGTCCACCCGGGTTCCGGCCGCGTCTACCACATTGAATTTAACCCGCCATCGGTTCCGGACGTCGATAACGAGACGGGTGAGCCATTGGTGCAGAGAGACGATGATCGTGAGGAGACGATTCGCAACCGGCTCGGTGTTTACCATGAGCAAACTCGGCCGCTTGTCGATTTTTATCAGGCGCTTGAGGGTGTCAAGTACCATCAACTCAATGGCGTGGGCGCGGTAGACGACATCACTCGTGACGTTTTGGCGGTACTCGGCTAGTTGGTAATTCTTACGACTTAGCTTGTCATCAAATATAAAGCTTGATAGCGTCTCACTTGAGGCTGGGCACATTAGGAGGGACTTATGGCCGCTGCGAAGAAAGCTACAAAAAAGAAACCCGCTGCTAAGAAAAAGGTAGCAGCAAAGAAGAAGGCACCTGCCAAGAAAAAGGCGGCTGCTAAAAAGAAAGCACCTGCCAAGAAAAAGGTAGCTGCCAAGAAGAAGGCGCCTGCCAAGAAAAAGGCAGCTGCTAAGAAGAAAGCACCTGCCAAGAAAAAGGCAGCTGCTAAGAAGAAAGCACCTGCCAAGAAAAAGGCAGCTGCTAAGAAGAAAGCACCTGCCAAGAAAAAGGCAGCTGCTAAGAAGAAAGCACCTG
>Ga0181552_10002047_pt1 | contig 14979 bp, 11 predicted proteins | sample 011ome_18_FD_130583 | JGI IMG/M metagenome (GOLD analysis project Ga0181552, IMG submission 130583) | Coastal salt marsh microbial communities from the Groves Creek Marsh, Skidaway Island, Georgia - 011501BT metaG (megahit assembly) | ecosystem: Environmental > Aquatic > Marine > Intertidal...
ATTCCATTCATTAACTCATTTTCTTTGATAGATGATAATATAAATCAATTTTTAAATTATACTTCTTTAGTAATTTGTTTGTGTATATTTTTTTTAAATAGAAATAAAATAATTTCTAAAGAGATATTAATTTTTCTATTAATTACAGTAATTTTTCTTATAATAAATTATTTGTTTACTGATTATGCTTCTTTCAAATGGTTAATTAATTGGTTAGGATTTTTAGTTATATTAACTTCTACATACTTGATATTTTTTAATTTTAATTATGAAAAACTTAATTTGTTAAATAAATTTGTCAAAAAAAATTTATTTATTTTAATTATCTTTTTTTCAATTTTAAATATTTATTTGATAATTCAAAATTATAATTTGATTTTAAATTTTTTTAAAAATGGTGATTTCAATCAAATAATCTCATTATATATGTTTGATTATGGATTATATAAACAAAAATTTGGATTTTTCATGATCATATTTTTATTATTTCCTTTTATTTTTAAAAATGAAATTAAAAAAGTAAGTTATTTTTTTTTACTTTTATCATTATTATTATTTTTGCCTATTTTTATAGGGATAAGATCTTTACTACTTGGATTATCTTTATTTTGTATTTTATTTTTTTATTCAAAAACAAGTTCTCACATGAGATTTCTTATATTTTTATTTTTATTATTGGTTATTGTACTTTTTTTTGCTTTTATAGATTATAAAATTTTTTTAACTAATTTATATGAGTTTTCTGAACCACGTTCAAATTTATTTTTAGCTTCTTTGTATATTTTAGATTTAAATATTTTAGGAATTGGGAATGGTGGTTTTGCTAATTTTGTAAATGAAAACCAATTTTTTTTGTTAAATAATTTTGGTTCTGAAAAGATGATTGCTCAAAAAACTTTTCCAAATTCACCTGAATCCGATTTAATATTTTTTATTTCTTCTTGGGGAATACTTTCTTTATTTTTTTTTTATATTATCTTAAGAATAATTATTAAATCATTTAATTTGTTATTAAATTACAGTGAAAATATAACTTGTGTAGAAAAATTATTAATTACATCTACTATAATATTATTTTTTATGGGTATTTCTGAGGATTTTAATTCTCTAGTTGTATGGTGGATATTTGCTGGTACTTCTTTAGGAATAATTGACAGATATGAGAATAAATTAATTAAGAAGCTTTAATTGTACTTATATATTTTGATAATAAAAAATGAATTTATGTTATGATCATTGCTAGAATAAAAGGTGGCTTAGGTAATCAACTATTTATCTATGCTGCAGCAAGACGTTTGGCGATAAAAAATAAAACTAAACTTATTTTAGATGATGTTAGTGGTTTTGCTTATGACGATAAATTTAATAGACACTACCAACTTGATAATTTTAATATTACTTGTCAAAAAGCAACAGCTGCCCAAAGGTTAGAACCTTTCAGTCGTATAAGAAGATACTTAAAAAGATATATTAATTCAAAGAAGCCATATCAACAAAGAAGTTATATTAATCAATATGATATGAGCTTTGATCCAAAGTTTCTGCAATTACGCAATAGTAAAACTTTATATCTGGAGGGTTATTGGCAGAGCGAAAAATATTTTAAAGATGTTGAAAATATTATTAGAGAAGATTTAAAGTTCAAAATACCAAAAGACAATGAAAATACTGAGTTTTTAAGGAATATACAAAATAAAAATTCAATAGCAATTCATTTTAGAAATTTTGATAAACCTAATAAAAGAAATTCTAATGCAAATTTATTTAATTATATCTCCATAGATTATTACAAAAGATCAATTAAATATATCAACAGCAAAATATCAGAGCCTCATTACTTTATATTTTCTGATGATCCAAAAGCTGTGTCTGAAAATCTACAACTTGATATAAAAAATTTTTCAGTGGTTGATATAAATCAAGAAAAAGAAAAAAATTATGCAGATCTATGGTTGATGTCAAATTGTAAACATTTTATAACTACAAATAGCACTTTTAGTTGGTGGGGTGCATGGTTAGCAAAAAATAAAAAAAAAATTGTAATTACGCCTGATTTTAAAAAAAAACAAGGAATAATGAAATGGGGATTTGATGGACTGATACCTCATGATTGGTTAAAATTATAGATTGAAAATTTAATCAAAATAAATTTATAAAAATTAAAAATAGCATCTGAATAAATTTTATAAATTATTAAGTTTTATTTCTTATAGGATTTGTATAAATTGGATAGTGATCTAAATTAATGCAACCTAAATCAAAATATTCAAAAAAACTGATATATGTTGGTAGTTTAAATAAAACTCCAGATAGAGACTCGATGTGGATAAGAGAGTTATCGAATTTAGGATGGAAAGTTTTAACATTTTCTTCAAGAGTGAATATTTCTGGAAATTATATATTAAAAAAAATAAAAAAACGATTTAGTTTTGGGGCTGAATATAGGGCAATGCGTTTTAAACTTATAGAATTATGTGAATATGAAAAACCTGACTGGATACATTTTCGTTTACCGATTGAGTTTGACGTTTTTACTCTAAAGAAGATTAAAAAGATAGTGCCCTTAATGACTGAATATTTTAATGATGACCCTTTTTCAAATAAAAGCCCTTTTGGCTTGAATTGGAGATTTAGATCTTTGATCCATTTATATGATATAAATTTTACATATAGAAAAAAAAACTTAATTGATTTTAAAAAAATGGGAGCTAAAGAAGTATATCATCTTCCACCTATGTATGACCCTTTGACGAAGTTTAAAGTTGATAACAAAAATAATGATTCAAATGGATATATGGCAGATGCTGCATTTATTGGTCATTGGGAGAATGATCAAAGAGTTGAATTTTTATCAAAGGTTATAACCTGTGGTTATTCTTTATTGTTACATGGCAGTAACTGGGAAAAGGGAATAAAAAATACACCTTTAAAAAAACTTCTACCAGTGAAAAGTTTGTTCGGAAATGATTACAATAGAATTTATAGTAATGTTATTGCTGGAATTTGTTTTTTTTCAAAAATAAATCATGATACTTTTACAGAGAGAGCACTGGAAATCATTGCCACAGGAGGCGTTTTGGTTTGTGAAAGAACCGATGAAGCAATGAGTCACTTTACCGATGGAGTAGATGCTTTATTCTTTGAAACACCAGAGGAACTTGTTAATCATATAAAATTACTTAAAAAAAGACCTGATATAAGAAAAAAAATACAAATTTCTGGTTATTCTAAATTAATTAATGGCCAGTTTACAATTTTTGATCGAGTAAAATTTTTAGATAATTTAGTTAACAAAAAATTTGTCGAACATCGTTGAATATTTTCAAATGAAAGATAAAAAAATTATATGCTTTGATAATTGGACTAGAGGAGCTCATCATTTTTCTCGTTTACAAAAATCTTTTAAAAAATTTGGTTATAAATTAATTTTGATACACATTGGTTCATGGGGACACGATAAAGATAGACCTAAAGAAGAATTAATAAATAGTATGCTTGTTAGGGATATCTCTTATTACAATCATTGTTCATTTTTTGAAATTTTAAAAAAAGAAAAACCACATGCTGTGCTTTTTTTATCAATTCGATCCCCAGCATTTATGGCTTTTAATAGATGTGCAAATTATCTAAAGATTCCAACTTGTCATATTTATCATGGTGTCGTGAATGTTCAAAAATTTATAAAAGGAGACTTAGAGCACAAAAATAGTTTATTTATGCGAAAAAAAATTTTTTCACGTTTATATTCCATATTTTTAAAATTAATACCTGTATACATTTTTTCTCTTATTAAAACTAAGGCTAATTTATCTGTATGGTTAGAATTTTTAACTGAACTATTTAATAAATTACTTAGTTTAAAGCTAAAAAAAAAATATCTTTTTGATACAAAAACATCAATTGGTTGTGTCTACACTTATTTAGACGCAAAGCATATGAAATTAAATTATGGATTAAAATTTAAACAAATTTACATCGTTGGAAATCCAGATTTTATAAAATTTGATCTTAAATATTCTGATCTTGGCTTAATGACAAATAATAAAAATAAAAAAAAGATTATTTATATTGAAACTGGTTTTTTAGATAGAGGAATTGCATATAAAAGTATTGAGAATTTTATAAATCATATTTATGAAACAAAAATAGCTGTTGAAAATTTAGGTTATAAATTTTTAATTAAATTAAAACCACATTCTATTTCTGCTAAGAAAGAAATTATATCAATGCTTAAATCTAAAGATATAGATATTTGCGATAATAAAAATTTTTTAAATCAATTGAAAAATTCACGAGCTGTAATTACAGAACCTACTTCGGCAGCACTATTGCCAGCTGCTCTTGGGCTTCCATTACTGCTTGCTTCGTATGGAGAATTATCAAATCTAAATTATGGAATAATTTTAAAATCTTATCCTAGATCAAGCCGCCTGAGATCTTTAAAATCATTATCAAAGCAATTAAAATTAAATAATTTAAACAGTAAAAAAAAAGGTTTTTTTAAAATATGGTTAAAAAAAAATATTGCACCTTTTGATTTTAAAAAAATGCCAGAGAGAGTTGCTAAAGCAGTTTATTCAATAATTAAATAAATATGGTAAAAATATATTATACAAGCTAAACATGAAAACATTTTTATTATACAATATGCGTATTTTTTTCTCTAATTATATGATCACAATTTCATTTCTATTAAATACATCAGTTCAATCTATATGTGTGGATTTGTAGGGTATTTTTCAAAAAATTTTAAGTTAGACAAAGAGTGGCTTAGAACTTCTTCGAAATTAATAAATCATAGAGGACCTGATGATAATGGTGAATGGTTTTCACAAGATGACAAGATTGGTTTAGCCCACCGTAGATTAGCTATCTTAGATTTATCAAATTTAGGACATCAACCTATGCATGTAAAAAAATTAGGATTAACGATAGTTTTTAATGGGGAAATCTATAATTTTAAAGATTTACGTAATGAATTGAAACAACTTGGTCATAAATTTTTTTCTAACAGTGATACAGAAGTTTTATTATTAGCATATTCTCAATGGGGAGAAGATTGTTTATCAAAACTTAATGGAATGTTTGCTTTTGCAATTTATGATGATAAAAGGAAAAAAATATTCTTAGCAAGAGATCGCGCAGGTGAAAAACCACTATTTTATTATTTTAAAAATAATACTTTGTACTTTGCCTCAGAGCTTAAATCACTTTTATCAAATCCAAATTTACCAAGGACTTTAGATTATACCTCTTTTGATGGTTATTTAAAAATGGGGTATGTTGCAGGAAATAAATCCATTTTAAAAAATTACAATAAACTACAGGCAGCACATGCATTGACTTATCAACTTCATGAAAACAAATTAAACATTTGGAAATATTGGAATATTCCAAAATTTATAAATACCTACAAAGATATCGAAGAAAATAAACTTTTAGAAGAACTAGAGCTATTATTATATGAAGCAGTTTCTCATCAGCTTGTAGCTGATGTTCCAGTTGGAGTTTTATTGAGTGGGGGTGTTGACTCAAGCCTTCTTACAGCAATTGCAGCTAAATCATCATCAAATATATCTACTTTTAATGTTATTTTTCCTGGATATGAAAATTATGATGAAAGTGAATATGCGAAAAAAATATCTAAACATTTTAATACAAATCACACAGAGTTAGTTGTTGAAGACAACTCAGCTGATTTAATGCCAATTTTATCTAAACAGTTTGATGAGCCTATGGCCGATTCATCAATGTTTCCAACTTTTCTACTGTGTCAAAAAGTAAGCAAATATTGCAAAGTAGCAGTAGGAGGAGATGGCGGGGATGAAATTTTTGGAGGATACAATCATTATAGAAGACTTCTATGGATTGAAGAAAATTTATCTAAACTACCTTTTTGGTTAAAGAAAAGTTTAGGATTTTGTGGTAATATTATGCCTGAGGGATTCAAAGGTAAAAATTATCTAAAAACTCTAAATATTAACTTTAAAAAAAACATTCCAACTACACAAAATTTTTTTGATAGTTCTACAAGAAAAAAATTACTACAAAATCAAAAAGGTTATTTAACTTCATTCAATAAAATTCAAAATGAAAAGTATTTCACCAAAGATGATATTTTACAGGGATTAACTCGTAGAGATTTTGAAAATTATTTAACAGAGGATATTTTGGTAAAAGTAGACCGGACAAGTATGCTGAATTCTCTTGAAATTAGATCTCCTTTTTTAGATAAAAATATTCTTGAGTTTGCATTTTCCAGAATTCCATCTCAATTAAAAAGTACCTCAAAAAACACAAAAATATTACTTAAAAAACTTGCAAAAAAACATTTACCAGATGATTTTATTTTAAATCGTAAGCAAGGATTTTCTATACCTCTTGTAAAATGGTTAAAAGCAGGACCTTTTAGAGATTTATTTTGGGATACTTTAAACTCTAATAATTGTGTCTTTGATAAAAAAACAGTCCAAAAACTTCTATCTAATCAAGATAGAGGTTTTAATAATTCCGAAAGGCTTTTTGCTTTAGTTATGTTTGAGCTTTGGAAAAAAAATTATAAAATTGAATTTAGATAATAGTAACTTATTATTAAATCAGTTAAAAAAATACTCGATGAAAATTTTTTTGAATTTACTATCAGTGAAACAAGGAGGACAAGTCACAAGAGCAAAAGAGTTTATTAATAATTTTCATTTTTATTCAAATAAAAATGATCAATTAATTATTGTTGCGCCCGATTCATTAAAAATAAAATCAAGTAAATCAGTAAAAATTATTAGGATTACTTTTCCGTTTCATAAAAATCATTGGTTACCACGTATGATTTGGGAAAACACTAAACAAATTTCTTTAATTAATTTGCTCAAACCAGATGTTTATTTAACTTTTTCTCATAGCTTACCTTTTGTAAATATTAATATTCCTAAAATTGTAGCAGTGTCTAATCTTGCACCCTTTTCAAAATTAGCATTTAAATACAATACAGTCGCAGGAAATTTAAAATTATTCTTGCTAAAACAAATGATCATATTTTCAACTAATAGAGCATCTTCAGTAATATCTTTATCCAGTGTGGGAAAAAAGCATTTAATTAATCATGGGATACCAAAGAAAAAAATTTCTATAATTCCAAATGGAGTAGTAAAAAAAAACAGTTCCTTTAGATTAAATTTTTCAAAAAATAAAAAGAATAAATATATATTATATGTATCTCATTTTTATAGGTATAAAAATTTTGAACAACTAATAATAGCTTATTCAAAACTTGACAAAAAAATTTTACATGAATTTAGACTTAAACTTGTCGGTAACTTCAATGATCAAAAATATTTGAAGTACTTATTTTTACTATGCAAAAATTTAAAAATTGATCATAAAGTAGATTTCGTTGAGGGAGTACAGTCTAAAAAGCTTTATAAAATATATGTTAATGCAACCTTATTTGTTTTTCCTTCTAGAATTGAAAATTGCCCAAATATTCTATTAGAGTCATTGTCCTTGGGCCTTCCAATTTTGGTTTCTAAGACACCTCCAATGCCAGAATTTAGTGGGAATGCTTGCAAATATTTCAATATTGATGATCCAGGTGATCTAAATTGTAAAATTTTGAAAGTTATTAGGTCAAAAAAAACCTTAATGAGAATGTCTCGAATGTCATTTAAAAGGTCAAAAAGATACAGTTGGGAATTCTTCACAAAAAAAACTATTATTCTTTGTAGAAAAAGTTTATTGTACAAAGTGGTTGTATAAAATCTATTATTTTCTTATAAATTTCATTTAAACTTTTTAATATAAATCTATCATGATAACTTTAATTACTGGAAGCGCAGGTTTTATTGGTTCATCTCTGGCTCTAAGTTTATTGAATAGAGGGGATACAGTTATAGGCTTAGATAATCATAATGATTATTATGACCCTAAAATTAAAGAAGCGCGAATTAATCGTTTCATTAAAAACCCAAATTATAAACATTTTCGTATAAATCTAAATGACCGCAAAGCTATAGATGAAATTTTTTATACAAACAAACCACGCAGAGTTGTAAATTTGGCAGCTCAGGCAGGTGTTAGACACTCAATTAATAATCCACTAGCATTTATCGATACAAACGTTGTTGGGTTTGCTAATTTATTGGAGGCATGTCGTCATAATAAAATAGATCATTTAGTATATGCTAGTACATCTAGTATTTATGGAGGAAATACAAAGATGCCTTTCTCAGAACATGACAGTGCAAATCATCCTCTTTCAATTTATGCAGCAACCAAAAAATCCAATGAACTAATGGCTCATGTTTATAGTTTTTTATTCAAATTACCTACAACTGGTCTAAGATTTTTTACAGTTTATGGACCATGGGGGAGGCCTGACATGGCTTTATTTAAATTTACAAAGGCAATCTTGGAAGAAAATACTATTGATGTTTATAATCATGGCAACCATACTCGAGATTTTACGTATATAGATGATATTGTAGATGGAATTATTAAAACCTTAGACAATCCGGCAAAAGAAAATACTAACTGGAAAAGTGACAATCCAGACAACGCATCAAGTAATTCACCATGGAGAATATACAATATTGGTAATAACAAAAAAATACATTTAATGAGTTATATTAAAGAATTAGAAAAAACTTTAGGAAAAAAAGCGAAAATTAATTATCTACCATTACAAGAAGGAGATGTTCCTGATACACTTGCTAGTATAGAATGTTTACAAAAACAATTTAATTATAAACCTTCTACCTCAATAAGTGATGGAATTTATGAGTTTGTTAATTGGTATAAAAATTATTTCAAAATATGAAACTAAATCTAAAAAAACTTAAAGTTGCAATAATTGGTTTAGGATATGTTGGACTACCTTTAGCATTAGAATTTGCAAAAAAAAGAAATATAGTTGGATTTGATATTAACAAAAATAGAATAGAAGAATTAATAAAAGGATTTGATAAAAATCAAGAAATATCAAATAGTGAATTTAAAAAAAAAAAAATAATTTTTACAGGTAACAAGAATAATCTTAAATCTATAAATTGTTTTATTATTACAGTTCCCACACCAGTAAATAAACTTAAGGTTCCAGATCTAAAATTTTTATTTAATGCATGCGAAACAGTTGGTAGATTTTTAAAGAAGGGCAATATAGTTATTTTTGAGTCAACAGTTTTTCCTGGTTGCATAGAAGAAAATTGTGTTCCAATATTAGAAAGATATTCAAAAATTAAATTTAATAGAGATTTTTTTTGTGGCTATAGTCCTGAGAGAGTAAACCCTGGCGATAAGTTACATACTATTTCTAATATAAAAAAAATTACATCAGGATCTCAACCTTCAATTGCAAATTTAATTGATAAACTTTATAACGAAATTGTAAATGTTGGCACCTACAAAGCCCCAAGTATTAAAATTGCTGAGGCCGCAAAGGTAATTGAAAATATTCAAAGAGATGTAAATATTTCCTTAATCAATGAATTATCAATTATTTTTAATAAATTAAATATTGATACGAAGGAAGTTTTAGATGCTGCAAAAACAAAATGGAATTTTTTAAATTTTCAACCCGGATTGGTAGGAGGACATTGTATTGGAGTAGATCCCTATTATTTAAGTTATAAAGCTATGAAGATAGGATATAAGCCAAGAGTTATTCTGGCAGGTAGAGAAATTAACGAAAAAATGGGAAACCATGTTGCATTAACGTTAATCAATGAAATAAAAAAAAAAAAAATTAAATCTAAAAACTCTAAAATTTTATTAATGGGCTTAACATTTAAAGAGAATTGTTCTGATATTAGAAATTCAGGTGCTAAGAAAGTTTTTTTAAGTCTAAAAAAATTTAATTATAAATTAGATTTATATGATCCTTTAGCAGACGAAGAGGATGTATTTAGAGAATATAATACTTATCCAATATCAAAGTTAACCCCTAACACATATGATGCTATAATAATCACTGTAGCTCATGACAAATTTAAATCTATGGGTATTAAAAAAATTAATAAATTATGTAAAGAAAAAAAAATTATTTATGATCTAAAATATTTATTTAGTAAAGATGATGTGGATTTAAGATTGTAAGTATAAAAATTGAATTATTAAAATTTATAAAATTAAATGTATATTTTAGGCTTAAATGCATTTCATGGAGACTCATCAGCTTGTATTTTGAAAAATGGAAAGCTAATTGCTGCTGCCGAAGAAGAGCGCTTTAGAAGAATTAAACATTGGGCCGGTTTTCCAACTGAGTCTATAAAATGGTGTTTAACAGAGGCTGGCATAAGTTTAAATGATCTTGATCACATTGCAATAAATCAAGATATAAAAGTGAATTTAGGAAAAAAATTAATATATTTAATTACTAAGCATTTTGATTTGAAAATGATCTTCCATCGTTTTCAACATAAAAAAAAACGATTAAGTATAAAAAATTATCTTTTAGAATCATTTCCTAAAATGGATTTTAAAGGATCTGTTCAATCAGTAGAACATCATATTTCACATTTATCTTCTGCTTTTCACGTTTCTCCATTTGAGAGGGCAATAGTGGTTTCAGTTGATGGTTTTGGTGATTTTGCAAGTTCGGCGTGGGGCATAGGATATGGGACAAAAATTGAGATGAAGGATAAAGTTTATTTTCCTCATTCACTTGGTATTTTTTATCAAGCACTCACACAGTTTATAGGGTTTAAAAATTATGGTGATGAGTATAAAGTAATGGGGTTAGCTCCTTATGGAAAGCCAACTTATTTACATAAAATAAGAAATATTATTAGATTAAAATCTAATGGTAAATTTGAATTAAACCTAAAATATTTTAGACATCATCGTGAACACATACATCATGAGTGGGAAAATGGATCCCCATATGTAGGTACTTTGTTTTCATCAGAGCTTGAAAATCTTTTGGGACCTAGCCGTAATAAGGATGAGGAATTGTGTCAAAAATACATTGATATAGCACACTCAGTACAGCTAGTTTATGAAGAGGCATTTTTTCACCTTCTAAATTATCTTCACAAAAAATACAAAATAGATTCCCTTGCAATTGCAGGAGGTTGTGCAATGAACTCTGTTGCAAATGGTAAAGTGCATTTAAAAACTCCTTTTAAAAAAATTTATGTTCAAGCCGCTGCTGGTGATGCGGGAGGAGCAATAGGAGCAGCTTTAATAACCTGGTATCGTTTTGGAAATAATAAAGAGATAAAAAAAAAAAATTTTCATGATCATGCATATTGGGGACCATCTTTTACAGATAATTATATAAATAATTTATTACAATCTAATAAAATAAGAATTAATCAAGAAAATTGTTCTGTAGAATATTTTCCAGATATTTCAACTATCACAAAAAATATTGCCCAAGAAATAACTAGAGGAAAAGTAGTGGGTTGGTTTCAAGGAAAAATGGAATGGGGGCCACGAGCACTTGGCAATCGTAGTATAATCTGTGATCCACGTCGATCCGATATGAAAGATATTTTAAACCTTAAAATTAAAAGACGTGAATCTTTTAGACCTTTTGCACCATCTATTCTTCGTGAATCAGTATCGGAGTGGTTTGAGCAAAATCATGATGTTCCTTTTATGATGCAGGTTTTTCAAATTAATAAAGATAAAAGGTCCAAGATTCCTGCAGTTACACATATTGATGGATCTGGACGGTTACAAACTGTAGATAAAAAAAATAATCCAATATATTATTCATTAATCAGTGAATATAAAAATTTAACTGGAGTGCCAATATTGTTAAATACTTCTTTTAATGAAAATGAGCCAGTTGTTTGCAAACCTGAAGAAGCGCTTGAAACCTTTTTGCGTACTAAAATGGATATATTAGTTATGGGAAATTGGATGGTAAAAAGAAAATAGTAATAAATTAAATATTAAATATATTTCTATTTAATTTATTACTTTACAAAAAATGAGGGATTTAAAGTTTACTTTAATTACAGCTTCACTAAATAGCGAACAAACAATAAAAGATAGTCTAGATTCTGTCTATAATCAGAGTTATAAAAATATTGAACATATAATAATTGATTCTAAATCAACTGACAAAACTATTTCAATAGTAGAAAAATATTCCCATGTAACTAAGATAATATCAGAGCCTGATAAAGGAATTTATGATGCCTTAAATAAAGGTATAAAATATTCAACAGGAGATATAATCGGTTTTCTTCACTCAGATGATCATTTTTCCAATAATAATGTAATTGAAAAAATAGTTAAAAAATTTTCTCAAAAGAACGACTTAAGTGCAGTTTATGCTGATTGCGAATTTTTTAGCAAAAAAGATAAAAAAAAAATTATCAGAAAATGGATAAGCAAGCCATATAATAAAAAATTATTATTAAACGGTTGGATGCCACCTCACGCATCACTTTATGTGAGAACAGAATTAATTAAATCAGTTAATGGATTTGATAGTACTTTTAAAATATCTGGTGATTATGATTGTATTCTTAAAATGTTTACTCAAAATAATTTTAAAGCACATCATATTCCTGAGGTAATATTAAAGATGAGCATGGGAGGAAAAAGCAATCGTTCAATATCAAATATAATTTTAAAAACCAAAGAAGACTGGAGAGCTTTGCGTCAAAATAATTATAATTTTTTTTTGTCATTAAAAATCATCATTTTAAAAAATTTCTCTAAATTGATTCAATTTTTTTGATAAAATTTGTCTCTTATATAGGCATTTAATGCCTAAAATTAAAATTTTTTATATAAAAGATTTGAAAATTATTTAAGCTTGAGTATATGTGACTCAATATTCAGTTATGATAAAAAATAAAACTAATACTACAAATGATGTAGCAATTTTTTTTGATGGTTATTCTCATGATTTTTCAAGTATTTATAAAGAGGATACAAAAAAAAGATCTTCTTTTGATAAATTAATGGATCAATTATTTAGAAAAGGAATAAAAGAAAGATTTAATTTAACAGTTAGATCTACTAATAACCCTTTAATTAAATCAGTTTTAGACATAGGGTGTGGGCCTGGTCACTTTGTTGTTAAATTTTTAGAGCAGGGAAAAAAAGTTACTGCACTAGATATAGCTCCATCAATGCTGGAGATAACCAAACAAAGAGTGAAAGCAATTAACAAGGAAAGAGAAGTTGATTTTATTTTACAAGATTACTTAGATTATTTACCAAGTAAAAAATTTGATGCAGCCTGTGTAATGGGTTTTTTTGATTATGTAGAAGATCCCGTTAAAGTATTAAATAAATTGTTGCAAGATATAAAAAAAGAAATTTATATATCATTACCTGATGACAAAGGTATTTTAGCTTGGCAAAGAAAAGTGAGATATAAATTACGTAATTGTCCTTTGTTTCTTTACTCTAAAGAATATACTATTGAATGTTTAAAAAAAGCAAACTGTTTCAATGAAACTGAGATTATTGACATTGACCGAGGTTTTTTTTTAAGAATCAGAAAGTGATTTTGAATAAAATACCATTTCATCTATCAGTTGATTTTGAAGATTTGAAATATGACATTATTCGCTATTTGGGTGAAACACCACAGGTTAGTAATGTGGCATTAGAGTTAAGCTATAATTTAATCCAAAATTATTCAGTTAATAAACTTAACGGTAAAAAATTAACATTTTTCACAACAGGCTCAGTTGCAAGAACTATGCCAGATTTGATAAAACAAATGACACTTGATGGTCATGAAGTTGGTTCTCATTACAATCTACATGATTTAATGTACAAACAATCAAATTATGAGATTGCAAAAAATCTTGAGATTGCGAAAGAGTCTATTTTTAAAGCGTGTGGAAAAGAACCTATTGGATTTAGAGCACCTATATTTTCTATAACACCTAATAGGTTAGATATTTTTAAAGAAATAAATAAGTTTTTTATTTATGACTCTAGTCATGTTTTTAATCTGAATTCTCATAATAAAAAATATTACGAAACACTTGAACCTTTTAATTCAATTAAATTAGTTGAATTTCCAATTGTTCCTAAAGGTTATTTTATGGGAAAAATCCAGATAAAGTCGGGAGGCACTTTCTTGCGTGTGTTTTCTAAAAAAATTATTAAGGACGTAATGAATTATAATTATATAAACGGATTTATGCCCCTAATATACATGCATCCTTATGATTATTTATCAAACCAAGAATTTTGGGTTCCATTTAGTAATTTTTATCGTTCTAAAAGTTTAAAAAATTTAATACTTTATTTGAGACAAAATCAATGGAGTAGATTGGGAAATAGAACTGTTTTTGGTAAAATAAATTATTTGTTAAATTTTTTTGAACACAAAGGCCCCATGTCTTTAAGCTTAACATCAAGCAATATAAGATAAAATAATTTTTATATTAAAAAATAATTTATTTAACCTATAACTAAAAATTCAACTTATTTTTTTTCTTATAATAAAAAAGATAAAAAAGATTATTATAAATAAAATTAATGAAATTATTGAATTTAAGTAATAGAATGAAAGATATCCTATTATAAAAAATATAAAGTTTAAATTAACTATATAAAAATTTGTTAAAAATAATGATTTAGTTTTTTTAAAAATAAAATTATGTAAATGATCTAAACCAGGTTTAAAGATTTCTTTCTTTTTGAAGAATCTGTCTAAGTTGACGGATATAAATTCATAGACAAATATAGAAACTGACCATGCCAACAAAATAGGAGGCGTAATATTTTTAAGTGCAAAATAAATTAGAATAAAAGAAATTAAAAAACCCAACAACAAACTTCCATTATCACCTAAAAATAATTTTGGCAAACCCAATATAGCAAAATTAAAAATTAAAAATATTATTATGCAGTAACTAATGATAATAATAAAAAAATTTACAACATTATTGCTACTTAAAAAATACAATATTGTTAAAACTGATAATGTGCTAAATGATAGTAATCCATCTATTCCATCAAAAAAATTAAGAGCGTTAATTAAAAATAATACACATAAAATTG
>Ga0181552_10002067_pt1 | contig 14865 bp, 9 predicted proteins | sample 011ome_18_FD_130583 | JGI IMG/M metagenome (GOLD analysis project Ga0181552, IMG submission 130583) | Coastal salt marsh microbial communities from the Groves Creek Marsh, Skidaway Island, Georgia - 011501BT metaG (megahit assembly) | ecosystem: Environmental > Aquatic > Marine > Intertidal zone...
GATCAGAATCATCGGAAAACAGTTTGTTGTGGCATTTGCCAGTGCGGTCAGACCGTTCAGAAAGCCGGGCGCCGACACGGTTAAACATACCCCCGGTTTTTGCGTCAAATAGCCAGCGATTGATGCCGCGTTACCTGCATGCTGTTCGTGGCGAAAAGAAATCACCCGCATGCCCTCAGCCTGTGCAATCCGGCCAAGATCAGTAATAGGGATACCAGGCACGCCATAAATAGTATTAATGTCATTCAGCTTTAGGGCATCAATGACCAGGTGAAAACCGTCGGTAAGCGCCTGCGTTTCGGCTTCACTATTATCTTGCATGGCATTCGTTGCTGACATTCTATTTCTCCTTGATTTGGATTTTTTGTGCCGCAGCTTTGATGGCTCGCTGCTTGGTTTTGTCTAAATTGTTCAGTCGTGTCCAACGCTCTTCAATATGATCATGAAGCCGCATGGTGTGTTCACGCACACGACGCGACGCCAATTCCGCATCACGCGCTTCAAGTGCCTCGATAATTTCAATATGGTCAGCAACAGACCGTGACGCCCGGTCACCTTCTCCCATCGCCCGACGCCGCACCGCATGCATATGCGTCAACAAGCCGTCTGCGGTTGACCGCAATAATTCACTGCCTGACAGTTCCAGAATCATCTGGTGAAATTTGATATTTGCGTCTGAATATTCGCTCAGCTCGGCGGTGCTGACCGATATGCTGTTGCGCATGGCAAATTTACGCAGCGCCTTTAGATCCACATCACTGGCTTCGCGCGTTGCGATATGCGCCGCCATGCTCTCAAGCGCTGCCCAGGTCACAATCATGTCGAGAATTTCTGGCAGTGATTTACGGTGAATAAACACGCCCTTTCGCGGCACAATCTCGACCAGGCCATCCTGCGCCAGTCGCGCCAAAGCCTCTCTTATCGGTGTACGCGAGATGCCGAGCTGTTCGGCAAGCTGGCGCTCATCGAGCCGCATATCCTCTTCGACATCATAAATATCAACATCAAGAATGGTTTCGCGCAGCACTTCGTAAATATGATCTTTTAAGGTAAAATTAATCGAAACCGGCTTCAGCTTAACATCCAGCGTCATAATACCCCCCTGTAAAAGAATCTGAATTTAAAAGATTCCGCTCTTAAAATATTCTGTTCTTAAAATATTCCACTCTGGCAGCCGAACTCACCACTAAACAGCAAGTCTGGTCTCTGGTATACAATACACCGGACACATGACCCGTCAAGCCATATGCCCAGAAATATTTGTAATTACATCTTGCCAAATCTGGTATCTGGTATACCATATTCTATAATAAAAACGTTGTAAATTTACACGTAAATACAGTTAAAACATGTTGTTGGAGATATTAGACACAAAGCGCTCTGTTTGAAATCAGGTCGAAATTCGTGAAAAAAATTTCATCATTTTGGCTTGTCAAAACGCGCAGCACAATCACCAATGGCACGCAATTAGGCATAGATTCGCTGTCGAAATAATGCCAAAAATGGGGAAGCTCGCCGCCGGTCATAACCGATCTGATTTGCACCAGCATCTCAGATTTTGTCAGCAGTGGGATGGATAGATGTCGTCACGGTAGCGGCGGCATGAAGACATAGAGAGGAACAGAACAAAGATGAATATTCATGAGCATCAGGCCAAACAAATCCTGCAGGAGTTTGGCGCGCCGATCGCAAAAGGTGCCGCGATAACCGCAATTGAGCAGGCCGAGTCCGCTGTTGCGGCGCTGCCCGGCCCGGTTTGGGTCGTCAAAAGCCAAATTCACGCTGGTGGCCGCGGCAAAGGCAAGTTTAAGGAGCTGCCAGCTGATGCAAAAGGCGGCGTACGGGTTTCCTTCTCGGCTGACGAAGCGCTTGAAAATATTCGTGAAATGTTTGGCAAAACATTGGTGACACAGCAAACTGGCCCGTCAGGCAAAGCTGTAAACCGGATTTATGTCGAAGACGGCGCCGACATCGACCGTGAATTATATCTATCGATATTGGTCGATCGCGAAACCGGCAAAACATCATTTGTCGCCTCTACCGAGGGCGGCATGGACATCGAAACCGTGGCGCATGATACGCCAGAACTGATCCATTCGATTGGCATCACAGCCAGCGCCGGATGCACCGACAGCGATGCGGCAAAGCTTGCTGATGCGCTGCAGCTGGACGGCACTGCCCGCACGCAGGGCATGGCATTGTTCAAAAATCTGTATAATGCGTTTGTCGCCAAAGATATGAGCCTGCTCGAAATCAACCCGCTGATCATTACCAAATCCAACGATGTTCAAGTGCTTGACGCAAAGGTGTCATTCGACGGCAACGCGCTGTTCCGTCATCCCGACATCATGGAATTGCGGGACGAAACCGAAGAAGATGAAAAAGAAGTCGAAGCGTCTAAACATGACCTTGCCTATATCGCGCTTGATGGCGAAATTGGCTGTATGGTTAATGGTGCCGGCCTTGCCATGGCCACCATGGATATCATTAAACTTTACGGTGCTGAGCCGGCGAATTTTCTTGATGTCGGCGGCAGCGCAACAACCGAACGTGTGACAGCCGCCTTTAAAATCATCACTGCCGACCCGAATGTCAAAGGCATTTTGGTGAATATTTTTGGCGGTATCATGCGCTGTGATGTTATCGCAACAGGCGTTGTACAGGCAGCTTCGGATATCAGCCTGAATGTGCCGTTAGTGGTGCGCCTCGAAGGCACAAAAGTTGAAGAAGGAAAGGCCATCATCAATGAGAGTGGCCTTAATGTGATCGCTGCTGATGACCTTGATGATGCGGCACAAAAAATTGTTAAAGCCGTGAAGGGTTAAAGACATGTCTATTTTGATCAACAAGGATACCAAAATTATCACCCAAGGCCTGACCGGCAAGACCGGCACCTTTCATACCGAACAGGCACTCGCCTATCACGGCACGCAGATGGTTGCCGGTACGCATCCGCAAAAGGGTGGCCAGCAATGGACCAGCGCATCGGGACAGAGCCTGCCGCTCTACAGTTCGGTTGCCGAGGCCAAAGATGCAACCGGGGCCAATGCCTCGGTGATTTATGTGCCACCTGCCGGTGCCGCCGCCGCGATTGAGGAATCTATTGATGCCGGCATCGAACTGATTACCTGTATCACCGAAGGCGTTCCGGTTCTTGACATGGTGCGCGTGAAGGAAAAGCTGAACGCCTCAAAATCACGGCTGATCGGGCCGAACTGCCCCGGGCTGATGACACCGGATGAGTGCAAAATTGGCATCATGCCAGCCAGCATTTTCAGAAAAGGGTCAGTCGGCGTGCTATCGCGTTCCGGCACATTGACCTATGAGGCTGTCTATCAGACATCAATGGCCGGACTTGGCCAAAGCTCTGCTGTGGGCATCGGCGGCGACCCGGTCAAAGGCACTGAATTTATTGATGTGCTTGAACTGTTTCTGGCGGATGATGCGACCGAAGCCATTATCATGATTGGTGAAATTGGTGGCTCCGCCGAAGAAGACGCCGCGCAGTTTCTGATTGACGAGGCGAAGAAAGGCCGCTCCAAACCAACGGTTGGCTTTATCGCCGGGCGGACATCACCGCCGGGACGCACCATGGGTCATGCTGGCGCGGTCATTTCAGGCGGCAAAGGTGGCGCCGATGACAAGATCGCCGCGCTCGAAGCGGCCGGTGTGCGGGTATCGCCATCGCCAGCCAAACTCGGCGATACATTAGTATCTCTGCTAAATGGCTAAACCAATTTCCTCCAAAGCAAAACGGCGGTGACATATCACCGCCGTTTTTTTATGTCATGGATTTACACCCGGATGGCTTTCGCAGCGTTAGCCGACGCTGGCGACCTTATTAAAATTTGCATTTGCATGCAGCCGCACATCAACGATTGACACAATCTGGTCAAGCTCGGCATTGTGCAGCCCAAGACCCTTGCCAATCAATTGCACCAGCCGGTCAACACGCTCAATATTGGCGACGCCAGAGGCAATGGCCCGTGCCGCCGAAGACGGCTTCAACAGGCTGTTTGCCGCATTCGCATATTTTTCAAAGGATACCTGATCGGCAGCGTCCGCACCAAGCTGGCGGGCCAACGCATCAACCCACGCATACATCTGTGATGACGCATAAACGTCACCATGCACAGCGTCGCCAATGGCGCGCACCCCGTCTACCTCAACACAGCGGTAATTCCCAGTCAGCAGCATGCTCCATTTTGCCATCGGCACAAACAAGCTATCATATACACGCAATTTAACCGGCACATCTTTGCCGTCAATTGTGACCGCAGCGATATCGGCTTCCAGCTGCCGCAACAATGCTGTATGCGCCGGGTCAGCAAAAACCGCCGCTTTAAAGTTTGTTGGCAGGCCAACATGCAAAATATTAGTGCCTTCCTCGGGCGGACGGAACGCCTGTGGATCAGGGCTGCATAAAGACATCAGCCCGGGTTCAAAACCCTGCCAGACAGACGCATCATCATAGGCACTGTCCAGCGCCATATTCTCAAGCGATTCGATCCGGCGCAAAAATGGCAAGGGCGGCATGTTCATGATCGACAGACATGGCTTACCGCTCGCCGCAATCCGCGCCATCAGGCCACGCACAGACGGCGCTGAATATTGCGGCTCCTGCATGGCCAGCGCGATCATGTCATAATCTTCCGGGCGCGCCTGTTCAGGTGTCACCGCATTCAAGCTGCCAGGCAGGTCAGCCGAGCGAATGGCACGGTGCGCGTCTTCATCGCGCAGCTTGATCCGCACTTCGGTGCCCTCGCTATTGATCAGCGCCGCCGAGGCAGACCGACAGATTAATGTGACATCATGCCCTGCCATCAGCAGTTTTGTGGACAATAACGACCCATATGATGCACCCAAAATAAGCATCTTCATCTGACAATCTCCTAGCAATATCTGCCCAATATCTGCGACGCATTCTGCCAGTTTGATGGGCACTCCAACGGTTGGAGATCCGCATCTGCGGCATTTTGGTTTGGCGTTGCGTACGCGGAACCGCCAAAACACAACACTAAAATCATCTAAAAGGGTCACGAAAGCGAGGAAAAAAGAGAAAATGTGAAAATTGTAAATTTTTTACATTTTCATTTTACATAGGCCCGCGACCTCCCTAATATTGTGGTAACGAACCCGTAACGCCTCAGCAAACTGAGCCATAACGGGCATTTAGGAGACCTATTCCGCAGGAGGCATAGTGTGCAGGAAAAAATTCTGGTTGGCCACAAATTACGCCGGTTGCGCCAATCAATGGAGCTGTCGCAGACGGCAATGTCCGAAATTCTGGATATCAGCCCGTCCTATCTGAATCTTCTCGAGCATAACCAGCGCCCGCTGACCGTCGCGCTTTTATTACGCCTCGGCAATAGCTTTGACATTGACCTTAAGGAATTTGCCGAGGATGACAGCGCCGCATTAAACACCTCAATTACCGAAATTTTTACCGACCCGCTATTGGCGGATGAACGTGTCCCGCGGCGCGAAATTCAGGACATGATCACCGCTGCCCCGGGCGCCGCGCGTGCCATCTACACGCTGTTTCAGGCCTATCGAAAAGTACGCGATGAAATTGAGGTGACGACTGGCGATGGCCGGATGATGACCAAGGTCAATGCCCCGGTTGAGCGGGTGCGCGAGTTTTTACAGTCACAAAATAATTATTTTGCAGTGCTTGAAGATGCCGCCGAAACATTATGCGAAAAGGCGGGCATTATGTTTCAGGGCAATAGCGGCGAGAAAACCGCCATGGAAAATCCGCTGGCCAATATTGCCAACCATATCAACAGCACGGCTGGCTTGCGGGTTCGGGTGTTGCCGGTCAAGGTGATGCAAAACCAGCTGCGCCGCTACGACCAGCATCGCCGCGAAATTCTGCTCAGCGAAGCGTTACGCCGGCCACAGCGACAGTTTCATTTGCTGGTACAATATGCGCTGCTCAGCCAGCAGCCGATTCTGGATGAGATCTGCGCCACACTGGACAGCGATGATCAGCAGACCGTGTCATTGCTGAAGGTCACATTGGCGGCGTATTTTGCTGGCGCGGTCATGATGCCCTATGACGCATTTCTCGAATCAGCCAAAAATCTGCGTTATGATCTGGATTTGCTTGGTCGTCGTTTCGATACATCGCTAGAGCAGGTTTGCCACCGGCTGACCACTTTGAACGCATCGCATATGCGCGGCATACCGTTCTTTTTTGTGCGGGTCGATGATGCCGGCAACATTTCCAAACGGCTGGCTGCTGCCGGTATGCAATTTGCCACACATGGCGGCACCTGTCCTAAATGGGCCGTGCATAAGGCTTTCCGCACCCCTGAAAAAATTCTGACACAGGCGGTGGAGCTTCCCGGTGGGCAGAAATTTTTCACCCTTGCCAGAACGGTGCCGCCCTTGTGGTCAGCTGTATCAGAAGAAACCACCGAATTTGCTGTGGCGTTGGGATGCGAATTGCATCATGCGCGCGACATTATCTATGCCGATCACATCGATACCGGCAAACCAAAAAATCTGGAACCGATTGGCATTGGCTGTGCCGCTTGTGAACGTATGGACTGCACCCAACGGGCGCATCCGCCGATTGGGCATGAATTGCGCTTTGATGGCCATATGCGGCGGGCGGGCATGTTCGATCTGGATATCAACTGACGCGGCGATGATTGCCGCATAAAAATGACGGCACCATAACGGCGCCGTCATATTTTTTGCGTTTTAATCTTGCGAGCCGGGATGCAACCAGATGGTGCTTATTCAGCTGCCACAGCGCTCGGTTTACTCACCCGACAAGCGGCAAATTTGAATTCCGGGATCTTGCCATAGGGATCAACCTGCGGATTGGTCAGAATGTTCGCCGCCGCCTCAACATAGGCAAATGGCACAAACACCATATCATCCGACACAGCTTTATCAGCACGCGCCATAATCGAAATCGAACCACGACGTGTTTCAATTGTGATCATTTCGCCAGCGACAATGCCCAATTTATGCATTGTCCGCGGGTGCAACGAGGCATTCGCTTGCGGCTCGACAGTGTCTAGCACATGCGCTCGCCGGGTCATTGAACCAGTGTGCCAATGTTCGAGCTGGCGTCCGGTCGTCAGCACCATCGGATATTCAGTATCCGGGGTTTCCGCCGGCGCGATTATGCTGGCCGGGGTAAAGCGGGCGCGGCCCTCATGCCTTGGAAACCCGTCACCAAACACAATTGGCTGGCCCGGGTCGGTCTCGTCAAGCGACGGATAGGCCACAACATTTTCTGTTTCCAGACGTTCCCAGGTGATGTTTTCAAGCGATTTCATCGAGCGTTTCATCTCGGCAAATACTTCGCGTGGACCTTCATATGCCCAGTTAAGCCCAAGCCGCTTGGCAAGCTCAACGGTGATCCACCAATCCTCTTTGGCCTGACCGGGCGGGGCAATCGCCGGCCGCCCCATCTGTACCTGACGGTTGGTGTTGGTCACCGTACCGGTCTTTTCCGCCCAGGCTGAAGCTGGCAAAATCACATCAGCATAATTTGCTGTTTCGGTGAGGAAAATATCTTGTACGACAAGGTGATCCAGCTTTGCCAACGCGTCACGCGCATGCCCGACATCCGGGTCTGACATCGCCGGGTTTTCACCCAAAATATACATCGCAGAAATATCGCCGTCATGTACCGCATCCATAATTTCGGTAACGGTTAGGCCTTTTTGATCCAGAATATTGTCAGACTGCCAAATTTCATTAAAGGCAGAGCGCACACCTTCATCCGTGACACTCTGATAATCCGGCAAAAACATCGGGATCAATCCGGCATCTGACGCGCCTTGCACGTTATTCTGCCCGCGCAGCGGATGCAGACCGGTGCCAGGGCGTCCGACCTGGCCACACATCAGCGCCAGCGAGATCAGACAACGCGAATTATCGGTGCCATGAATATGCTGTGAGACACCCATGCCCCAGAAAATCATAGCTGATTTCGCGGTGGCAAAATCACGCGCCACAGCCCGCAAGCTGTCCGCATCAATACCGCAGAATTCTGCCATTTTTTCCGGGGTAAAATCTTTCAGGTGCGCCTTCATGGCATCCCAGTTTTCGGTGAAACCATCAATATATTGCTGATCATAAAGCTGTTCTTCAACAATCACATTCATGATGGCGTTCAGCATCGCCACATCAGATCCGGGACGGAATTGCAGCATATGCGTGGCGTGACGCTTCAGCCCATGACCACGCGGATCCATCACGATCAGCTTGCCCCCACGTTTCGCAAATTGCTTGAAATAGGTCGCCGCCACCGGATGATTTTCCGTTGGGTTGGCGCCGATTACGATTGCCGCATCGGCATTTTCAATTTCATTAAAGGTGGCGGTAACGGCACCTGACCCTACATTTTCAAGGAGCGCCGCAACTGATGACGCATGGCACAGGCGTGTGCAGTGATCCACATTATTGTGACCAAATCCCTGCCGGATCAGCTTTTGGAACAAATAGGCTTCTTCGTTCGAACATTTCGCCGATCCAAAACCCGCGACCTGGGTTCCGGCAATATCACGGTGCGCTGCCAGCCCATTCGCGGCGACATCCAGTGCCTCTTCCCAGCTGGCTTCACGAAAATGCGACAGCGGGTATGCCGGGTCGACATTCAAGCCCTTTGCCGGCGCATCATCACGGCGGATCAACGGCACCGTCAACCGGTGCGCATGATGCACATAATCAAAGCCAAACCGCCCTTTGACACATAAGCGGTTTTCATTCGCCGGGCCATTCACACCCTCGACATATTTAACCTTGTCATCTTTCACTTTAAACGACAGCTGACAGCCAACCCCGCAATAGGGGCAAACCGACTGCACTTCGCGGTCATAATCGGCGCGGTCGCCGGCCTGTGCATCATCAAGAACGGTGGCTGGCATCAACGCCCCGGTCGGGCACGCCTGCACACATTCACCACAAGCGACACATGTCGATGCGCCCATTGGGTCGTCCATATCAAAGACGATCTGCGCCTCATTACCACGGCCTGCCATGCCAATCACATCATTAACCTGCACTTCACGACAGGCACGAACGCATAAATTACAATGAATACAGGCGTCAAGATTCACCCGCATCGCCACATGACTGTCATCCAATAGCGGCACATGCGACGGGTCTTTTGCCGGGAACCGGCTGCCATCAACATTGTTCAGTTTCGCCATTTCGATAAAATGCGATGACGCGTCATGCGCTGTAGCAGGCTGATCCGCCGCCAGCAATTCAACCACAAGCGCACGCGATTTGGTTGCACGCTCGCTGTTTGAGCGTACCACCATACCCTCTTGAACTGTGCGTATACATGATGCGGCTAGCACGCGCTCGCCCTCAATTTCGACCATGCAGGCGCGACAGTTGCCATCGGAGCGGTAGCCCGGCTCCGGCTTGTGGCATAAATGCGGGATCACCTGACCTTCGGCCTGCGCCGCTTGCCAGATGGTGGTGCCTTCACTGACGGTAACTTCTTTTCCATCAAGCTCAAAGGTAACGGTCTTTTGTGGCGTTGAATCAAGCATTATCAACCTCAACTGATTTCATCAGGAAAATGTTTCATGGTCAAACGGATCGGGTTTGGCGCCGCCTGCCCTAAGCCGCAGATCGATGCATCCTGCATCACATCACACAGATCAGTCAGCAGCGTCTGGTCCCAAACATCCTGCTGCATGAGCTGCACAGCTTTACTGCATCCGGTACGGCATGGGGTGCATTGTCCGCAGCTCTCATCCTCGAAAAACCGCAGCATATTCAGCGCCGCATCGCGCACCCGGTCCTGATCCGAAAGCACCACAACAGCCGCCGATCCAATAAAGCTGCCATGCGGTTGCAAGGTATCAAAATCAAGCGGCACATCGCTCAGGCTTGCTGGCAAAATACCCGAAGACGGCCCGCCGGGCTGATACGCCTTGAACTGATGCCCGTCAGCCATGCCATCAGCCGCCTCAATGATATCGGTGATGGTTGATCCGGCTGGCAACAGATGCACGCCCGGATTTGCAACACGTCCGGATACCGAAAAGCTGCGCAGCCCGCGCCGCCCATTTTTTTCGACCGAAGATAAGATTTCTGGCCCTTCCCGGCAGACCCGTGCGATCCAGTGCAAGGTTTCGATGTTATGCACCAGCGTTGGCCGGTCAAAAATACCAACCTGCGCAACATATGGCGGCCGGTGGCGTGGCAAGCCACGCTTTCCTTCAATTGACTCGATCATGGCGCTTTCTTCACCGCAGATATAGGCACCCGCGCCACGCCGTAGATCGATATAACCGGGGGTGATCAGACCAGCCGCTTCGAGGCTGGCGATCTCCTGCCGCAAAATTTCCAGAACAACCGGATATTCATCCCGCATATAGATAAAGCATATGTCAGCCTCAACAGCCCATGCGGCAATCAACATGCCTTCGAGAAACAGATGCGGTGTGCGCTCAAGGTAATAACGATCCTTGAATGTGCCCGGTTCGCCCTCATCGCCATTCACCGCGAGATAGCGTGGCCCTTCAGCAGCCCGCACAAACCCCCATTTTTTGCCAGACGGGAATCCGGCACCACCAAGCCCGCGCAAGCCACTTTGAGAGACAAGCTCCTGAACAGCTTCCCAATCGCCATCACGGCGCAGGGATTCGAGCTGCACATAGCCGCCATCGGCACGATAGGCGTCCAGCTTTTGATAATCGGTGATATGTGGATGCGTATCCCCCGCCGCGATCGCTGCATCAACCTTTTCTTTAGTCGCATGGTCAATGTGATTATGCCCGATCTCAAGCACCGGCGCCGTGTCACACCGGCCCATACATGGCGCCCGCAACACCCGCACCTCGGCCGGGTCAAGCCCGTCCTGCAAGGCTTCGTTCAGCGCATCGGCACCAGCCAGTTCGCAGGCCAGCGAGTCGCACACCCGAATGGTCAATGCAGGCGGTGGCGTTTCATCTTCGTGCACCACGTCAAAATGCGCATAAAAGGTCGCCACCTCATACACTTCGGTCTGACTAAGGCGCAGCTCTTCAGCCAGGGCCGCCATATGCGCCAGCGATAAATGCCCGTATCGATCCTGAATAAGATGCAGAAATTCAATGAGCAAATGCCGTTCACGCGGACGATCGCCGAGCAGCAACTGCACTTCAGTGATAGCGGTATCGCTGACCTGTCGGCCCTTAGGTGTTTTCCGTCCTTTACCTGGTGCCGATTTCCAGACACCCGCGTCCACAGTTCCAGTATCCACTCGTAAATCTCCTCAAGATAGTAACTTAGTCTTTCAACCGACGGGCCTCACGTCAAACAAATTATTTGGTATACCAGACAGCAACTATCACCAGAAAGATAGAAACAATTAACTATACAAAAAGTCCTAAAATATTCGAGAAACTAAAAACCGCCACATAGTTTGATTGACGAAATTTGTTCCCATTGATAACTACATCCAATTAAGCACCTGTGAGTTTATTCGCGTGAGGAGTCTTATGACCCTACCCCCTTCCATGGTAGTGATCGAAATGCAGGAGCCAGGTGGCCCCGATGTTCTGCAATCTGCCGCTCGCCCGCTGCCTGTTTTGCATGATCACGAAATTTTAGTAAAAGTCGCTGCAGCTGGCGTAAACGGCCCTGATCTGGTGCAGCGGCGCGGTCATTACCCGCCGCCAAAAGGCGCGTCTGACCTGTTGGGTCTTGAAGTGTCCGGCGAAGTGGTTGCGGTCGGGGCAAAACAAACGCTGTGGGCTGTCGGCGACAAGCTGTGCGGCCTGACGAATGGCGGCGGCTACGCAGAATATGTGGCGATTGATGCGACCCATTGTTTACCCATTCCCGCCGGCATCAGTCTGACCGATGCGGCTGGTCTGCCGGAAACCTATTTTACCGTCTGGAGCAATGTATTTTTTAATCACACACTGCCAGAAAACGGCAATTTTCTGGTGCATGGCGGCGCTGGCGGCATCGGTTCTACCGCCATCCAACTTGGCGCGGCGCTCGGATTATCTGTTTATACCACCGCCGCCGATGCCGACGCCTGCGCCTATTGCGAGTCACTTGGCGCGCATCATGCGATCAATTTCAATACAGATGATTTTGTCTCGATTTTGCGTGAGGCCGGCGGCGCTGACATTATTTTAGATATTATTGGCGGCGATTATATCGCCCGCAATATCAAGGCCGCACGGCATGATGCCCGCATGATCCAGCTGGCATTTAATGCGGGTTCGCGTGTTGAAATTGATCTGATGCCGGTCATGCTGAAACGGCTGAGCTTTACCGGCTCAACCCTGCGATCGCGTCCGGATCGTTTCAAAGCCGATGTCGCGGCTGATCTGAAAAGCCGGGTATGGCCGCTTTTCGACGCACAAAATTCATCGCTGCGCGCCACCACTTTCACCAGCTTTGCGCTGGCTGACGCTGGGCAAGCGCATGCGCTGATGGAGTCGGCCAGCCAGCATGGCAAGATTCTGCTGACGATATGACATTGCCGCGCCCTTTGCGAGACGCAATCCGGTGGAAAACATGCGGGTTATTGAGCAGGTTGGTTGGCCGGTTGGTTGTTGGTATTTGATGGCATTTATTGATTTGCAAACCCTGATCATCGTCGGGCTAGCCTTTGCCATGGGCGGTGTCATAAAGGGTGCCACCGGCGCTGGTGCGCCGCTGATTGCGGTGCCGGTGATGACAAGTTTTTTCGATATTCGCTTCGCCGTGGCGGTATTTGTTCTACCTAATCTCATCACTAATTTATATCAAGGGCTGATCTATCGCCACGCGCTCAAAGACAGATTGTTTTTACTGGTTCTGTGCCTATCAGCCGCCGCCGGTTCATTTGCCGGCAGTCTGATGCTGTATCAAGCCGCAAGCGGCGTTCTGGAAATGATGATGGCTGGGCTGATCGTGTTTTATGTTGCCTTCCGCTTTGCCAAGCCAGGCTGGCAATTATCTGTAAAAACAGCGCATAAACTGTATCCGCCGGTTGGATTTGCGGCTGGCTTTCTGCAAGGCGCCGTCGGTATTTCAGCACCAGCCTCACTGACCTTTCTCAATGCCATCAGATTTGAACGGTCAGAATTTATCGTCATTGTCTCTGCGTTTTTTACCACCATGTCGATTATCCAGCTGCCCACCCTCAGCTATCTTGGTTTGATACAGACCGAACATATCGTTCTGGGTTCGCTGGCGATCATTCCATTAATGGCAGGCATGCCGCTTGGCGCCCGCATGCTGCGTCATGCCTCGGCAGAGCTGTTTGACAAAATTATCTTATTGATCCTGATTGGCATTGCCATAAGGCTGGTATGGGCGTTGTGATACGTCAGCTCAAACACGATAAATCCGAACGATGATTAGCCGGCAAATACAGCCGATTGGTAGGGCTATCGGCTGGTGCATTAAAAAACCCGGCAGCCTGATTGCAGACTGCCGGGTAATATTTTTAGGGGCTGATAAGCGCCCTGACGTTACCCTTGTCAGGCATTCGCTGCCGCCCGTTTTTTACGCATACTTAAAATCAATGGATACAGCATCAGCAATATCGCGATGATTATACATCCAAGCGAGATGGGGTGCTCCACCGGGTTAATGAAGGTGGTGGCATCACCGCGGCTGCCAATCAATGACTGTCGCATTGAACGTTCGGCCAACGGCCCCAGAACGATGGCAAGAACAGCAGGCGCAACCGGATAGTTCAACTTGCGCAGAAGATACCCGCCAAGCCCCAGCGCAATCATCAGCCAGACATCAAACATCCGGTCTGTGGTCGAAAACACGCCGACAAAACATAGGATGAAAATGATTGGCGTCAGAATGGTAAACGGCATCGCCAGAACGCGAACAAAAATCGGGATCAGTGCCAAATTCAGCATCACCGTCACCAAATTCGCAACATACATTGACCCAATCAGACCCCATACAAAGTCTGGTTGTTCGGCAAATAAAAGCGGGCCAGGCCGCAATCCCCAAATAATCATGCCGCCAAGCAGAATAGCTGTTGTTGGCGACCCCGGGATGCCCAGAGTGATCATTGGCAGCATTGAGCCAGTCGAGGCCGCATTATTCGCCGCTTCTGGCGCCGCGACCCCAGCGATATTTCCTTTCCCAAAACTATCGGGATCTTTGGAGAAGGTTTTGGCCAGCCCATATGACATCAGCGAGGCTGGCGTCGCGCCAGCAGCTGGCAATGTCCCGACAAAAAAGCCCAATATCGAGCCAAGACTGGTTGTCGCGATATATGATTTAATCTTTGTCAAATTGTCAAAAAAGCGCGCCCAGGTGGTCTTCACATTCTGGACCTGCACCGAGCCTTTCGTGGTCTCAAGCGTCCACAGCATTTCACCGATACCGTAGATACCAATAGCAAGAACCAAAAACCCGATGCCGCGTTGAAATTCGACCAAATCAAAAAAGATCATGCGAGGCTTGCCACTTATAATGTCAAACCCAACGGCCGCCATCACAAGACCAAGCAAAATCGAAAAAATCGTTTTCGGAATATCGTCACCGCCAAGCCCGATGAAGGTGGCAAAGGCCAAAATCATTAGGGCAAATTCTTCTTGAGGCCCGAATTTCAGCGCAAGGTTAGCAAGTGGCGGAGCAAAAAGGGTGAATAAGACGATTGATACAGTGCCGCCAATAAACGAGGCAATCGCCGCCGCCATCAGTGCCTGATCAGCCATCCCTTTTTGCGCCATGGGCCGGCCGTCAAACACCGTCGCAACGGCGGTAGACGCCCCCGGTATCCCCAGCGTAATCGAGGAAACCGCGCCTCCATACATCGCCCCGTAATACAGGGCGGCAAGAAAGATTATGGCAGATGTTGGTGGCACCAGAAAAGTCACTGGCAGCAAAATGGCGACACCATTAACCGATCCCAAGCCAGGCATC
>Ga0181552_10002086_pt1 | contig 14800 bp, 11 predicted proteins | sample 011ome_18_FD_130583 | JGI IMG/M metagenome (GOLD analysis project Ga0181552, IMG submission 130583) | Coastal salt marsh microbial communities from the Groves Creek Marsh, Skidaway Island, Georgia - 011501BT metaG (megahit assembly) | ecosystem: Environmental > Aquatic > Marine > Intertidal...
AGTGCTTTATAAGTTTTCACCGTGTCAATCCATGGATCCCAATAGAAGTTTTTTCTTCTAATTCCAAATATTTGTGCTCGATACGGCATTATATTTTTTAAAAAATTATGTTCAACCGAAGCAGAATGTGACACAAATAAATCTACTTGTTCTAAGTTTTTATTTTGAAAATAATTTACAACCAGATCTTCGATTGTGTGATTATGTGTACACTTCGATATTTCCTTGATATGATTAATCTCACCATCTTTAACGAGTACAAATCCTGCCTCTCTTATTCCACTTCTTACGGTACCCTCGAAGTCGAGAATCAGGATATTTGATTTTTCCCATGTCACTTTCATTCAAAGATTTTATTGGCTTTTGCGAGCACAACACAAATTCATTAGCAAGTACTTTCATGAATTCGAGTGTTAAAAAGGGATTTAAAGATGACGGTACAGTGGTTACGAATTTAGATTTTGAAATTGAATCTTCTCTTCGGGAAGCGATAAGATCATCCTATCCATCTCATTCAATAGTAGGCGAAGAATTGGATGTCGAAACAAACAACTCTCCATTTTCTTGGATCATTGACCCAATTGATGGTACCTACAATTTTTGTAACGGTAGCCCATTATTTGGAACATTAATTGGTTTTCTTGAAGATGGCTTCCCTCGTTATGGCTTTATGAGACTCCCTTTAGTCGATGATATTGTTGTATTTGGAGATAACGAGCATACAACTGTTTGTGGCAATCCCACATCTGTCCGAAAATTTAATGGATGGAATAGTTCACTTGTCCTAACTACCGACATTTACACCATAAAAAATTCCCCGGCATCTTACCATTGGCAACATATTATTAAGCAAGGTGCAACTGCACGAACCTGGGGTGATTGTTACGGATATTTTATGGTATGTTCAGGCAATGCAGATTTGATGGCAGATACTAACCTCAAAGATGTAGATATCTTACCAATCATACCACTTCTGAGAGGAGCCGGTGTATCAATTCATACATTCGGGCGAAAAGACTTTAAACATATTATTGTTTCTTCCGCCGAAGCACTAAGCGACTTAAATCTTTAGTGGAAAAGTGGAGCGGGCGAAGGGATTCGAACCCTCGACATCCACCTTGGCAAGGTGGTGCTCTACCAGCTGAGCTACGCCCGCTTAAAATGTTTTTCTTAGATGAGACTACTCTTTCACGCAACTTAAAAAATTGTTGTGGGCTTCTAAATTTAGTTCGTGCTACTTTTTCTTGACAGAAAAGATTGAAAATCTATTTTTGGATCTTTTACCTCAAATTAATCCCCATGAATTCCGCCCATGTAGCTCAGTCGGTAGAGCGCGTCCTTGGTAAGGACGAGGTCGGCGGTTCAAATCCGCTCGTGGGCTCCACTAGTTATTATAATCAAAAATAGTCAAATCAAATGGCCAAAGAACAGTTCCAGCGCAATAAACCTCATGTTAACGTAGGTACCATCGGTCACGTAGACCATGGTAAAACCACCCTTACAACAGCAATCCTTCATGCTCAAGCCCGTAAAGGACTTGCTGAGGTTAAAAGTTATGCTGATATAGCCAAAGGTGGTACCGTCCGTGATTCATCCAAAATTGTTACGATCGCAGTCTCTCATGTCGAGTATGAGTCTGATAACCGTCATTATGCTCATGTTGATTGTCCTGGGCACGCCGACTTTGTTAAGAATATGATCACTGGTGCTGCCCAAATGGACGGAGCAATTTTAGTTGTTGATGCAACTACCGGACCCATGCCCCAAACACGCGAGCATATTCTACTTGCACGACAAGTTGATGTTCCTAACTTGGTTGTTTTCCTAAACAAATGTGACTTGATGTCTGGAGATGATGAGGAGCTACTCGATCTCGTTGATATGGAAATCCGTGACCTACTTAGTAAGTATGAGTTTGATGGAGACAATGCACAAATTATTCGTGGCTCTGCAACCAAAGCTTTAGAAAATGAAGAAAGCGATCTTGGGCTTGGATCTATCCAAAAACTGATGGAGGCTATTGATTCGGAAATCGAAGAGCCTGTTCGTGATACGGACAAACCATTTTTGATGTCCGTTGAGGATGTTTTTTCAATTACTGGCAGAGGAACGGTTGCTACTGGTAGAATTGAACGTGGAATGATTAAGGTGGGCGAGGAAATAGAAATCGTTGGTCTTGGTGAATCAAGAGTTACTACTTGTACTGGTGTAGAAATGTTTCGTAAGGAACTCGGACAAGGACAAGCTGGCGACAATGTCGGCATCCTTCTTAGAGGTGTTGAAAAAGATGACATCGAAAGAGGTCATGTTCTAGCTGCCAAAGGAAGTATTAAGCCTCACGCCAAAGCAAAAGCCCAAATTTATGTACTTAACAAGGAAGAAGGTGGTCGTCACACGCCATTTTTCAAAGGCTACCGTCCACAATTCTTCTTTGGAACTGCTGATGTCACTGGTGTCGTTGAATTACCCGAAGGCGTTGAGATGGTTATGCCTGGGGACAACCTTGCGGTAAATATCGAACTGCAAAAGTCAATTGCTATGGAGCCAGGTCAACGTTTTGCTATTCGTGAAGGAGGTAAAACCATTGGAGCCGGTAATATATCTGAAATCATTTAGCACTCTACCAATTCTCTCTAACCACCCCACTGATTCTTTGGGAGAATAGCTCAATTGGTAGAGCACCGGTCTCCAAAACCGTAGGCTGGGGGTTCGAGTCCCTCTTCTCCCGCCATTTATATACTTACAGTTTGAATCCATTCAATAAATTTAGAACCTTTTACAAGGAAACAGTTGCTGAGCTCCGAAAAGCTAGTTGGCCAACTTTTGGCGAATTGCGTGGCTCAACAGGTGTAGTTGTAGCGGGCGTATTTATTCTTGGCTTCTTTATTTCTGTAGCTGATTTCTCACTCTCGAATTGGGTAGAGTATACAACTTCTCTTTTTCAATCTGAGTAAATATGCATACATGAGCGTTTCAATTACATCTGACTACAAGTGGTATGCACTACAATGCCTCTCCAATCACGAAGATAAAGTTAAGAGGTATTTATTCAAATATCGTGAGGAAGATGAGGGGTTTGCAAACTGCCTCAAGGAAGTGTTAGTCCCAATCGAGACCATTTCAGAGGTTAAAAACGGCAAAAAAAAGCAGCGCGACCGAAAATTCTACCCTGGTTATGTCTTTGTTGAAATGAAACTTTTTGATAATCATGGTCTGCTTTTGAAAGATCCTTGGTATAAAATCAAAGAGACTGATGGAGTGATCAATTTCATTGGTCGCGAAAATCCTACGGCTTTAGCAGAGGATGAAATAGGAAGAATTCTTCGTCAAGTTCAGGAAGCGGAGGGTAAGGAAGTTCCTAAAGTCAATTTTTCAGTTGGAGAAGTGGTTAAGATTTTGGATGGTCCTTTCCTTAATCTCACTGGAGAAATAGACGAGATCGACCCCGTTAAAGGTTCCTTGAAAGTGTCAGTTTCTATATTCGGTCGCTTCACGCCAGTCGAGTTAGAGTTTTGGCAAGTAGAGAAAGCTGACGAAGAATAATCTCTAAATTAATTTAATATGTCAAAAAAAGCTGTCGGTCAGATAAAATTACAATTACCAGCAGGTGCTGCCAATCCTGCACCTCCCGTTGGCCCTGCACTTGGTGCACAGGGCGTAAACATCATGGGCTTTTGTAAAGAGTTTAACGCGAAGACTAAGGACAAATCTGGCTTGATCCTACCTGTAGTGATCACAGTATACGCCGATCGTTCTTTTAGTTTTATCCTCAAGTCCCCCCCTGCATCGGTTCTTCTAAAAAAGGCAGCAGGTTTAGCTAAGGGTTCTGGTGTCCCTAACAGGGATAAGGTTGGCAAAGTCACAAAGCAACAAGTCATTGAAATTGTACAAACCAAGAAAGATGACTTAAATGCTACGGATGAAGCTGCAGCGTGTCGTATTATCGAAGGAACAGCCCGTAGTATGGGAATAGAAGTTGTGTAAATTCATGAATACGAGAAGTAAAAGATACAAAAACTCTGTTGAAAAGCTAACAGACAACGAGCCTCAGTCCATAGACTCCGCTGTACAACAATTAAATAATTTTGAATCGGCTAAATTCGACGAAACCGTTGAGTTATCCGTTTCTTTAGGTGTTGACCCCAAACAAACTTCTCAAGCAGTTCGGGGAAAAGTCAATCTTCCACACGGCAGTGGTAAGGATGTTAAGGTATTAGTTTTTACCGAGAATGCTGAAGAAGCTACAGCTGCTGGCGCTGATTTTGCAGGGCTTGATGAATTGGTAAAAAAGGTTAAAGATGGCTGGCTTGATTTTGATGTGGCCCTTTCGACGACCAGTGCAATGAAGGTTGTAAGATCTGTAGCGAGAGTACTCGGTCCAAGAGGTTTAATGCCAACTCCTAAAGCAGGTACTGTTACAGATGATTTATCTTCAGCCATTAAAGAGGTGAAGGCTGGAAGAGTAGAGTTCAAAATGGACAAAACAGGTGCGATGGCTGTTGTCGTTGGTAAGAAATCTTTTTCAGATGAACAACTCGCTGATAACACAAAAGCAGCAATCGAAGCGGTTAAAGAATCGCGCCCTGATGGCTTCAAGGGGAAATTTGTCAAGAGCGTTCACCTTAGTTGCACTATGAGTCCTAGTTTGCCGCTTGATACAACCTTACTTAACTAATTTTTATTTAATGAGACCAGAAAAAGAATATCTTGTTCGTGAAGCGACTGATCATCTTGAGAAGTCGAACTTCTTTTTTCTTACTGATTACCAAGGAATCAATTCCGAGGAGACTGCAGATTTGCGCAATAAACTTGCAAAGCGTGGTGCAGAATTTCATGTAATAAAAAATTCCTCTCTTAGACTAGTTGCTAAGGAAAAAGAAATTAATGACATTGATCCATACCTTAAGGGACACTCTGCAATAGTTGTGGGTGGCGATGACGCATCAGGCGTTGCAAAAGATCTTGGCTCTTATTTCAAAGAGACAAAAAAAGTTTTGATAAAGTGCGGTACTCTTGGAAATAAGGTACTCACTGCTGACGAAGTCAAACAACTTGCCAAATTACCGAGTTTAGATGTTATTCGTGCACAATTACTATCCCTAATTAACACGCCTGCTTCTCAACTCTTATCAGTACTTAACGAACCTGCTCGTGGCCTTGTTACAGTGCTTCAAGCAAAAGTAAAGGAAGCCTAGAATTTTGGATCTTTACACTTTAGATCCTCAAACAAACCATACAACCGTTAACCACCAACCTAGAAGATATTAGGAGCTTACGCTCTTAAAAGCCGACATGGCACTAATGCTATTCAGGCAGGGAGGTAACTTATTATGTCAGATATAACAAAAGAACAAGTCGTTGATTGGCTCAGTAGTCAGTCAGTAATTGAAATCGCCGATTTAGTGAAAGAGCTAGAAGAGAAGTGGGGTGTAAGTGCTGCCGCTCCTACTGCCGTAGCCGTAGCCGCCCCTGCGGGTGGTGGAGATTCGGACAGCGGATCCTCGGAAGAAAAAACCGAATTCGATGTCATCTTAACTGAATTTGGTGGAAATAAAATAGCCGTCATCAAGGAAGTCCGTGCAATTACTGGCCTAGGACTTAAAGAAGCCAAAGAATTGGTTGAAAGTTCCCCTAAGCCAGTCAAAGAAGCGGTATCGAAAGAAGAAGCTGAAGAGGTTTCCAAAAAACTTGAAGCTGCTGGAGCTAAAGCAGAAATCAAGTAATGGTTATCTTTTTTATTTATTAATTTCCCACAAGCCGCCGGTGCAAATGCACCGGGCGGCTTTTCGTTTATTTATACCTCAGCGTACCATCCCCAAGCCCTATCCAAATTATGGAATCCAAATCTAGACAAAATTTTGGCAAATTGCAGGAAGTTATTGATCCACCTAACTTAATTCAGAACCAAGTCGATTCTTTCGATAATTTCCTGCAGCGAGATGTACCTGCCACTCATCGTAAACACGATGGTCTAGAAGCAGTTTTCAAAGAAGTTTTTCCCATCTTAAGTTACGATGAGAAATCCCGTTTGGAATATGTGAGTTATACAATTGGTGAATCTAAACTATCCGAAATGGATTGTATTGATCAAAAGTGCACCTATTCAGCTCCTTTGCAAGTTAAGCTTAGGTTGAAACTTGAGGTAGAGGGCCAAAGCAAGCCCTTCTACAGTGAAGAAGAAATTTTTATGGGTGAACTTCCCATTATTACTGAAAGTGGAGCCTTTATAATTAATGGTGCTGAAAGAGTAGTTGTCAGTCAGCTCCATAGGTCTCCCGGTGTAAGTTTTGAGGAATCCACTCACACAAGTGGCAAGATACTTCACGGCTTTCGAATCATTCCTGATCGTGGAACCTGGATTGAGGCACAATTTGACCAGCATGATTTACTTTATGTTTATCTTGACCGAAGAAGAAGAAGAAGAAAATTCCTAATTACGACTTTTCTGCGTGCATTAATGGATTGGGACCCCGAAAAGGATACAGATTCAGATCAAAAGATTTTAGAACTTTTTTATGATATAGAAGATCTAACAATAGGTGAACTCTTAGAAAAAGATAATGTGTCCAATTATGTTCTCGTTGAACCAATGTTCGACCGAGCAAAAGGGGTTGTTTTAGCTAAAGCTTTTGAACCTTTAACTAAAACCTATCTTCGTGCATTTCAAAAATCGGGTGAAAAGAAACTTCGTGCAATCGATACCAGCGTAGATGATGGTGCAATCATTCGGTGCCTTAAAAAAGATACCAGCAAAAATAAGGAAGAAGCACTTAAGGAAATCTATAAAAAGTTGAGACCTGGTGAACCTCCCCACAAAGCAAATGCAGAGGCTTTAATCACAAGATTATTCTTGGACCCTAAAAGATATGATTTAGCTAGAGTTGGGCGTCATATGCTTAACTTGAAACTTGGTTTAGACAGTCCTCTGGAAGTTAGGATAACAACCGTCGAAGATTTGGTTGCAGCCACCCGTAAGCTCACTGATCTTAAACGTGGCAAATCAGACGAGCAAATGGCACGTGAAGATGCTGGCTCCATTTTTGACATGGGAATTGATGATATTGACCACCTTGGCAATAGAAGGGTTCGTACTGTTGGCGAGTTATTGGCCAATGTTTGTAGAAGTGGGCTCGCACGAACAGAGCGAGTTGTTCGTGAACGAATGACGCTTTATGATCAAGGCGTTGAAAGCCTTTCTCCCGGCAAACTGATTAATCCAAAGGCTCTTACGACGGTTGTTAGAGATTTTTTCGCACGCAGCCAACTAAGCCAGTTTATGGATCAAATCAACCCCTTGGCTGAAATGACACATAAAAGAAGACTTTCTGCTTTAGGCCCAGGCGGCTTGAACCGAGAAAGAGCAGGCTTCGAAGTACGAGATGTTCATCCGACGCATTACGGAAGAATTTGCCCAATTGAAACTCCTGAGGGTCCGAATATTGGGTTAATTAATACCCTATCCACCTACTCTAAGATTGATGAATTTGGTTTTCTTCAATCCCCTTACCATCCAGTTAAAGATGGGGTGGTTGATAAGAATCCTAAAAATGTAACTTATCTCAATGCTTTTGAAGAAGAGCGTTACATTATCGCTCAAGCTAATAGTGAGGTAGAAATCAAATCTGGTAAGTTAATGGGGAGACCAACTTGTCGATATAGAGACCAAGTCCAAGAATATGATACTTCAGATATTCATTTTATGGATGTTTCTCCGAAGCAAGTCGTTTCTGTCGCTGCTGGCCTTATACCATTTATCGAACATGATGATGCTAATCGTGCTTTGATGGGAGCGAACATGCAGCGACAAGCAGTTCCGTTGTTGAAAACGGAGGCGCCATTTGTTGGTACTGGAATCGAAAGTAAAGTTGCTGAAGATTCACGAACTGTAACTGTTTCTCAATCTGAAGGAGTGGTAGCTATTGCTGATGGTAAACGTGTAGTTGTTTCTGACGACGGTACATTGCCACCTCGATTCTTAAAGGAGCCAAGGAGTGATCACAAAAGAGGAATTTATTGTTACGACTTAAGGAAGTTTTTGCGCTCAAACGCAGGAACCTGTTTCAATCAAAAACCCATAGTCCGAAAAGGTGATAAAGTTAAGCTCGGACAAGCCCTTGCAGATGGTGCTAGTACTGATACTGGGGAACTCGCTATTGGCAGAAATATACTCGTAGCATTTATGCCATGGAAGGGATATAATTTTGAGGATGCAATTTTAATATCCGAGAAAATAGTTAAAGAGGATATTTACACATCAATTCACATCGAAGAATTTGAAGTTACAGCTAGGGATACCAAGTTAGGGCCAGAAGAAATTACACGCGATATCCCAAATGCCGGTGAGGAAGCCCTCCGTAATTTAGACCATTTGGGGATAGTTCGAGTTGGTGCAGAAGTTAAGCCTGGGGATATTTTAGTCGGTAAGATTACTCCAAAAAGTGAAACAGACTTGGCACCAGAGGAAAAGCTACTTCGTGCTATTTTTGGTGAAAAAGCAGCTGATGTTAAAGACAGTTCGCTTCGCGTTCCATCTGGCACTCAGGGAATCGTTATGGACATAAAAGTTTCTAGCAGGTCTGACGCAGAGCAGGAGAAGCTTTCTCCTTCTGATTTTCGTCGCCAAATGAAACAAATCAAAGAGGATTTTCGTAATCAAAATGAAGATTTACGGGCACAGCTTACAGAATCTTTGTCGAACATCCTTTTGGGTGAAAAAATCCCTCTTAATGTAACAAATTCTGAAACTGGGGATGTCATCATTCCTGCTAACCGTAAAATTACCAAGACATTACTTCGTAGGCTTTCTGCAGTTCACCGATTTATTGATATACCCCCCTCCCCTGTTCGAATTAAAGTTTTTGAAATTATCGAAAGTTACGAATCCAAATTTCAGGATCTTGAGGATGATCGTGATCGTAAGGTTGAAGCTATTGAACAGGGCGACCCTATAGACCAAGGAGCCATTAAGAATGTGCGTGTATTTGTTGCTAAAAAACAAAAGATGCGTGTCGGAGATAAGATGGCAGGAAGGCATGGAAACAAGGGAGTTGTTGCAAAAATTGTTCCTGAGGAGGACATGCCTTTTTTACCTGATGGTACTCCTATCGAAATTTGCTTAAATCCACTTGGAGTTCCCAGTCGTATGAATGTCGGTCAAGTTTTGGAAACTCACCTAGGGTGGGCATGTAAAAAACTGGGCCTGAAGGTGGCAACGCCAATATTTGACGGTATACCAGAGGCTAAGATCCAAGAATATCTAAAAGAGGCAGATCTTCCAGATAATGGAAAGTCTACCTTATATGATGGATGTACTGGTGAAGCATTTTACCAAAAAATTGTTGTTGGATACATGTATATGCTCAAGCTTAATCACTTAGTGTCCAGTAAGATTCATGCCCGTGCGGTAGGACCATACAGCCTCATTACACAACAACCATTGGGTGGAAAGGCACAATATGGCGGACAGCGCTTCGGTGAAATGGAGGTCTGGGCCTTAGAAGCATATGGTGCTGCATATACTTTGCAGGAAATATTAACAGTTAAATCAGATGATGTGCTTGGAAGAACTAAGATTTACGAATCCCTCGTTAAGGGCGATAACTCTCTACAGGCAGGTACTCCACAGTCCTTTAATGTTCTAATGAAGGAAATGCAAAGTCTGTGTCTGGACATTCGGGTTAAAGGCGAAGACTCCCTTTAATTTTACCAAATTTACAAATACAATTAATTATGAGTGTAGAAGCATTGAACGAGACGTTAGGAATTGAAGTTGGACCAATGGATCGTGTGTCTGTCACTGTTGCAGCACCAGACACCATCAGATCCTGGTCAAAAGGTGAAGTTAAAAACCCGGAAACAATTAATTACAGAACATTTAAGCCCGAACCAGGCGGGCTCTTTTGCCAAAAGATTTTTGGACCCGTACGAGACTACGAATGTGCTTGCGGAAAGTACAAAAGAATCAAGTACAAAGGTGTAGTTTGTGACCGTTGTGGCGTTGAGGTAACCGTATCCAGAGTTCGCCGTGAGCGAATGGGGCACATTGAGCTAGCTGTCCCTGTATCACATATTTGGTTTCTTAAGAGCATGCCAAGCCGTCTTGGTTTACTCATGAACATGACAGCAAAAAGTTTGGAGCGTGTTCTCTATTATGAACAGTATCTTGTAACTGACCCTGGCAATACCCCCTTAGAAGACCGTCAATTACTCTCTGATAAAGAGTACAGAGAAGCAATGGATGAGTACGGGGATGAGTTTGAGGCAAAAATGGGTGCTGAAGCGGTTAGGGATGTCTTAAGCCGTATAGACCTTCAGGATGAATTAGACGACTTATACGATCAAATCCACGAAACAAAATCCAAACAGATTAAGAAAAAGTTAGCGAGCCGACTCCGAGTTATTAAGGGATTCCTTCAATCAGAAGCGGCACCCGAGTGGATGATTCTAGAATCGATACCGGTAATACCACCAGACCTGCGTCCCTTGGTTCCTCTCGAAGGAGGTCGTTTTGCAACAAGCGATCTTAATGATTTGTACAGGCGGGTAATTAATCGGAATAACAGACTTAAAAACCTTCTCCAACTAAAGACCCCCGATGTCATTATTCATAATGAGAAGCGAATGCTACAAGAAGCAGTTGACGCTTTATTTGATAATGGTAGGCATGGGCGAGCAATTACTGGTTCAGGAAATCGCCCGTTGAAATCCTTGAGCGATATGCTTAAGGGTAAACAGGGTCGCTTTAGGCAAAATCTACTGGGGAAACGAGTAGATTACTCAGGTCGTTCTGTAATTGTTATCGGTCCGGAGCTAAAGCTAAACCAATGTGGTTTACCAAAGAAAATGGCTTTGATTTTATTTGAACCCTTCATTATCAGGAGGCTCAAAGAACTTGGCTTTGTGCATACCGTTAGAGGTGCCAGAAAAATGATTGAAAGTAGGTCTCCTGAGGTCTGGGACATACTTGAAGAAGTCACCAAAGGGCACCCTGTTTTGCTCAATCGCGCACCTACACTTCACAGATTATCTATTCAAGCTTTTGAGCCCGTTTTGATTGAGGGTAATGCTATCCGAGTACATCCCTTAGTTTGTACACCTTACAATGCTGACTTTGATGGCGATCAAATGGCGGTTCATGTGCCTCTTTCAGTTGAGGCTATTATGGAGGCCAAGTTGTTAATGATGGCTACTCATAACATCTTTTCACCATCTAGCGGAAAGCCAATACTGACTCCATCTCAAGATATCGTTCTTGGTTCATATTTTTTGACCATGAACCCAAAGCAAGATGAACCCAAAGAAGGTGTTCGTATACCAATCATAGCTTCATTAGAAGAGGCATTAAGTGCTCTACAGGAAGAAGCACTAACCCTGCATGATTGGATCGATTTAAAAAACCCAGACAAAGGAAGAGAGACCCAATTTGGTCTACCTAGCCGGAGTGTAATAAGAACTACAGTGGGTCGAGTATTGTTCAACACAATTTGGCCTAGTGAAATAGGCTTCTTTAATCAGCCAGCTCTTAAGGGAGATCTTGGAAATCTAATTTTGGAAACCTATCGCTTACATGGTAAGCCTGAAACAATCGAAGCCTTAGATAGACTCAAAGAAATGGGCTTCGATATGGCAACCAAAGCGGGTATATCTATCGGTATATTTGATATGATAATTCCTTCTGAGAAGAAACAACGAATCGTCACAGCTCGTAAAGAAATCGATAAGGTTGAAGACCAATTTCGAAAGGGAATTATCACTCGTGGTGAGCGACACAATAAGATCATTGATGTTTGGACAACGGCTACCGATGACATTGCTAAGGAAGTCTTCAACTCCCTCGATGAAAACCAAGGAAAAGATACCATAAATCCCGTCTACTTAATGATGGACTCAGGGGCACGGGGCAATCGTCAACAAGTGAGGCAATTGTGTGGTATGCGAGGCCTCATGGCTAAACCATCTGGTGAAATCATCGAACAACCCATCCTTTCCTCCTTTCGTGAAGGATTATCTGTTTTGGAGTATTTCATGTCTACCCACGGTGCCCGGAAGGGTCTTGCCGATACAGCTTTAAAAACAGCTGATGCTGGATATTTAACCAGAAAACTATGTGATGTGGCTATGGACTGCATAATCGTTCAGGATGACGATGGTCGACGAGATGGTGTTGTTAAAAAAGCGATAATGGAGGGCGATAATGAAATTGTTCCGCTTCGTGAACGTATAATAGGACGCCATTCTGCTGAAGATATCTTCAACCCATCTAATCCTAGCGAAATACTTGTTTCTAATGGGTCATTAATCAGTGAAGAAATTGCAAACAATGTAGATGCTTGTGGAATTACCAGGGTTAGGGTTATGTCCCCTCTTTCTAGCAGAATAAAGAACGGAATGACTTCGCTGGAATACGGCACAGATCCATCCACTAATGATGTGGTTAAGCAAGGTTCAGCTGTTGGCATTATTGCCGCCCAGTCGATTGGTGAGCCTGGAACGCAGTTAACAATGAGAACCTTTCACATCGGAGGTATTGCAAGTGCCGGCAGAGAGGAACCAGTTATTAATGTAAGAAAGTCAGGAGTTCTTCGTTTTAGAGGCTTGCGACTGGTTACCCTAGCTAATGGCCAGCAGGTGACATTGAATAAGACTGGATCCATCCAACTTCTAGATACCGATGGAAGAATTGTTGACGAATACCCCATACCCGCTGGTGCCTTACTTCATTTTCAGGATGGTCAAGAAGTTGAGGAAGCATCACTACTTGCACAATGGGATCCATATAACATCCCTATTCTTTCCGAAAAGAAGGGTGTTATCTCTTTTGAGGATATGCTACCTGGGGTAACCACAAAAGTTGAAAAAGATGCCTCAGGTGGAAAGTCAATGGTTGTGATTGAACATAAGGAAGACCTTAACCCTCAAATTATTGTAAAGGATTCATCTGGAAAAGCTTTAGCTACCTATTCGGTTCCAACCGGTGCACAAGTTGCAGTAGATGAAGGAACGAGAATTGATGCCGGGTCTATTATCGCAAAAACACCAAGGCAAGCATCTAAGACACAAGACATTACTGGAGGTTTACCTCGCGTTGCTGAACTCTTTGAGGCACGTAGGCCAAAAGATAGCAATGTTGGCCAAATGGCGAAAATCGACGGTATTGTTTCTGAAGCAGGCACACTTCGCTCAAAGAAAAGGTTGCTGGTTACCAATGAAGAGACTGGTCAAGTGGAAGAGCACTTAATTCCCCATGGTAAGCATGTTCTAGTGCCACACGGAGATTTTGTTCATAAAGGCCAATTGATTACTGAAGGTGCAAAAGACCCTCATGAAATCTTAGAAATCTTAGGACCTTCAGCTGTACAAGAGTATTTAATCGAAGAAATTCAAAAGGTCTATCGTTTGCAAGGCGTTACAATTAATGATAAGCACCTTGAGGTTATTATTTCGAGAATGCTCTTCAAGGTTCGTGTAACTGATCCTGGTGATACAGAATTCTTTTGGGGAGACCAAGTCGATCGATTTGCATTTCTCAATGCGAACGAATCCATTTCCGAAAAGGGGGGGAAGCCTGCTGAGGCAGAACCTATACTTCTTGGAATTACAAAAGCTTCACTAGAGACAGACAGTTTCATTTCAGCTGCATCCTTCCAAGAGACAACTCGAGTACTTACAAACGCTGCCACATTGGGCAAAGTAGATGAGCTTAAAGGGTTTAAAGAAAATGTTATAATGGGACACCTTATTCCTGCTGGTACAGGTTTACCTAAATGGAGAAGACTTAAAGTTGATAGTCTTGGAATGGGCACAAACGAATCCATCCCAGCGTAATCATTGTTATTTCATTTATGTCTTGAACTATATTAAAAAAAGTCTACTTTAGAACCTTTACCCTCAATTTTCAGACTATGCCTACGATAAACCAATTGGTACGGAAAAGCCGTAGCTTGCAGAAAGCTAAGACAAAATCACCTGCCCTTAAATCTTGCCCATTCAGGAGAGGTGTTTGTGTCCAAGTAACCACACGTACGCCCAAGAAGCCAAATTCTGCTGTTCGTAAGGTTGCTAAAGTAAGATTAACAACTGGATACGAAGTGATCGCTTACATTCCAGATGAAGGCCATAATCTCCAAGAACATAGCATAGTTTTGCTTCGAGGTGGTCGCGTCAAAGATCTTAATGGTGTTCGCTATCACATCGTCCGTGGAACCCTAGATTGTCAGGGTGTTGAAAAAAGACGCCGTAGTAGGTCTAAATACGGTGTAAAAAAACCTAAAAGCTAATTATTATGTCTCGTCGCCGACAAGCTACAAAGCGTCCAGTCGACCCTGATCCTCGACACGGAAGCCCACTTATTAGTTCACTAATTAACATGGTTATGTTTAGTGGAAAAAAAGCCGTTGCCCAACGCATCGTCTATTCCGCCATTGAAAAAATGGCTGAAAAGCTAGAAAAAGGGAATCCAGTTGATTTAGTTTTAGGAGCACTTGAGAATATTCGTCCTAAAATTGAAGTTAAAAGTAGACGAGTGGGTGGAGCAACATACCAGGTGCCCATCGAAGTTGCATTTGAAAGACAACAAAGTCTTGCTTTTCGTTGGGTTGTCAATGCAGCAAGTTCCCGAAAGGTACACCAATGGCCGAAGCACTCGCTAATGAACTGATCGATGCTTACAATAACACCGGTTCAGTCGTTAAAAAACGAGAGGAAACTCACAAAATGGCTCAAGCAAATCGTGCTTTCGCTCATTTGCGTTGGTAATTTTTAAATCATGAGTGCTATTATGGAACCATCAAGTGCAAATGCA
>Ga0181552_10002087_pt1 | contig 14797 bp, 17 predicted proteins | sample 011ome_18_FD_130583 | JGI IMG/M metagenome (GOLD analysis project Ga0181552, IMG submission 130583) | Coastal salt marsh microbial communities from the Groves Creek Marsh, Skidaway Island, Georgia - 011501BT metaG (megahit assembly) | ecosystem: Environmental > Aquatic > Marine > Intertidal...
AAACTCGACTTGATCTTTCTTTAATTGGTTCGCTTTCAAAACGTAATAAGCCCTTTCTTGTTTTGGTCAATAAAATGGATCTTATTGAAGATAAAAGTATCTATCAAAAAAAATTCTTAGATTATTTATCTTCTAATCACAGTTATTTTAATTCTTTAAATATTTTCTTTATTTCCGCTTTAGATCTAACAAGGCCTAAATTGTTAAAAATAATTGATAATCAGTTACATAATAAATTTAATTTTAAGACATCTTATTTAAATAAGATTTTAAGACCAATAAATGTTGAGTTAGGTAAAATTCAAAAAAGCTCTAGAGAATTTAAGATATATTTCATATCAGCTTTTACAGTTAATCAAAAAAACTATTTTAAAATTTCTTGTAATTTCAATAGAAAAAATATTAAGCCTCATATTAAAACATTTTTATCCAAAATTTTGATAAGAGAACTAGGCCTTAAAGGGGTTAATTTTAATTTAATTTTTTAATTTCTATATTAACTGATCCTTTTAAGTCCTGTTTTAGGCTATTGAGATAATTTTTTATTGATTGGTTTAAGTTATTTTGATGAATTTTAAAATGATGATCTTTTTCAAGGATAAGATGAACTTCTATTTTAGTATCAAATAATTTAATTAATCCATTTATCAAAAATATTAAATTAGATAAAACACTATAAACCTTATTATAGTGTTCAAAATTGTATTGATAGGAAAGCATATTTAGATCGATATGATTGTTGATAATTACCAACGAGTCAATCCTAGTGAATTCTTGAGATATGATCAAATCAGCTTTGACTATGTCCTCTATATTATCGTATTCTATTTGAAGTAAATTATGATTAAATGTTAAATCTAGTTTTTCTTTGCTTAATACGATGTTATTTTCTCTGACAATATCAAGGGGTATCTCACCATTGAGAAGGACTATTAAATTATTCTTCAAACTAATTTAATTTGTTCTTTTTGATAATTTTCTAAATTTTTATCTACTAAGGGTACTGGGTAATTTTTTGTAAAACAGGCATCGCAATAACCGTTTGTTTCATTTAATGACTTATAAAGCCCCTCAATAGATAAGTATTGTAGACTATCAACCTCTAAATAGCTTTGAATCTCATTTAGTGATTTAATATTTGCAATTAAGTTATTTTCATCCGGAGTATCGACCCCGTAATGACAACTGCCCACTATAGTTGGCGATGCTACTTTAAAATGAATCTCCTTAACTCCGGCATTTTTTAACAATGTAACTATTTTTTTGCTCGTCGTTCCTCTAACTATTGAATCATCAATTAAAGTAATCGTCTTATCTCTTAAAAGTTTCAAATTGACATTATGTTTCATCTTAACTGCTAAATCTCGAAGTTCTTGTTTTGGTTGAATAAAAGATCTTCCTACATAGTGATTTCTAATAATGCCGAGTTGAAACGGGATTCCCGAGGCCTCCGAATAACCGATTGCAGATGCCAAGCCTGAGTCTGGAACAGGAATTACAATATCTGAGTTATTATTGGTATCTTCATAAAACAACTGTTTACCAATGTTAATTCGAACATTATAGACATTTTTATCTTCAAAATTTGAGTCAGGCCTTGCAAAGTATATATATTCAAAAACACAAAATTTTTTTTGTATATTATTTACAATTGGAAAAGATTTTAAACCCATTTTATTAATTAATAGTATTTCACCGGGATTAATCTCTCTTTCAAACTCTGCATTAATGATATCCAAACCACAAGTCTCAGATGAAACAATGTAGCCTTCATTTTTTTTACCCAAGACAAGGGGTCTAATTCCATTAGGATCTCGAATTGCAATAATCTCATCATTATAGGTAATAACTAGAGAGTAGGCGCCTTCTACTTTTCTCAGAGAGTCTTTAATTTTATCGATAATGTTTGTTTCTTTACTTTTAGCTATTAAATGAAGAATGACCTCTGTATCCATATCAGACTGAAATATACAACCATCCTCTAATAAGTTATTTTTTAAAAAATGAGCATTGGTTATATTGCCATTATGGGCAATAGAAATTATATCCCTATTGATTTGCGCATATAGGGGTTGAATATTTTTATCTTCGTTGCCACCAAAAGTTGAGTATCTATTATGTCCATTTGTAACGATTGGATTTTGTATTTTAGAATGATCAAAAGCATTATAAACTTCTGAAACTTTACCGCTTCCCTTTTTAAAAGAGAAACTATTGAGGTCACTGAAGTAAAAAATCCCTGATGCTTCTTGTCCACGATGTTGTAGTGCATGAAGTCCTAAAATAGATGAGTAAATGGATTCCTCTATATTATATGTTCCAAAAACAGCACAGTGATCAATAAATCTATCCTTATTAATAAAGCTCTTTTTTTTCATTTTTTGATTCATTACCCTGGTTGTTGTTATCATTATCAGAGCCATTGTTAAACCTATTATTTTTACTAATAAATCGATCAAATAGAGTTATATTATAATTCATTAAAATATTATTTTTTTCTGGAATATGGTTTTTAAAAAGTAGTTGGTAGGAAAAATAAAATATAAAACTAAAAATAAATACTCCATACACGCCACCCATAAATATATCTATGATTTTGAATTCAAATTGTGACGGGCTTTTTATGTTAATCGCTTTTTCTATAATTGAATATATTAAGAAAATTAAAATAAATAAAATTGTGAATATGACTATCTCTAGAAAAATAGAATTATTTTCAGCAATGGTATTAAGATTTTGATTATCCATAGTCTTGATAAAAAAATTAAGTGTTTTTTTATAAAATAAAAATGGCAGAGAAATAGATAAAATTATCTTTAAGCTATAACTAATAGCTCTAGTTGCGCCCTTGAGAGCAAAAAATAATGTGAAAGTTAAAAGTAAAATTAAATAAATATAGTCAATATAAGTAAATGAAGAAATACTCATTTAGTTTTTTGAAGTTTTTTGACTCCAGCTAAAAATTCATTTAACTTATAATTTTTTATTTTTAACATTTCATTGCAATTTCCATAACATTCAACAATACCTTCGTCTATAAAGAAAAATTCATCTCCTGTTTTTAAAGCGCTTTGAATATCATGAGTTATAGTAATAGCAGTCATTTTTTTTTTCTTAATGATTCTTAAAATTAGTTCATTGATCATATCACTATTGATTGGATCAAGCCCAGTGGTTGGTTCATCTAAAAAAATAACTTTTGGGTTTTTGTAAATTGCCCTTGCCAATGCAACTCGTTTTTTCATGCCTCCTGAAATTTCAGATGGAAATTTATCATAGTTAACTGAATGCAGACCTACATCATTCATAGATGATAAAACTTTTTTTTGATAGTTATTGATACCGTTAATATGATCAATGAATGCGATATTTTGAGCTACAGTTAAACTGTCGAAAAGAGCACCGTACTGAAACAGCATCCCAAATATATCAATATCGATATTTTTTTTCCCCCCATAGGATATTTCCCCCTCATCGCTGTTTATCATTTGGTAAATAATTTTTAATAAAACGGATTTACCACAGCCAGATTTTCCCAAAATTATTGTGGATTTATTATTTTTTATATTCATCGAAATATTTTTTAAAACTGAAATCTCACCAAAACTTTTTGATAGATTTTTTATTTCAATATTCATTAAAAAAACAACTCAGTTAAAATGTAGTTAAAAATTAAAATCAGTATGGAGGATGTCACAACAGCATTAGTAGTTGCAGTTCCAACACCAAATGAACCTTTATCTGAATAAAGTCCATTGTAACAACTAACTATTGCGATGATGAAACCAAAGATTATAGCTTTCACAATACCAGAAAAGTAATCAGCAAAACTTAAAAAGTTTATAGTATTGATAAGATAAATATTTTCATTAAACCCTAATCGAAAAACAGAAACAATATAACCTCCCATAACTCCAATAAAATCTACAAGTGTTACAAAAATAGGCAGAGCTAGGGTTAGAGAGAGTACCCTTGGAGTAACTAGGTAGTTATAGAAGTTGGTGTTAAGTGTTTTTAAAGCATCGATTTGTTCGGTAACGCGCATAGTTGCAATTTCAGCTGCGATAGAAGAACCAACTCTCGCAGATATCATCAAAGCAGTCAAAACAGGTCCTAATTCTCTTGTTAGTGTTAAAACTACTATGTTCGGTATTGCTGATTCTGCAGAAAATCTGGAAAACCCAGTATAGGATTGTAATGCCAAAACCATTCCAGAGAAGAAACCAGTTAAAGCAATTATAGGAATTGAAGAAACAAAAATATCAACAAAATATTTTAAATTATTTTTTAGGTAAAATTTGGGCTTAATGGCATATTTAAAAAAAAAAAATATAAAGTGAATGATTTTGCCAATACTGGATATTAAATAAAAAAATATTTTTCCAATTTTTTCTATTAAATCCATTTTCTAATTTGAAGGTCTTTTTTCAACACCTAAAAACTTTGTATACTTATCATCAAAGTATAATTCAATCTTTCCTGTAGGGCCATTTCTTTGTTTAGCAACAATTAACTCAGCCTTGTTAAAAACCTCCTCATTTCTATCTTTCCATGCATTGTGTTTCTTTTGGTAAGACTCCTGTGTTTCATCGGCGGATCGATTAGGTTCATTTCTTTGCAAATAATAACTTTCTCTATAAATAAACATAACTACATCAGCATCTTGTTCAATACTGCCGGATTCTCTTAAATCAGATAGCAGGGGCCTTTTATCATCTCTATTTTCAACTTGCCTAGACAACTGCGAGAGGGCAATTACAGGTAAATTGAATTCTTTTGCAAGTTGTTTTAAGTTTCTTGTTATCTCAGATAGTTCATTAACTCTACTATCACGGCTGTTTTCCGGCTTAAGTAGTTGAAGATAGTCTATCAATACTAAATTAATTTTATAATTATTTTTATATCTTCTAAGTTTTGATCTTAACTCCGATACTGTTAAATTTGGACTGTCATCAAAGAAGAAATTTAATTTATGAATTTCTTGATAAGTATTTGATAATTCAATGGAGTCTTTTTCATTTAACTCTCCTTTTCTAAGCCTATCACTGGGGATTCTTGATTGCTCAGCCAGTATCCTTAAACCAATTTGCTCAGCCGACATTTCAAGAGAAAACATAACTACCGAACCTTCTTCTTCACTGTTTGCAAAATATTTAGCTGCATTAAATGCCATATTAGTTGCAAGAGCTGTCTTCCCCATTGATGGTCTACCAGCTAGAATAATTAAATCGGAATTCTGTAGCCCACCTAACATAGTATCAAGATCAGCAAATCCTGATATAACACCTGAGTACTTTCCCTTTTTTTTAAATGCTTTTTCTACCAATTGAAGAGATGATTTTGTTACTGATGCAAAATCTCTAAGATCATAACTATTTTTATTATAGTTAGACAAATCAAAGATTTTTTTTTCTAAATCTAAAAAAATTTCTTTAATATTTTTTTTGGTATCAAATTGAATTGTTTCATTATTTTTTGATTGCGTAATTTTAAATAATTCTCTTCTTAAATATAATTCATTTAATGACTCTAAATAATTAGAAAAAATATCTTCTGAAAATACTATTTGGTCAATTTGGTTAGATAGTTGGTCAAGAGTATTTTTTTGAATATCGGGAATATAGTTCTTTATAGTCTCAATAGAGATATTTTTTTGAGATTTTTGAAAATCTTCTAATACATTGAATATCTTCAGATTTTCTGAATTAGCAAATAAATATCCATTTATTTTATCATAGTGAGTGTCAAGAAAATCAGAGTGTTTAACAAGGTATGCCAGAACGATAATCTCAATGTCATTATCTTTTAGGCTATCAAATGTTTTTTGCATAATTTTAAAATATTATGAAAAAAACAAAAAAAAAGGGTTAAGAGGATGTTTTAGGGGATAAGATCTCAATATTTAGTGAACAATTTACTTCAGGGTGAAGTTCTATCTCAACATTATATTCACCAATAGATTTTATTTTATTTCCAAGCTTTACAGATTTTTTTTGGATTGAGATACTGTTTTCATTTAGAAAGTTAACAATATCCGAAACGTTTAAGGAGCCATAGAGTTCACCATTGTCTTTTGCAGCAATTTCCTTTTGAAAGTGAAGGCTATTAATTTGAGAAGCTTTTTGTTCAGCTATATTTTTATTATGATTATCTTGTTTGATTAAACTCGCTTCTAAAGATTTGATTTCTTCAATATTTTTTTTTGTAGCAAACTTAGCTTTACCATTAGGGATAAGATAATTTCTAGCATATCCATCTTTAACAGTTACAACTGTTCCAATTTCCCAGTTTTTTCTGAATTTTTCTAATACTACTACTTTAGTCATTGTTATTTATAATAAAGATAGGAATCTAGCTTGTTTAATAGATTTAGTGATTTTAGTATGGAGAGTTCTAGATAAATTTCCTACTCGTTGAGGGATGATTTTGCCATTTTCATTAGTAAATTTTTTTAATATTTGTGTATTTTTATAATCAATTTTTAAAAGCTCTTCGTTTGAAATGTTTAAGTTCTTTTTCATTAATTTTCCTTATTAATTTGTGGTGTCGGTTCTAGTAGTTCGTTATCTGATTTTATGATAATGTATCGAAGACAATCAGAGTTAAACTTTAAAAAGTTATCTAATTTTTTTGGAAAAGTTTGATCAGCAGAAAATCTAATGAATTTAAATGAGCCTTTATAATATTTTTTAATAGAGAACTTAAGATTTTTAATACCCCAATCCTCTTTGTAACCAATTACAACGTTATTGTCGTTAAAAAAACCTTCTAATGAAGATGTGAGATGCTTTAACTGATCATTAGCTAAATCAGGTTTTACTATCATAGTAGTTTCGTATATGTTAGTCATGTAGGAGATGTGTCTACACATTAAATATAATTATGTCAAATAAAAATCTTTCAATACTATTTACTGGCCAGGGTTCTCAATATGCTGAAATGGGGCTTGATTTATATAACGAATTTGAATGGGTCAGAGAAAGATATCAAGTAAGCTCTGATATACTCGGATATGATGTTTTAAAAGCACAAAATAAACCTGAATTAATCAATTTGACGCAATATAGTCAGCCTATGATATTTATACTTTCATCTATTTTGACTGATATTTACAAAAAGTCATTAAAATTCAACTTTGATAATATAATAGTTGCGGGCCATTCGCTCGGAGAGTATGTAGCTTTATATTTCTCAGAGGCACTTAGTTTTGAAGAAATGCTTAAAGTTGTAAACTCAAGGGGTGAGGCTATGTCAATAGTTTCTGATCCTGAGAAATACTCAATGTATGCTATATTAAAAAAAGAAGATGAAAAAATTAACACAGAAATATTCGGTGACGGAGTATATATTGCAAACTTGAACTCAGATAAACAAATTGTTATATGCGGGCTTAAGCAAAAATTAGAGTCGTTTAGAATGCAACATAATTTAGGAAAATATATTCCTTTGAGTGTTTCTGCCCCTTTTCACTCAGATTTAATGATTGAAAGTTCAAATATTTTTAGAACAAAAGTATCTGAGGTAATTTTTAACCAAGTTAAGTGCGATCTAATTTCTAATCATAAACTAATTAACTACAACCACCTTTCAATTAGTGAATATATAAGTCAACTCTCATATCAAATACATTCACCTGTTATGTGGAGTGATACTATGAAAAAAATTTTAATTAATAATATCGAATCTTTTATTGAAATTGGACCTAAAAAAACATTATTAAATTTTATTCCTAAAGACTATGACGGTCAAAAAATTTCACTTAACAACTTGGAGGATTTAAATCAAATTGTTTAAAAATAAAAAGCTTTTAGTGACGGGTGGTACAGGTTCAATAGGTAATTCAATATGTCATCATTTCAACAATAATAATTGTTCAGAGATTTATGCAACAACAACTAATTTAAATAAGATTAATCCTAAAGATAGTTTTATAAAATATAAACAATTAAACTTACAAAATATTAAAAACAGTAATCTAGATGAAATTTTTAATTTTGATATTGACTTCCTTATACTTAACGCTGGGTTAACCAAAGATAACATTTTTTTAAGAATGTCAGCAGATGAGTGGGGAGATGTAATTGATGTAAACTTAAATTCCTCTTTCTATATCTTGAAACACACTATAAAGAAAATGATCAAGCAAAGATTTGGAAGAATTGTATTTATCTCATCTGTAGTAGCTCATACTGGCAATCCAGGTCAGGTAAATTATACTGCCTCTAAATCCGCTTTATCTGGAATGGCTAAATCTCTTTCGTTGGAAGTTTCAACAAGAAATATTACTGTGAATTGTATTGCTCCAGGTTTTATTAGATCTAATATGACTGATAAATTAAATGATAATCAAAAACAAACAATATTAGATCAAATACCAATGAAGAAAATGGGCGAACCCGAGGATATCGCAAAAGTTGTTGGATTCTTATGCTCTGATGGGGCTAATTACATAACAGGCCAAACAATCCATGTAAATGGCGGTTTAGCACAATATTAATAAAAGATTTGAATATTGTGAATAATGTGGTACGAACTTTAAAAAATTTAATCATAAGAGGGTTTAAAAATGAGTGACATTGAAGAAAGAGTAAAAAAAATTGTTGTTGAGCACCTTGGTGTAGAAGAGTCAAAGATCCAAAGTGATTCTAAGTTTATAGATGACCTTGGGGCAGATAGCCTTGACACTGTAGAACTTGTCATGGCTTTTGAAGAAGAGTTTGGATGTGAAATTCCTGATGATGCGGCTGAAAAAATAGTAACATTAAAGGATGCAGTTTCATATTTAAGTGCTAATTCAAACTAAAAAATTTTTATCAATTGAGAAGAGTAGTAGTTACCGGTATTGGAACAATTAATCCTCTCGGTAATTCTGTAAATCAAAGTTGGAGTTCTTTAATAGAGTCTAAAAGTGGCATAAGTAAAATTAAAAGCTTTGATGTTACAGACTACCCCTGTAAAATTGCAGGCTCTATTGATGACAGTTTAATCAACGAAGAAATTGTTAGTTTACGTGAACAGAGAAAAATTGATAGGTTCATTACACTTGGGCTGATTGCCGCTCATGAAGCAGTTCTAGATTCTGGTTTTATTTCATCTGAAGAAAACGAAGATAGATTTGGCGTAATGGTAGGTTCCGGAATAGGAGGACTTGATACGATTTACAAGAACTCTTCCATACTTAATAACCAAGGTATTAGAAAAATTTCTCCATTCTTTATTCCATCTTCATTAATTAATTTATTATCCGGACACATTTCTATTAAATACAGACTTAAGGGGCCTAATAGCTCTCCAGTTACTGCTTGTGCAACAGGAACTCACGCGATTGGAGATTCATTTACAATAATTAAAAATAATAAAGCTGATTTAATGGTATGTGGAGGAGCTGAAGCCGCAATCTGTCCGTTAGGCATAGCAGGCTTTTCTGCTGCTAGAGCCTTATGCGATACATTTAATGAACAACCGACAAAGGGTTCCAGACCTTGGGATAAAGATAGATCAGGTTTTGTAATGGGAGAGGGTGCCGGTGTATTAGTTTTAGAAGAACTTGAGCATGCAAAAAAAAGAAATGCAAAAATATATGCTGAAGTTAAAGGTTATGGGATGTCTGGAGATGCATATCATATAACAAAACCCTCAGAAGACGGTAGTGGCGGTTACAGAGCAATGAAAATGGCTCTAAATGAGTCAAAGTTAAACTCCGAGGATATTGATTATGTTAATGCGCACGGAACATCAACTCCAGTTGGAGATATTATTGAACTTTCTGCTGTTGAAAAATTAATTTCAAATCCAAACCTTCACATGAGTTCTAATAAATCAGCTATAGGGCACTTACTAGGAGCAGCAGGCGCTGTAGAAGCGGTATTTTCAATAAAATCACTGGTAGAAAAAGTACTTCCAGCAACCTTAAATTTAGATAATCCAGATACTAAAACTCAAATAAATTTAATTCCTCATCATTCAATTCAAAAAAGTATTAAGAATGTTCTATCAAATTCTTTTGGATTTGGCGGAACTAATGCTAGTCTAATCTTTGGCCTTTAAAGTAAATAATTTCTGCATAGTTCTTTCCTCTCCATCTGGCGCAGGGAAAACATCTATTTCCAAAAAAATTTTATTAAATGATAAAAAAATATGTTTATCAATCTCATGTACTACACGTCCCAAGAGAAAAGGAGAGAATAATCTAAAAGATTATATTTTTTTAAATGATACTAAATTCGAAGAATATAAAAGTAAAAATGAATTTTTAGAAAATGCAAATGTATTTGGATATAAATATGGAACTTTAAAAAAAACAATAAATAATTTTTTTAAAAAAAAAAAGGATGTTCTTTTTGATATTGATTGGCAAGGCTATCAACAATTAAAGCAAAGCAACCTTGATGTAATTGGTATATTTATTTTACCACCTAATAAAAAAGAACTAATTCAAAGATTAAAAAAACGTGCAAGAGACACAAAAGAAGAAATGAATAAGAGAATGAGTCTAGTTAAAAGTGAAGTTTCTCATTTTTTAGAGTATGACTATGTGTTGATTAATGATGATCTCGACAATTGTGTATCCTCAATAATTCAAATAATTAATTCTGAAAGAAATAAAAGAACAAGATTAATTAATTTAACAAATTTTATAAATAAATTTAGAGATTAATCATATTATAGATATTAACAAACTCCTCTAAAGATAAGTTCTCAGCCCTACTTTTTGATAAACTACTTGGTAAATTAATTTCTTTGTAATTCTTTAAAATTGAACCAATTGTTTTCCTTTTTTTATTAAAAATATTTTTTTTAAATTCAATGAAACTGGTTATATCATCTTCAGATATATAAAAGTCATTTAGAAGATTGAACTCAACTACAGTAGATTTAATTTTAGGTGGGGGAAAAAAAGATTGATTGCTGATTTCGAATTTTTTTTTTATTGAATAGAAGCATTGAATAATTGAATTTAAGGAATTTAGGTTTTTCTCTAATAGTCTATCTGCAAACTCCTTTTGAAACATTAGAATCATTTTTTTAGGTCTAAACTTTGTAGTAGATAATTTTATAAGTACCTGAGATGATATGTTATAAGGTAAATTTGAAATTACCAATTCAAAGTTTTTTTCTAAAATGTTAATATTTTCTAAAATATCGTAATTTAAAATATTTAAATTATCAAAGTCTTTAAACTTTAATTTTAATATTTCAAACCAATCATTATCTATTTCAACAATTGATAAATTTTTTGGTTTTTTTTCTAAAATGAATTTAGTTAAATTTCCAGAGCCTGCTCCAATTTCTAGTATATTATTATCCTCATTAGTAATTAAATTTTGTAACTTTCTTAAAATATTTTGATCAACTAAAAAATTTTGGCCAAATTTTTTTTTTAATCTAGCATGCATTGAAGATATGATGTGTTATTAGCTTTATTTTTAAAAATTATGTCTTCAGCTGTTCCATGACTTGGACTAAGTCTTCTATAGTTTAAACCTAAAGTAAAATTATAAGATTTATTATTTAAAATTTTAAAAGGTATTAATGCCTGGTCATGGTACATAGAAAAAAATAGATAGCTTTTATCAAGTGTTTTAAAAGCACTATCACCAGACACAATTTTTGTATTATTGTTTTTAAATTTGTTTGCGAATATCCTTAAAAGTTTATCTTCATTTCCTAGGATGTCATTCTCACCACAGTGAGGATTTATACATAGGAAAATATATTTATTAAATTTTTTAAGATAGTTTGAAGAATTATAAATCTCTAAAAAAGATTTATAAAAATTATCTAATTTTTTTTTTAAATTAGACGTTACGCACCTTAATGGAATATGTGTGGATATGGGTATAATTGAAAATTTTTCTCCAGCCATTAGCATTAAAGTTTTTTTATTATTAATTTGACCTAAATATTCTGTAATTCCATTAAATTTAATATTTTTTTTTATTATTGATTTGTTTATAGGCATTGTTATTAAATCTTTACCAGTAGTATTAGATAAAAAATTACAAAATTTTATTTGATTAATTAAATTATCTGACTTCGATTTATTAATGTTATAAATATCAAATATATTAAGTTTATTTATATCAAGCGATTCAAAGTCCAGAGGGTTATTAATTTTTTTCAAATCTATATTACAATTTATTTTCTTCAGATAATTAAGGGAAAATGAATAATTCCCAATTAATAAATATCTTGTTTTTTTTTTAATAAATTCGTGAGACTTGGAAATTATTTCTAAATTTACTGAGTTATCTTCTCCTATAAATACGTATTTATTTTTCAATGTTTACTCATACAAAATTTCTTTAAGATTTTTTTCTATTTGTATATTTATATATTCAGAGATTTCCCATTGTAAGATTGAGTATAAATTATCATTAAGACAAATTTGATAATTCTTATTGTTGATATTAATTAAAACTATATCATTATTTCCTTTAATTTTTTTAAAGATTAATGAAGGTAGTTCACTAATCTCCTCAGCGTTAACAATTTTTTCGATAGTAAGACAGCTATTTATGCTCAGAGAAATTTTTAAATTATTAATTTTGGATAAAATTATTTCCATCTCATCTAACGAGAAGTTATTTAAATAATATTCATTGATCATATCGTTTTTAATAATTAAAAACCTATCGTAGTCTCTTAAATTTTCTTCATAGGTAGTTTTATTTTTCGTATTTATATTAATTTGTTGGTCTATTCTCTCTAAAAGCGAGGGATTTTTATTTTTCAATCTTTGAATTAATTTTTTAATTAAAATTACATCTTTAATAGATTTTTCAGTGCTAATTTCGTTCTTGTATAAATTTTTGTAAAATTCTTTGTATATATGAATATCTATATTGCTAATAATAATTCCCTCTTTATCATATAATATTTCTGAGTGGGCAAAGTTGAAGAAATTAATTATTAAAAGTGCAATAAAAATATTTTTTATATTAAAGACCATAGCTAAAGTTCCCTGCACGTTCAAAAAATAAATTTGTAGATTGTTCATATCCAAAAAAACCTAAATAATCCATTTTGAATGTTAATCCAATTGTTTCCTTTGGGGTTGTATTGAAATTATCCGAAAAATGAGTGTTAGTGTAAATTATATCTAACTGAGAACACTCATCAAATAAACTTAAATTAATAATACTTTCATAAGGTTGATATTTATTTTTAAGATCTAAGTTAGTAAATGCACCTATTCTTAATGAATTATTTAATTCTTTTTCAACTTTTAAACTTAGTGATTTTGAATCATCGGAGTTATCTATAAACGCTTCTTTTGAAGTTTCATTATAGTTTATGTTAATTTTAAAAGGATTATTTATTTCAAGAGAATAATTCATTTCTTTTTTTGATGATTTTTTTTTGTCTATTCTCGTGTCGATATTAAATTCATAGTTATTATAAACTAATCTGTTATTAATAATAATGTCAGAGAAGTTATCATTTTGATTAATTTTTTTTGCATAGTTATTATTATCTTTAAAATCATATGATTGACCAATATTTACAATTAAATTTATATCATTAATATTATGATAATTTTCAATTCCATACACTAGTCTATTGGTGTTATCAAACTGATCATTCCCATAATACCTATTTTCTTCAAATAAATTATTGTAACTAAAGCTGAGTGATCTAGAGTCTTCATTTATTGATTTAAATGAATTAAAATCTTCATTCAAAATAGTTTTTATTTTTAATTTTAATTTATTATTAAACTTATAAATGTTCATATCACTTGATGCGGATAGTCCAGTCTGGTAATAATCATCATTTAATTCATTATTATGGTTAAATACCAATTCTTTAATGGTATTAGATAAAATAATTTTATTCGTTATAAAATTATTTTTAAATTTATAATTTTTAAAATATAAATTTTTAAGACTTAATGATTTGCTTTCCGAGGGGTTTTCAGAATTTGATTGATCCCTTTTTAAAAATTGCAAATCTAGATAGTTATAAATTGACCCATTATCTTTTAAATCAAAATTATTTTGATAATGAATATAAGGAATTTGAAAAGGAACCAAATTATTGGCTGAATTATCATACGCAGTTACAGTATTAAGTCTTGATAACAACAGATCATTATTTGAGATAAAATAGTATGTATTTAATTTAATATAAGTATTATCAAATGTAATTTGCTCCTCATTAATAGATCTTGTTGAAGACACGCTATTCGTCAAAAGTCCAGTAAATTCAATAGTGTTATTTTTATTTAAATATTGCTTAGTATTAAATCTTAGAGAGTTATAAAAATCCTCAACATTTGAATTTTTTAAGGTATCCATTTCAATATTGATAAAACCACCTGATAGTCTTTTTTCAAATTTTGTATTGAATGAATAATTTTTAGAAATATTCTCGTAATTAGGATTAATCGTGAATTTGGGTGTGATTAATAAATCACTTGATACTCCCATAGGAATATAAACAGGCGTTTTAAGTGCAGATCCTGATATGTTATTTGGAATTAAACTAAATTCAATTGTAGGTGTTAGAAATCCGAAGTGCCTAGGAGCTTTTGCTCCATAATGAGAAAAATATGGGATGTAAAATATTTTTTTATCAGCTAACTGTAGAAAACTATCATAGTGAATAAATTTATCTTCATCTACTAAGTATTTTGTTTTTGGAATTTTTAATGACCATGTTGGGCAATTAAAAAATCCCTCTAATTCACAAGGGGTTAAAAAGTTATTATAAAAATAAACTTCATTGTCTTCTCTGATTAACTTGTTTGAGTCTATTTTTAAATCATTTTGATATATATAACTTACTTCATTAG
>Ga0181552_10002097_pt1 | contig 14757 bp, 16 predicted proteins | sample 011ome_18_FD_130583 | JGI IMG/M metagenome (GOLD analysis project Ga0181552, IMG submission 130583) | Coastal salt marsh microbial communities from the Groves Creek Marsh, Skidaway Island, Georgia - 011501BT metaG (megahit assembly) | ecosystem: Environmental > Aquatic > Marine > Intertidal...
CAAAACATAGACTAGTCCGGGCTCAACCCCAGGCTGGTCACCATCGGTGATCAAATCGGTATCCTCTATATACTGAAAGCCTGGTTCTAACATTTCATACGTAACTTCTGGTTCCGGTTCTGGTTCCGGTTCTGGTTCCGGTTCTGGTTCCGGTTCTGGTTCCGGTTCTGGTTCAGGTTCTGGTTCAGGCTCAGGCTCAGGCTCTGGTTCTGGCTCAGGTTCTGGCTCAGGTTCTGGTTCAGGTTCAGGTTCCGGCTCTGGTTCTGGTTCAGGTTCTGGCTCCGGCTCTGGTTCAGGTTCAGGCTCAGGTTCAGGTTCGGGTTCTGGTTCGGGTTCTGGCTCAGGCGATGGTTCAGGCTCAGGCGATGGTTCTGGCTCTGGTTCGGGTTCTGGCTCTGGTTCGGGTTCTGGTTCAGGCTCGGGTTCTGGCTCAGAGACGCCATATATAATCAAGCCTGGTTCAATACCAGGTTGATTACCTGCCAAATCTTGATCTATATCCACATCATAAATGAAACCTGGATACAGACCAGGCTCCATATCCAGATCAAAACCGGGTTGATTACCTTGCTCAAATAAATCGTTGTCCAAAACATAGACTAGTCCGGGCTCAAACCCAGGCTGGTCACCATCGGTGATCAAATCGGTATCCTCTATATACTGAAAGCCTGGTTCTAACATTTCATACGTAACTTCTTGTTCAGGCTCTGGCTCGGGTTCTGGTTCCGGTTCCGGTTCCGGTTCTGGTTCTGGTTCAGGTTCTGGTTCTGGTTCGGGTTCTGGCTCTGGTTCGGGTTCTGGTTCTGGTTCTGGCTCTGGTTCGGGTTCTGGTTCAGGCTCGGGTTCTGGCTCAGAGACGCCATATATAATCAAGCCTGGTTCAACACCTGGTTGATTACCTACAACCCCTGGCTCTGTATCTAGTTCATATATAAACCCAGGATACAGACCAGGTTCCATTCCTGGCTCGAAACCTGGTTGATTTCCAGGTTCACTTAGATTATTATCCAAAACATAGACTAGTCCCGGATCGAAGCCAGGTTGGTTGCCATCTGTACTCAAGTCAATATCTTCTACGTATTGGAATCCAGGCTCTAACATTTCATATGTTATTCCATCGTCGTCGTCGTCGCCGTAATCGGTGTCCCCCGTAGGCATTATAAAATTACCTAATATTTTATTTGAAATTAAATGCAAATTTAATTAATGCATATAGATGTTTAATATATGTATATATATATTGTTATGTAGTGTACCATCATGCATACTGTATAATAATCGTACCTAAAATAATATAAACGTTACATGACAAAGATTTTTATGATCTATAATACTTTAATATGCTTACTGTTTGCATCGACATATGGGTTCAAGGCTACTCAAACAGTCATAAATACTAGAAACTCACGCCTCAAAATGATGACTGACGTATCGGATATACCTTCTCCATCGTCAATCATACAGCCATTTCTAAATCAACCAATAGGAGTACAATACACCTACAGTGATTTTATCGAAAAGTTACAAAATAAATACATCGAAAGTATTACTTTTTTCAACGACGGGAAAACAGCCATTGTTGCTGATACCGACTATACAAGCACAATACACCCATCTAATCTTCATTATGTGCACATATTACCAAATTCATATAACTACATCATGGATATGGCAAATAAATTTCATGTTCATGTAGATATGAAAGATGTTCCAGTGAACTTCCTAAATTCTATTATCGGGATTGCTGGACAAAGTGCCATGTATATCGGTGGATACTTTTTGCTTATGGCTATTTTGCGGTCATTTATGGGAGGTAACGGAAACATGGGTAACATGCTACCTGGTGGTCTTTCCAATAAAAATTCAGGTCAACTCGTTGATGGAAGTAATTTGAATGTTTCTTTTGCAGACGTGGCCGGATGCGATGAAGCCAAATTTGAACTAGTTGAAATTGTTGATTTTCTGAAATCACCTACGAAATATAATGAAGCTGGAGCAAAAGTACCCAAAGGAGTTTTATTAGAAGGAAGTCCAGGTACTGGAAAAACTCTTTTGGCGAAAGCCGTGGCAGCTGAAGCAGATGTTCCTTTCTTAAGCGCAAGTGGCTCAGAATTTATCGAAATGTTCGTGGGTGTAGGTGCAGCTCGTGTTCGTTCCCTTTTTGAAAAAGCAAAAGCAAACGCACCTTGCGTAATTTTCATCGATGAAATTGACGCAATTGGTCGTCAAAGAGGTGCTGGTGTTGCGGGAGGGAATGACGAGCGCGAACAAACGCTAAACCAGATCTTGACAAACATGGACGGTTTTGAAGAAAATAGTGGTATTGTTGTGTTGGCCGCCACGAATCGTTTGGATGTATTGGACTCCGCACTAATTCGTCCTGGACGCTTTGATCGCAAAATAAAAGTCACTTTACCTGATTTCGAAGGAAGGAAACAAATCGCTGGTGTTCATTTCAGAAACAAAAAGGTGGACAAAGAGCTCGATTTTAATGAATTGTCTTCTCTCACTACGGGATTTTCCGGCGCAGATATTGCTAATTTAGCAAATGAGGCTGCGATTTTTAGTGTTCGAAATAATCAAACTCAAATTGACCGCACTACGTTGCTGGATGCTTATGAAAAAATTATGATTGGTCTCAATTCTAACGTACAAGAAAATGATGAGACAATTGTAAATTTAGTATCATATCATGAAACAGGACACGCGCTCATGGTATGTTTATTTCCACAGTTTTTCAATTTGCGAAAAGTCACCATCAACGCAAACAAAAATGGTGCAGGAGGATATACCTTGTTTACACCAAAAGAAAAGTATACTAAATACGCAACAAAAAAATTCCTTCTTGCAAATTTGATTATTGCGCTAGGTGGTCGAGCGGCAGAAGTTTATTTAAACAGCAATACATACAAAACAAACGTATTTGACAACCACGTATTCAAAGGTATTCGTGATCTTGATATTACTACCGGTGCTTCGAATGACCTATTACAGGCAAATAGAATTGCGAAAGATTACATCACGAAATATGGTTTTGGTGATCTATTTGGACTTTGTGAAGATTGTAATAATGATCAACCTTTTATGGGTAAAGAATTAGGTAATCCGAGAAGTAGACTTAGCGATAATATCCGGAAAGATATAGATACACAAGTTGCACAACTGGTAGAATTTGCATATAAGAGTGCACTAGAATTGATCCAACTGAATGAAGTTTCGTTCATGGAAATAGTGGATTTGTTGGCGAAAGAAAGAATAATAGAAGGAGAAGATATTATGAAAATTTTGGAAAATAATAGCGAGGTTGTGTCGTTTGATTGAATTTAAATTATATAATAAATTATTCTTTAGTTTATTATATATCATGGAAAGTAACTGGTAACAATATCATTTTATAATATCGGCAACACGGTATCAAGTCGCGTCATTCCTATAATGTCAATTTGAATGCATTACTTTCTAAACCCTTTTTTGAAGCCCTTGGGTACTATTTGTTGTTGACTTTTTGTTCCCGTGCGTCACGGTTTTATACGTTTTTTGTGACCAAACTCTTGTTGATTCTTTGGTATATCATGTTTATTGTCACGATAATTTTGTCTGTTTGTACTGTCGGCAGGTTCTAAAAAGTCTTCGATGGTAAGAATGCGGGAAAAAGTACTATCATCATGTTGAGAAGTTTCTTTATTCATAGATATTACTTTTGGAATATTCTTTAAGCTATTTTTGACATTGACCCATAAACAAATGTTCAAATAATAGGACGGGATTACTACAATATTTTTATTGTTTTATTATGAACCCAATCCCCAATATAGCAACGAACAAAGAAGTAGAGAGAATAAACTATAGATTTTACAAAAAAAATAAAAAATTGAAACAAAAAAAGCAAAGCATAAGAGATAGAAAAATAGAATAGTCATGAAAATCACAGTATTCGATACAGAAACAACCGGGTTTTTCCCAAAGGACTTTAAAAGTTTGGACGAATGTCCATATGTTGTGCAATTCGGTAGTATTACCTACGATACTGAAACCAACCAGATTATTTCGAGCATTAATGAAATCATTAAGCTTGACAAAAACATTGAAATTCCACAAAAAACAATCGAAATCCATCATATTACGAAGGAAATTTCGAATGAAAGGGGAGTTGATATCCGAGATATTTTGTGCAAGTTTAACGAACAACTGAAAATGAGTGATGTTATCGTTGCACATAATATTGAGTATGATATCAACATCATTAACTATGAGTGTAGACGGTATGATATTCCTTTTGAATATTACAACATGAAAGAAAATAGCGCCTTCTGCACTATGCGAAATGGAACAAATGTATGCAAAATCCTGAAAGTGAATGCACGCGGTAAATATTTCAAATGGCCTACGCTGGAAGAATTACATAAGCATTTATTTGGCGTAGATTTGCAAAATCTGCATGACGCGTACAATGACCTCATCGTTTGTTTACGATGCTATATGTATATGAACTTCAAAATCGATATAACCCATAAAAATAAAGATATTAACACTACGCTGTCCTCATTAATCAAAGCGGATACATCATCTGATGTAATAACGTCATAATAATAATGCATCATTCTATAAAAATCTTGTTTTATAAATTTGTATACTTTTTTTATTTTTTTTGAAAATTCTTCATTCAAAAATATTGATCAAACCATCGTTTTTTTTTTATTTTCAGAGAAATAGAATTTTCAAAAATTTCAAAAAAAGTGGTTGAGAGCATAATGCTCTTATTTCCGATTTTAAATTTTCAAGTTGTGAGCATAACTTTTTTTCAAATTTTGATGAAAACAATTTAGGCATTTTTTTTTAATTCCATAATATAGGAAATGGAATTGAAAAAAATGCCAAAAAATGCCGACAATTTTCATTGTGAAAAATGTGACTTTAGATGCAGTAAAAAAAGTAATTACACTAAACATTTATTGACACGTAAGCATAACATGGAATTAATTGGAATTAAAAAAAAATGCCAAAAACAAATATTTACATGCGAAGTGTGTGAAAAGCAGTATTTATCACAGTCTGGTTTATGGAAACATTTAACACAAAACAGATGTATACCCATGAATGATAATAAAGAGACGGAGGGCGCTATTCCAGATTTAAAATATAAGGACATGTTTATGGCGATGGTCGATGAAAACAAAAAGTTGAGAACAGAAATGTTTTCAGAATTAAAAGGTATGATGGTGGAAATCATTCCAAAAATGCAGCCAAATAATACGACAAATAATAATACAAATATAATCAACATTAATATGTTTTTAAATGAACAGTGTAAAGATGCAATGAATATGAGTGAATTTATTGAGTCGATACATTTGACATTAGAAGACATGGCTAAGATCAGTAAAGAAGGTCAGACAAATGGAATGTCTAATATACTGATAGATAAACTCAATGCGTTGGATGTATTCAAGAGACCAGTGCATTGTAGTGATGTAAAAACGGAGACAATATATGTGAAAGATGAAGATAAATGGGAAATGGAGGAATTTGGTAAACCCAAATTGAAAAATGCCTTAGATAAATTGACAAAAAAGAGTATTGAAGCGATGCCATGTATGGAAGATAATCCCGAGGAGTATATTAAAACGGTATCTGAAGTATTGAAGGACCCGCGTGAAGACAAGAAGATAATATCAAAGGTAGCAAAAACGGTATTATTATAATGTTTATGTGATGACGGATATGGAATAATGACAGAATATCAAAATTTCACCTTCTCTAATATTTTCATTTTTTCGACACTTTTCTCCTTACTTGTTTTGACACTCGCGAGTAAGTAATCGGTCTTTGGAGGTATCTCATTTTTTTTAATTTCACGATATATCAGGTGGATATTGTCTTTTACTTTGGTAATATAATCGGAATTTTTTATTAGAGGTACATTGTAATTAATATTTTCCGTGAACAGAGCAACGGCAAAATACAAGATATATTTTCTCTTTTTGGGTATTCCTTTTGAAAATTTCAAGCAAAAAATATTGAGAAGTGCATGCATAATTTTTTTTTGAATCGGGGATTTTGCAAGGTCAAAAAATACGTCCCATATCATCCATATCATATTTATTTGTTCATCTTGTGCGACAGGTACATATTGTCTTCTTTCGCATAGGTTTTTTTTCTTATGTTTCCGCATGAGCACATCAAATTCTAGAATCCATTCAATCCAATAACATGCCATGATACTATCTTTAGCGTCTATAATATTGAAATAAAATTCATTCAAAGCTATATATACCTCTTTTGTGTCTCCTTCACGAAACAATTGTTTTATATAATTGATGTGAGGGGCTTTTAATTTACTACCGATCGTGGACACATCGAAATCTTGTGGGGATATTTTCATTGGGTCGGCAAATGAATGCTTCCTACTAGAATCTACTAATGTGATGGAGATTTCTGCGAATAATTTTCTAATCGATGTATTGTTTCTCAAATTGAGTTCATCATTAACTTGCTCATTCGTGATGATAGATTTGAATATGTCGATACAACTATCAATATAAATAGGAAGTTTAGGATTACCTATATGTATAAATTTACTCATATACAGAATGATTGTTTCCCATAGCTCAATAAAATTGCCGCTACTAATCAATTCTGCAGACCAGTAACATGCAGATTCGTGTTTTGTCTCTTTTAGGGATTTAATGAATTCTTTAATCACATCAGTTTTTTTATAATTTGATATGGTGAGCTTTTTGAAGTCTGTCGTGTCTCGAAAGTCGTTAATGTGGTCGCTCATAATGTGTTGAGAGATTTTATATATATTTAAATAAACTCAATTCATAGAATTTAAATATTGTATAGTATAATGGAATTCATATCAGCTGATTCATGGGTATCCACAAACACTTTTGACGTCGAGGATTTTGAAGATTATCAAGATTTATTGGATAAAAAAATCAAAAAGAATGTTTCTATTTCTGTCATAATTCCAACATTAGAAGAGGAAAAGACTATAGGCAATATTCTAAATGTTTTAATTCAAAGACTGAAATTAAAAATCTCTCTACTTGACGAAATTATAGTGATTGACGGAGGGTCAAAAGATGGAACTATAAAGATATGTGAGTCATTTGGGGACAACATTCGGTTTCTCCACGAAAAGGATATTTTAAATGGTGTTAAAACGAGCAAAGGCAAAGGAAATCAATTATGGAAAGGACTGTATTCTACCAAATGCGATATAGTGGTATACATAGATAGTGATTTGAAAAATTTCAATGAAAAATACGTGATCGGTTTATTAGGACCTTTACTAACAACGGAGGATATTAAATATGTAAAAGGGTTTTATGACCGAAAGTATTCTTTACAAACAGCAAAAAAATCAAATGACGGAGGACGTGTCACAGAAATATGCGCTCGTCCGCTGATAAACTTATTGTACCCTGATTTATCTGGTTTCATTCAGCCTTTAAGTGGTGAATATAGCGGGTATACCAGTGTATTAAAAAATATATCTTTCAATAGTGGATATGGTGTAGAAATGAAAATTCTCATCGAAATTATGGAAAAATACGGTGTAGAAAGTATGGGACAGGTGAATCTTATTTCGAAAGAACACGATCATCAACCTCTTAATGCATTAACAAAAATGAGTTTTTCTATATTGAAGACGATGCTTCGAGGAAAAGTGAACGACAATTTTAGCAGAGGATTGATGATAAAGAATATTGAAAATACTTGTATCGAAAACATGAAAATAAGGAGCGATGAGCATACCCACTGCAATAATAGCGGGTTGCAAATGACGAATGATTATTTCAAATATACTGAAATGAATGATATGGATTTACCACCTGTGAACCAGGTTTCAATTAATAATGATGAAGAAAGCTGTTCTGCATATTCATAATGTTAGAACAATTCTTATTTAAAATTAATTTATATTGTAAATTAATTTGTAAACTAAATCATCAATTGTAAAAAATGAGATACATATTTAAACTGAACGCGAGACATAACCATAAAGTGTATGGAATTAGTAGATAACTGGCTATTTTATTGATAGGGTAGAAAGCGAGTATTGTATAAACTGTCAATATAATTATTGATATGATGACAATCAATGCCATATATAATTGTCTATATTTGAAAAATATGGTTGTCCAAGAAAGATTCAAAATTAATTGTAAGAAAAAGAATGTAACGGGTGAACAATATGGAAAGCATTGTTTATCAAAATATACTAATATAATCGAGATGAACATAAATACATATAAAATTGGCCATACAATCCCAAATACATAATTTGGTGGGCTCCATGGTGCTTTATTTAAATTTTTGTACCAGCTATTCATTATATATGAAAGGTATATTTTCTTTCTACAATATGGTTATTTTCTTTGTGTTCAGATGTATATATTCTTTTGTTTGTAGAATACATATATATAGGCATGAGAATTCTTCTCATTCGACATGGACAAACTGATTATAATCTAGCAAATCGTGTACAAGGAAGTACGGATATACCTCTCAACTCTAAAGGAATAGAACAGGCAGGTGGTGTAAATTTGGAGTGTGATGTACCCGAGTGTGGAATTCATAGCGGACTATTACGTGCTAGCAAGACACTTGATATCATTATTCACAATAATTACAAGCAGGACTGCATATCAATTCATTCAAACCAATTATTGCGCGAGCGACAATATGGAATATTTGAAGGTCTCACACATGATGAAATCAAAGAGAAATACCCTGCACTTTATACAGAATGGAGACAAAACGAAAATGCCAGTATTCCTGGTGCAGAAAGTATAGAAGATGTTCAAGAGCGCGCGAAATCATTTTTATATTACGTATTTAATAGTTTTCAAAGCAACGTGATAGCTGTTACTCATTCCGGTTTCATGCATGCTCTGTACAAATATTTACTCGATATTCATCCAAATAATTCAAGTGAATTACATATTAATAATTGTGACGTATTTGAAATAATTTATGTAATAGTAGACAGAAAGGTTCGTTTTGAATTTAAATTTGGCGATCGCACCATACATGGAGAGGTACCTCTATAATTTTGTACTGACTATGTAGTAAATTTGTAACAACAAAATAATACAATCTTTGTATTTTGGGGTTATCAAATGTGTATACTTGCCTACACTCTTAAAAAAAATCTATTAGATTTATAATTTTATTAGAACTGAGTATTCAATAAAATTATAATAAATTTATTTTCCCATCATTCGATCAACGTGTATACTTGCCTACACGTTTAAAAGAATCTACCAAGTATATGATAAATATACCAAAAAATGAATACAATATAATTTCTTCTGTTACACTTTCAGTCTTGCTTTCTTGTTGTTGTTCTAGTAACTTGATAATATCATTCAACTTCTTGCTAATGTCATCTCCTCCCTCGGTGCTTCCTTGTTTACTATGTTCTGCAAAGAAGGGTTGAAAACTTTCAATCTTCGAGTTGTAAAATTCGGTATATTCCGGTAACGGTTTCGTGCCGGTACTAGGAGATCCTTCCCTCTCGATTGTTTTTTGAACGCCCGAGGATGTTGGAATGGGTGGTGGGGTGAAATCGGCTAAATTATCATCATCAAAAGAGTCATGAATTTTATGAAGTAGGTTGGCGACACGTTTACTTTTTACTTTGGGAATATTTTTTATAAATTTATTTTCTTCATTGAATGGTGCCGCATATGTTGCTAAAGACATTCTCTATTATAAATTAATAAGAAAAAGAATATTTTTATCTGTAAAAAATTGATAATTATTTTGTTGATATTTGATAACACGAATAATATGTCTCAATTAGCAAATAGTTCCTTTCACGGTATTAAGCAAATGTCACGAAAACATATACCAGGATTACAGTACTGCGATGTTACGTTACGTGATGGTCTTCAAAGTTTCCCAAAAACATTTAATTTACAAACGAAAATAAATATTTTAGATTATATAGTGTCAAAAAGAAATCCACAAAAGATTGAAATAGGCTCTATAGTTTCTCCTAAAAGAGTTCCACAGATGGAAGGTTCTATAGAACTATACAAATACGCAATAGAGCATTACGATAAAAACGACTTTTACATGTTAATTCCAAATAAAAAGAGCTTGGACCTTGCTGTGAAAAGTGATGTACATAATATAGCTTTAGTTACATCTACCTCAGATATATTTCAATTCAATAATGTCAACAAAACATTGAAAGAGACAAAAAAAGAAATGAAACAAATGTTAAGAACATATTATGGTAAAAATATAAAATTATATATTTCTTGTATACATAAGTGTCCAATCGTTGGACGCATTACGCCTTATACTGTAATCAAAGAAATATATTACTATTCACAATTCAACAATATAACTGAGTTTTGTTTATCAGATACAGTAGGAGAGATGGATTATCTCAGTTTTAAACACATGATAGATGTTTTGGTGCACTTTATAGACAGGAAAAAAATTTCTTTGCATCTACATCAAAGTGAAAAAAATAAATATGAAATTCAAAAAATAATCAAGTACAGTATTGAAAAAGGTATATATATGTTTGATGTATCTAGTTTCGAAGATATGGGGGAAGATATGAAAGCTAATGTAACATATGAAACGATTACTGAAGCCATCTCATAAATACGCATATTCATAGGAGTCAATAGGATGTTTACAAACAATACATTCGTGAAAACTAGTTTTTCCAGAGCAGTTATCGCAAATCAACAGATGGTTACAGGGTCGAAATAAAACATTTCTTCTTTGCTCAAAACACAATATACATGCGCTAGATTCATCCTGGTCGCAACATCTCGCCTGTAGCTCAATAATTTCGCCTTTCAATTTCATATTTTCATCTCGCATTTTTTCATACTTGGAATTTAAAAAATTTATTTCTTCTCTTATAGATTTCGCCAATTCGTCTGCGGTTTTATGAAGCTCGTCCATGGATTGTTCGGATGTTTTGATTTTATTTTGCATAATTAGCAACGCATTCAATACATGAGTATCCATACTGGTTATTATAACCCTTGTAAAATTATAAAAAAATACAACGTATTATATCTTTATTTATGCACTACCTTAATAATTTTTACATATTCCGAATGTTTTACGATGCCATTCACTTATACCATGTTCTTTAATTCCTTCTATATGTTTCTGTGCACCATACCCTTTGTTTGTGTGGATACTATATCGCTCTTTTAGTTCTGGGTTCAGGTTACACAATTCATCTATGTACTTATCTCTTTCTACTTTTGCCAGAATAGACGCTGCTGCAATTGAAGCATACAAATTATCACCAGATTCTATACAAATATGGTTAATTTTCTTGATATCATCCTCTACTATTCTTGTATATGGGATAAAATAGTTTCCATCGACTAGTAATAAATATTTACTATCTACCGTGAAATTCTTGTCGAATATGTTATTTAAATTTTTATGCATACTCCATTGAGTTGCTTTTAAAATATTGATACGATCAATCGTTTTCTCATCTTCATAACTGACACTCCAAGAAATAGCGTTGTCCTTTATATATTGAGCCACCTTGTTTATTTTCTTCTTCGAGTGAAACTTTTTACTGTCTTTCATTTGACTAAAATCGAAATTATCTTTAGGAAGTATTACTGCGGCAGAGTAGACCCTTCCGAATAAGGGTCCTCTTCCTGCCTCATCTATTCCAATTTCTATGGTATTTTCATCATTACAGTAGCATTGGTTTAGTGTCATAACTGTATTTATGACTTCCATTTAAATATTTTATATAATTCAATTTTAAAAATAACTGCATCTTTTTTTATGTGTTTTATATATAATAATGATGAATAAATTATTGGTTCTTCTAGCAATTATATTAGTGTATTTATTAGTTGTATTCATGTTTTATCCTAAAGTAGAAAGTATGGCCACTTTAGACGATGGTAATGATAGCGATGATCAACTGTTTCACGGTGAATTTGGAACTGTGAAAGTAAAAACAGCTGATAACGGAGACAGGGTCATTGTAGCTGTGAAACCCAACTATAAATCATACAGTACAAGGCAACATATTCTTTATGGTGCTAAAAAACAAACCATCACCATATACAAAACAGATAACGGAAAGTATGCTGTAGTAGATGAAAATTCAATTGATCAAGTAGGACCAAATCAAAAGAAAGTAATTACCTACTATGGTAATACTGGAAGTGTGACAATCCGTCGCAATTCTGATGGAACAAAAGCGATTATTAATTTCCAAACTAATATGGTTGTTGATGATACTAGTATTAACACGTTCTATGGACCAGATGGAAATTCTGTAGATATTGTCAGAACTCCTGATGGCAACTTAAAGATCGTCACAGATAGCATACATACAAAAAAAAGTGATAAGGTGAGTGAAGAGAAAGATGAGGATAGTGATGAGGAGGAAGATGAAGAGGATGAGGAAGAGGAGGATGAAGAGGATGATGAAGAGGATGAAGCAGATGATTTTATTAGAAAATCCCAAATAGTTCCACCAGTGTGTCCTGCATGTCCCTCTGTTACGTCATGTGCCAAAGTGAATAAAAAATATGAAGACGCAGATACAGACGAAGAAGATGATGATTACACGAATACAAATGCTAGCTCATCCGCTAATAATCAAAGTCAATCCCAAAAGAAGCAAGCACAAAGTCAACAACAGCAACAACAGCAAGCACAAAGTCAACAACAGCAAGCACAAAGTCAACAACAGCAAGCACAAAGTCAACAACAGCAACAACAGCAAGGACCAAGTCGTCAACAACAATCCTCTATGGTAAACAATGGGAAACAATATGTAAAGTCAAATGAAACGCAAAACACAATAAGAGGTCCTAGAGGAAATTCTCTACAGACCGAAGGCAAAGTAGGTATGTATTTGGGTGACAACTCTATTAATCAGGAACCCATGCCAATTTTAAATAATTTTTCTACATTTGCATAATTTAGATAATATATGTAACATAAAAGTGTTTACGTATATTATATGGACAACAAGGTTTTTTATGTATATACAGGCATCGCCAGTGTGATATATGCTCTCTACGCAGGTTCAAAGTACTATAGCCTCTCTGGTGTACATGTACTTACTTCAGACAAAGCAAAAGACTACATAAGAAGAGGTGTAATTACTCACATCATTGATGTACGAACCGAAATGGAATGGAAATTAGGCCATCATTCTTTGGCCTCTCATATTCCAGTGACGGATATTTCTAAAAAGTCGTTACAAAACGCAAGCATATTTATCAATGAAGGCATTCTGGTTTACTGTAATTCCGGACAACGTGCTAGGTATGCAAGTGAAGTAATTTCTAAACTAGGATATAAAAAAGTGTATTACATAGATGGCTCTTATACAACTATTATGTAAAAGATATTACACGCAAAATCGGGTAGGTTTACTTTATGTATCATTAAAATTTACTATATTACATTTCTCATCGATTTCAATTGAATTACATTTTGTTTCACTAGGTACTATTTTGATGATCCCCTTACTTTTGAATTTGTGTAATGGTATTGTGCACCCTTTATGTTTCTTTCTTGTTTTTCTGGCGATAGGAATGGTTTTTGCACATCTTGCACGAAAATGTTCATATCTTTCTCGTACCTGTTCATATGACAATCCAGATGTTTTATTCAATAAGTGATTAATGTTTTCATGCAACTCATAGACGTAGCGAGAAAAACTTTCTCTGTCTTTCATTACTCGCATTGTAATTGGTCGTTTTTTCAAATTTATTGTAAAATTCTCTCTACAATGTCGACAAGGCAATGTGTCTTTCAATGTCTCCATAAAACGTTTATAATATTTCTTTTGGGTTCGGTTAGGATACACAGGATAATTAAAACTTATTGTGTGTAGCGAATGCCACATACTTGGTCCCCAAACGCTGGTTAACATACCATCTCCACTTGCATATTCTATTTTCGTAAATATGGTGTCATCGCCCTTTCGCTTTTTGGTTGTACTATTTTTTTTTGATTTGTTTCTAATTGCTTGTTTTCTTTTCTTTAATTTAGCAGACTCATGGACCATTATATATAAGACAAGAAAAACAATTGTTCCATTTAAATCAATTTCACAATTTTGTCCACGATTGGGTAATCTGTAGTTTGTGTGATATCGGACTGAATTTGTATTTTACTACGCATAATTTTCGTGTAATACAATTTATCATTGATATGATCTAGTTTGTTTATTTGTATTAACTTACCAGCCTTATCGTAAAATAGCATTACTATACATATGAATTATATCTTTAAATATGTGTTTAAATATACTTGTGACAAGGTAAAATGAGCTGTTGAGGCAAAATAAAAATATTGACAATATATAATGCAAATACTAAAAACAGTAATGAAATATAAATTTCCCATCATTATTACTACTGTAGCATGTATCGCTATTGCAATCATACTTTTTTTAATGAGAGGTTACATGAACTCTCGCAAAAGGGATATGGAGGGATATAGTAATACTAAGGGCGTAAAATTAATCATGTTTCACGTCAATTGGTGTCCTTATTGTAAAACAGCCATGCCCGTATGGAAGAAAATAGAAAACAGTTACAATGGCGTGTCTGTTAATGGTAAAGTAGTGAATGTCATTTCTCTAGATAGCACAGACGAAAACTACACCTCTCCTGATTTCGATAACAAAAGCGTAGAAACTATATTGAACCAATTTACAAAGGACAGTGATAAATTCAAGATCGAGGGGTATCCTACAATAGTCATTGC
>Ga0181552_10002100_pt1 | contig 14752 bp, 11 predicted proteins | sample 011ome_18_FD_130583 | JGI IMG/M metagenome (GOLD analysis project Ga0181552, IMG submission 130583) | Coastal salt marsh microbial communities from the Groves Creek Marsh, Skidaway Island, Georgia - 011501BT metaG (megahit assembly) | ecosystem: Environmental > Aquatic > Marine > Intertidal...
CCCAGCAAAGGTTCGTGCACCGGCCATGTGGGGTTGGGAAGCCATACTTTTGCAGACGGATTCGCCACCGCGAGCACTTCAGACGCGATTCTTAATGCGCCGCACCCCCCCGGTGTCTGAATACTGGAGAGTCGGCTCTCAACTACAGCGGGGTGCAAATCACCCAGCACCAATTTCGGCATATGCTCGATAAACGCCGCGTCGCCCTGCGGTGGAAGATAAACTTTGGAGGTTTCCTCACCAACCAGCTCCGCTTGAGCCTCGCGCACAGCCTGCATAACAGGACACACACCGTTCTCGTCCAAATAAACGCCCACAGTCAGATCTATCTTAGTCGGGCGTTGATCTGCACGGGCAAGAGCGGCAAGCCCTAAAATACTGTCTTTCGGAAGGCGAGTTAGATTGGAGAGCATGAACTGATTCCTCTGATTGGGCTAATCGATACGGTGCTAAGGCATGGCATGATATCATTGCCGCACCCAACAACGTAGCTAACACATCAATGCCTGATAAGCCCGATACTCTGTTTTCAAAGCCGCTGGATCAGATTGCACCCTTTAGATTTGATCAATCGGTGGTAGAGGTATTCCCAGATATGATCAAACGGTCGGTCCCGGGCTACCAAACCATCGTATCCATGACAGGTGTTTTGGCGTCACGCTACGCACAGGCGGACAGCCACATTTACGATTTGGGCTGTTCTCTGGGGGCCTTTACGCTTGCCATGCGACAGCAGCCGCTTCCCGCAGGCTGCAAAATCATCGGTATAGACAACTCCCCTGCAATGATTGATCGGTGCCAAAGCGTTTTAGAGACGGATACCAACGAAACCTCGGTTGAGCTCCGCTGCGAGGATCTACTCAATAGCGACTATGACAATGCCTCGGTTATTGTGCTGAACTTTACCCTGCAGTTTGTCCGACCCGAATTCAGAGACGCTCTTATGCGAAAGCTGGTTGCCAGCTTGAGACCCGGGGGTTGTATTGTAATCTCTGAGAAGGTCCAATTTTCAGAGCCTGAACTGGACGAGCTCAACATCGCACTGCACCACGAATTCAAACTGCGCAACGGCTACAGCGAACTGGAAGTCGCCCAGAAGCGCTCTTCTATTGAAAATGTACTCATTCGTGACACGATCGAAACACACCGACAACGTTTAATCGATGCTGGCTGTAACTCCTGCAACGTTTGGTTTCAATGCTTCAATTTTGCATCGATGGTTGCGCTGAAGACATGAACTACAGCCCCCTCATTGAGCGATGGTCAGCGATCCCAGAATTAGCACTTTGGGCAAGACAGCTCGAACAGCAAATAGCAGAGGGGCTGAGTCACGAGCGCTACGGCGATTTAGCGCGCTGGCTCGATGCGTTAAACGCGCTACCCGAACTCCCTTCGGGTGAGATCATCGTAAATGAATCTCGCGTTGGTTTGCGTGGAAGCAATCTAAATTCCGAGTTAAAAGACGCATTAATCACTGCGTTAAAAGGGTTGCACCCCTGGCGCAAGGGACCCTATCGATTCTATGACGTGCACATTGATACCGAATGGCGCTCTGACTGGAAATGGGATCGCGTCTCACCGCATCTGAGCTCACTGAGAGGCAGACGCATTTTGGATATCGGCTGTGGTAGCGGCTATCACTGCTGGCGCATGCTCGGTAGCGGCGCGAGCGAGGTTGTGGGTATCGATCCGACACCGCTCTTCGTTGTGCAATTCTGGGCGATTCAAAAATATTTGCAGCAAAAAAACATAAACGTACTGCCACTCGGGGTAGAGAGCATCCCAGAAAAAATACGCGCTTTCGACACAGTTTTTTCCATGGGCATTTTGTACCACCGCCGCTCGCCGTTCGACCACCTAACCCAGCTCCGAGATTGCCTTATCAGTGGCGGTGAGTTGGTTCTTGAGACGCTTATCGTCGAAGGTGACGAAAACACGATATTCGTGCCGCCCGGCCGCTACGCCCGCATGGGTAACGTTTGGTGCTTACCCAGCACGCGAGCACTAGAGCGGTGGCTCGCCAAAGTCGGATTCAAGCACATCCGAACTGTTGATGTCTCTCGTACCAGCTTAGAAGAACAAAGACAGACAGATTGGATGCAGTTCCACTCACTTCAGCAATTCTTGGATCCGAATGACCCCAACAAGACGATTGAGGGGCACCCTGGCCCCGTTCGAGCGACGCTGATCGCAACGGCACCCTAAGCTAACATCAGTCCCTCTTTCCAGCCAACAGTCACACACGTCGTTAGACTTTAAACAATCGCTCAAAAACCTGCCGATAGTGGGATGCGAAAGTGACCTCAAGGCCCTCACGCAGATAGTCGGGCAGATCATCAAAATCACGTCGATTCGCCTCGGGTAAAATCAATGACTTGATTTTGACGCGGCGGGCTGCGATCACCTTTTCTCGGATGCCACCCACAGGTAAAACCTGCCCTGTTAGAGACAGCTCACCCGTCATGGCGAATTTTTCCTTCAAGGGTTCTGCACGGGCCAAGGAGATCAAAGCGGTTGCCATAGTAATGCCAGCACTTGGGCCGTCTTTCGGCGTGGCACCTTCTGGAACATGCAGGTGGACGAAGCTCTCATCAAAGAACGGGGCGCTAACCCCAAAGTCCGCCAAATGCCCCATGACATAGCTATACGCGATATCAGCAGATTCACGCATGGTCTCCCCTAAACGACCCGTATATTTAAAACCGCGATTCAAACTGTGAATACGATTTGCTTCGATCGACAGCGTCGCGCCACCCATCGCCGTCCATGCCAAGCCGGTAACCACTCCGACCCCTCTCATCGGCTTATCATCGGCAAAGGGGGGCTTGCCCAATAAGTCTTCGACTTGCGCTTTTGTAATACTCAATTTTTCCACATCAGACTCAAGTAAGCGCATAATCGCTTTACGTATCAAACGCGAGAGCTGCTTCTCGAGATTACGAACACCCGCCTCTCGACAATAGGCGTTGATTACAAACTTCAGTGCTGCATCATTGATCCGTATTTGACTCAACTTAGCACCATGGTGCTTGAGCAACTTAGGCCACAAGTGGTTCTTCGCAATCGCCAGCTTTTCCTCGGCAATGTAGCCCGATAGTCGAATCACCTCCATGCGATCCAGCAAGGGGCCAGGAATAGTATCAAGCTGATTCGCAGTGCAAACGAATAAGACTTTAGACAGGTCGATACGCAGATCAAGATAGTGATCCAAAAAGGCCTGGTTTTGGGCGGGGTCAAGTACCTCAAGCAAGGCCGAGGCCGGATCGCCTTGGAAGGATTGGCCCAGCTTGTCAATTTCGTCGAGCATAATCACCGGGTTTTCGACTTTAACGTCCTTCAGCGCCTGCACAAACTTGCCGGGCATAGCCCCAATGTAGGTACGCCGGTGCCCTTTAATTTCAGCTTCATCGCGCATACCGCCCAAGCTAAAGCGGTAAAATTCTCGCCCCAAGGATTCCGCTATCGATTGGCCAATACTGGTTTTACCCACCCCGGGCGGCCCCACCAAGAGCAGAATTGAACCCGATATTTCCCCCTTAAAGGCGCCCACGCCGATAAACTCAAGTATACGCCCCTTCACATCCTCTAAGCCGTCGTGATGCGCGTTCAAAACCTGCTTCGCGTCGGGCACGGATAGCTTATCCTCCGAGCGCTTGCCCCAGGGGATCGACGTCGCCCAGTCCAAATAATTTCTCGTGACGCTGTATTCGGGCGAGCCGGTCTCAAGCACACTCAACTTATCCAGCTCCGCCTCTATTTTTGTCAGCGCAGATTCCGGAACCAGCAGCCCATCTAAACGCTCTTCAAACATCTCTTTATCCGATGTTTTGTCGTCTTTGGTGATCCCGAGCTCTTTCTGAATCACCTTGAGCTGCTCACGTAAAAAGAACTTGCGCTGGTGTTCGCTTAGTTGCTCGTTCACTTGCTGGCTGATCTTGCCCTGAAGCTCAGCCACTTCGCGCTCTCTGCGCAATAAAACCAGCACCTTTTGCAACCGTTCTAAAAGAGGTAAAGCTGACAGAACGTCCTGCAATTCCTCGCCCGACGCACTGGTCAAGGCAGCGGAGAAATCAGCCAAAAGACTCGGCTGATTTGGAGAAAAATTGCCCAGGTACTGTTTTAGTTCTTCACCGTAAAGTGGATTGAGCGGCAGCAAGGTTTTAATCTCATTCAATACGGCCATTGCGTAAGCTTTGATCTCTTGGCTTTCTCGGTCACCTACGCTCTTTGGATACTCGACGCGCACACGGTAAGGCGCATCGGTTTGAAGCCAGTCGACGATGCGAAACCGTTTTATTCCCTGAACCAGAAATTGCTGAGCACCCCCTTGTTGCGGAGGCTGATGCAGACGCACCACGCAGCCAATATCGGGCACTTGACTGATCTCGAGTTCCCCCGGTGATCGGTTGGGCACAAACGCCAAAGCGAGCAACCCGTTATCGCGCTCCATCGCTTGCTCTAGCGTACTCTGCCACTCGCTCATATTCACAACGACCGGCTGAATCTGCCCGGGAAAAAAAGGCCTGTGAGGGATCGGCATCAAGCCGAGCGTATCGGGCAAAACGTCGTCTATAAGAGCAGGTGAATTCGAACTCTGATCTGTCATGCTTGCATCCTCATGGTCACAGATCATTAAAGTGGGTACAAATACGGTTTTTTCAACATCTGTGAGCTTGCTTGATTTTCGTTAGGCAGCAGTGCAGGTATAATTTCCGACTCCACAGCCTCGCAACCTCAGGAGCCCACAGGTGCACGTAGACCAGCTAAGTTCTGCTCAGCTAGAGCAGGCGCTCGCCCAAGCAGAAACCGATTATCAAACTTTACTCGCACAAAACTTGTCGCTTGATTTAACCCGAGGCAAACCCTCGGCAGAGCAAACGGCCTTGTCCAATGAACTCGACGGCATTCTCGAGGGCAACTACCTTGCTGAAGACGGCACTGATGTGCGCAACTACGGTGGTATAGACGGTTTACCTGAAGCAAAACGACTTTTCTCTGAAACACTCGGTGTGCCGGCCGATGAAATGCTCATTGGGGGCAATGCCAGTTTGACCTTGATGTACCAAGTGGTTGAGTTTGCTCTTAACTTTGGCTTTTCAAGCCCTTGGAAAAATGGCACTGGAACACCGAAAGTGTTGTGCCCCGTCCCAGGATACGACCGTCATTTTTCGATCTGTCAGCATTTAGGCGTTGAAATGGTTACTTTGCCTATGCTTGATACGGGCCCCGATATGGATGAAGCCGAGCGCCTAACGCAAGAGCTCGACAACGTTTGCGGCATTTGGTGTGTACCCCGTTTTTCTAACCCAACCGGCTGTGTCTACGACGAGACAACCTTGGCACGGCTGGCAAAACTACCGAGCCTTGCACACGGTGATTTTTTGGTTCTTTACGACAATGCCTATGCTGTTCACGCCTTGACCGCTGGCGCTCCCAAACTCGGCAGCATACGCGATTATGCTATTGCGGCGGGCACAGAGAACCACATCATTCAATTCGGCTCCACCTCGAAGGTCACTTTTGCCGGGGCCGGCGTCGCCTTCATGAGCAGCAGCAAAACCACGCTCGCGCGATTCAAAAACCACCTGAGCTTCCAGACGATAGGCCCTGACAAAGTCAATCAGTTGCGACACGTCGCATTCTTCAAAGACTTCAATGGTTTGATGGCGCATATGGACAAACACGCGGCCGTCATGAAACCAAGATTTGACGCCGTATTGGAAACGCTTGATCGCGCACTGAAGGGTACCGGCATGGGCACTTGGATCGTGCCTGAAGGCGGTTATTTTGTGTCATTTGAAACACGCCCCGGGTTGGCAAAAACCGTGGTCGCGCTTGCCGGCGACGCGGGTATCAAGCTGACCCCAGCGGGAGCTACTTTCCCCTACGGCAACGATACGAACGACTCCAACATTCGTATTGCGCCCTCTTTTCCGAGCATCGCGGACGTACAGGCAACGATGGACGCGTTTGTGCTCTGCGTTAGATTAGCAACCTTGCGCGCGCTTGCTGGCAAGCCCTAAACACACGGGAAAGTCGAACGAGCAGCGCCTCAGCTGCTCATAGTGTTTGGGCGCTGTTCAGCGATTTAATCGTCGCTGGGTGGCGCCATTCCCGCATAGGGAAATCGAGTCACGTTACTCACCGTAGTGCCGCCTGCAGGTACCTCGGAAATCTTAGAGGAACCCTCTTTTTCGACTTCGTCGATACGAATAACGGATTGATAGGGGATATATGTGCGCTTGACGCCGGCAAACTCGTTTTTCAACTTTTCTTCACTGGGGTCAACTACGATCTGAGATCGCTCACCAAAAACAAACTCTTCGATCTCGATGAAGCCCCACATATCGCTCTGGTAGATCTGCCGCGCGAACACCTCGAATACTTGATTAGCATTGTGAAAAATCACTTTGTACACGTTGGTCTCCGGAGTAGGGATCGATCGAAAAAAATTAGGGCGCGCAATACTACCAATACGGGTGAAAATTACCAGAAAAATCAACCCCGCACCCAAAATATTGTGGTCGAAACGCTAGGTTTCAAGGGTTTAGATCGGTATACTCGCGGCCTTTGAACCCACGTGCACTGAACGCCATGTCGACGAAAAAACTCTTTATTCAAACCCACGGCTGCCAGATGAATGAGTACGATTCGGCTCGAATTGGCGACCTACTCAAAACCAGTCATCAGCTCGAACGCACAGACAATCCCGAAGAGGCCGATGTACTGTTATTGAACACCTGCTCTATACGGGAGAAAGCGCAAGAGAAAGTGTTTCATCAGCTCGGCCGATGGAAACCGCTTAAAGAGAAAAACCCCAACTTAATTATCGGCGTTGGCGGTTGCGTAGCCAGCCAAGAAGGCGCGGCCATCGGCGAGCGTGCACCCTACGTCGATCTCGTTTTTGGACCCCAGACACTGCATCGCTTACCTGAGATGATGGCAGAACGCGCAGAAAAAGGCCCAGGCAACACCTTAGTGGTGGACGTGAGCTTCCCGGAAATCGAGAAGTTTGATTGCCTACCCGACCCAGAGATCAAGGGCGCCAGTGCTTTCGTCTCTATCATGGAGGGTTGCAGCAAGTACTGCTCGTTCTGCGTCGTGCCCTACACCCGCGGCGAGGAAGTCTCGCGCCCACTAGATGACGTTATAGCCGAAGTGGCACACGCTGCAGACCACGGGGTCAAAGAGGTTAACCTCTTGGGGCAGAATGTGAATGCCTACCGCGGTCTCAACCACTTAGGCGAGGTAGTGGATTTCGCCGAATTGCTCACTTACATTGCACGAATCCCTGCCATTGAGCGAATTCGATACACCACATCGCATCCGGTTGAATTCAGTCAAGCGCTGATCGACGTTTACGCTGAAATCCCACAGTTAGTAGACCACTTACACCTACCTGTGCAAAGCGGCTCAGACCGTATTTTAGCGGCAATGAAACGCGGCCACACCGCGCTTGAGTACAAATCGAAAATCCGCGCTTTGCGCAAAATTCGCCCCAATATCAGTATGTCGTCTGACTTCATCGTGGGTTTCCCAGGCGAAACAGAGGCCGATTTCAACGCCACAATGAAACTGATTGAGGATATCGGCTACGATAGCTCGTTCAGTTTTATATACAGCGCGCGACCTGGCACACCCGCAGCAGACCTGAAAGACGACACGCCAATGGAGGTCAAAAAGCAGCGTCTGCAGATTTTACAAGCCCGCATCACGGGCCAGGCCCGCATCATAAGCGAGAATATGGTCGGCACCGACCAGCGTATTCTGGTGAGCGGCGTCTCCAAGAAAGACCCCGGTCAGTTGCAGGGGCGAACAGAAAACAATCGCGTCGTAAACTTCCGTTGTGACGACCACAGTTTGATTAACGAGTTCGCCTGGGTGCGAGTAAATGAAGCTTTGCCCAATTCACTGCGAGGAACTTTGTTAAAAAGTCATTAATTTTCCGCTAAATCGCACAGCGTGACTTGACTCGTCGCGCTGTCTGATTATCCTTGGTGATCCATACACACTGGCTTTTTGCCCACACACGCATTGACAACACAGCTACCTGAACTCAGCGGCTTTACGCCGCAAACGCTTACCACGACGCTAGAACCCAACGATGCCACGCACCTGGCCACGCTGTGCGGGCAGTTCGATGCGCATTTAAAGCAGGTGGAAAACCGGCTCAATGTGGCGATCGCCTCTCGTGGCAACCGATTCACGATCTCTGGCAACAGCGACCAAGCCGAAGCGGCGCGCGACTTGCTAGAGGCACTCTACGCCCAAATATGTGCTGGCGAGGGTCTATCTGCCGAGAGACTGCATATACACATGCAGGATGCGGGCCTTGAAGTCCTGCAAGAGAATCGACTGAATCCGGCCGAGACAGCAGAAAACGTCGTCGTCATAAAAACCAAGCGGGCGCCAGTCAAACCACGCGGAAAAAACCAACAAGGTTACGTTAGAGCGATTCAGGACTTTGACATTAATTTTGGCATTGGTCCTGCGGGCACGGGCAAAACTTACCTAGCGGTTGCCTGCGCGGTAGAAGCGCTCCTGCAAGAGCGTGTTCGTCGCATTCTCTTAGTGCGCCCTGCGGTAGAAGCCGGTGAGAAGCTCGGCTTCTTACCTGGCGATCTTGCTCAAAAAATTGACCCCTACTTGCGCCCTCTTTATGACGCACTGTACGAAATGCTCGGGTTTGAACAAGTTACGAAGTACATCGAGCGCAACATTATTGAAGTCGCGCCGCTGGCTTTCATGCGAGGCCGCACGCTCAACAATGCCTTTATCATTCTCGATGAAGCTCAAAACACCACGCGCGAGCAAATGAAAATGTTCTTAACGCGGATTGGCTTTGGCTCAACCGCGGTGATAACCGGTGACGCGACCCAAATAGATCTACCCCGTGGCGCGCACTCCGGCTTGACACACGCCAGCCACATATTGGACGGCGTTGACGGCATCAGCTTTACCTACTTCGCTAATAAAGATGTTGTTCGACATCCGCTCGTGCAACGCGTAGTAGAAGCCTATGACGAGCATGAAGCGAACACATCCAAATTTGAGAGTAACAGCAGATGACGATTAGCATCTGTGTCGATCGCGCGACCGAGCACCCCAACCCGGACGACGAGAGTTTTAGGCGCTGGGTCAGCGCAGCCTTGAACGCCTGTGGGCGAAGTGAAGGGCACGTTGACCTGAAACTGGTAGACAAAACCGAAATACAGACTCTCAACCGCGAGTTCCGTGGCAAAGACAAACCAACAAATGTCCTCTCCTTTCCCACTGATTTTCCTAAAGGAGTACCCTGCGATTTACTCGGGGATATTGCTCTGTGCGCGCCGATAGTGGCCGAAGAAGCACTCCAACAGAACAAAGCACTGCTCGACCACTGGGCGCACCTAACGATTCACGGCACTTTGCATCTTCTGGGGCACGACCACATCGAGGACGACGAGGCCGAAAAAATGGAAAACCTTGAAGTGTCTATTTTAAACGAATTCAACATCAGCGATCCGTATCAAGATCTAACCAAGGAGTTTGAAACCGCATGACGGATGACAAAGCCGGTGGCGACAGTAACGACAAGTCGTGGCTTGAAAAAATTGGACTCTTGTTTTCGAGCGAACCGCGAACAAAAGAAGATCTGCAAGACGTTCTAAAAGTCGCAGCTGAAAACGAATTAATCGACCGCGATGCTTACACGATCATTGAGGGCGCCATGCAGGTAGCCGACCTCCATGCGCGTGACATTATGATACCCCGCGCTCAAATGGAGGTAGTCAAAGAGGACTCTACTCTGGCGGAACTCCTGCCTCAGATTATTGAATCCGCACACTCACGCTACCCTGTTGTGGGCGACAATAACGATCAGGTCTTGGGTATTTTATTGGCCAAAGATCTCCTACCGAGATTGCTGGCAGAGGATCAAGACTCCTTTAGCGTGACTGAACTTATGCGCCCGAGCTTTGTTGTTCCCGAGAGTAAGCGACTGAACGTGCTACTGAAAGAGTTTCGACAAAACCGTAACCACATGGCCATTGTGATAGACGAATACGGTGGTGTCGCGGGCCTCGTGACTATCGAAGACGTGTTAGAAGAAATTGTGGGTGAAATCGAGGACGAAACCGATACAGACGAAGAAGACGATTTCATCCGTCGCATCACGGATACGGAGTTCTTCATTCAAGCTTTGACCCCCATCGAAGACTTCAACGACTATTTTGGCACGGAGTTAAGTGATGAAGAGTTCGATACCATAGGCGGACTGGTCATCCAAGCCTTCGGGCATATGCCGGCCCGAAATGAGACGACCTCTTTCGAGGGGTTCCGATTTAAAGTCATCCACGCGGACCAGCGTAAAATCCAAAGTCTCCGCGTCTCTAAACTGTAAAGCACGATGACGCACACTGCGCTGTGGATTCGCTGCCTGCTAGCCGCGTTAAGTGGGGCAACCGTAACGCTCTCACTGGCGCCCTGGACTTGGTGGCCTCTCGGGGCGATGTCCGCGGCGACACTCCTCTGGTTATGGCACAGCGCGCTGCCACAGCATATTTTACGTATCGCATGGTGCTATGGCTTTGGTTTTTTTGGAGCCGGCATTTCATGGGTTTACGTGAGCATTAATGAATTCGGTAACGCCAGCGCACCTTTCGCCGCTTTTTTAACCGCTCTATTTTGCGCCCTGCTCGCCCTGCTCTTTGTGATTATGGGCTGGGTATATCGCTTCACGCTCTCGGGAAAGCAGCTTGATGCGACGCACATACTCGGCTTTACGGGGTTGTGGGTGCTGAACGAGTGGATTCGAACCTGGTTCCTAACTGGCTTCCCGTGGGTATTTCTGGGCTATGGCTACATCGATACCCCGCTCGCGGGTTTTGCACCCATCGGCGGTGTATTTCTTCTGAGCTTTATGGCCTGCGCCATTACCTGCACCTTCGCGACTGGACTCATCCGGAACTCCAAACCTCTGATAGGTGTTTCTTTGGGCCTTGCCCTGACGAGCGCTATCGCAGGTCACACATTGAGCTCGGTAGAGTGGACAGCACCAAGGGGCGAGACTCGGACCGTCGCTATTGTGCAACCCAACACACCTCAAGAGCTCAAGTGGAACCCGCGTTACTACCAGCAAATATTGTCAAATTTGGAGCAACTGAATGCCCAGGCCGCTTCCGGGGATATCATCATCTGGCCTGAAGCCGCGGTACCGCGCTATTTACACAATGCAGAAGCCGACCTAGAGAGCATCAAAAATCGGGCCGGCGAGCTCAACCAGGCCTTAATCACGGGAATTCCCTTTGCCAACCGCGCTTTGAAGCAAAGTCACAATAGCATTACCGTGCTCAGCGGCGGCGAAGGCCTATATCACAAGCAGAGGCTGGTTCCCTTCGGTGAATATGTGCCGCTCGAGTTCGCATTGCGCGGACTCATTGATTTCTTCGACCTACCGATGTCCAGCTTCAGCAAAGGCAAGCCTTTTCAATCCCCACTCTGGGCTCAAGGGCAGATCATCTCGCCCTCAATTTGTTACGAGGTCGTCTATCCTGACTTTGTCGCACGTAACGCTAGGGCAAGCGATTGGCTGCTGACCATCAGCAACGACAGCTGGTTTGGGGATTCAATCGGCCCCATACAGCACCTTCAAATGGCGCAAATGCGCGCACTTGAAACTCAGCGATACTTAGTTAGGGGAACCAGCAACGGGATCTCTGCGATTATCAACGAACGAGGCGCTATTCAAGCCCAGACAGAACAATTCGTTGCAACAGTCCTTCGAGGCGAGGTCGAATCGAGAACGGGATCCACTCCCTTCATGCAGGCCGGCAGCACGCCAATTATCGTGCTGTCTCTCATCGCCTTGCTCTACGCGCGTCGAAGAAACCCCACGTCGGCTAATTAAGGTGCAAAAACACCACAAGCAGTACCGCCAACAGTGTCTAACTGCTACTATTGCAGCCTTTAATTTTAGATCTAGTGGGCCGTTTGGGCTCGCTACTGTCACAAGAGAGACCACGTGCAATACCAAGCCGCCAGCATCGAACAAGCCGCCCAGGCTTTTTGGGAAGACCAAGCCAGCTTCATCGCCAAACCCGATCCGAATCGAGAAAAATTTTATTGCCTAGCAATGTTCCCCTACCCCAGCGGTAAGCTTCATATGGGTCATGTGCGCAACTACACCATCGCCGATGTGATCGCCCGCTTCCAGCGTATGCAGGGTAAAAATGTCCTACAGCCTATGGGATGGGACGCGTTTGGTTTGCCCGCGGAAAACGCAGCAATTAAAAACAAAGTTCCACCAGCAGCCTGGACAGACGACAACATCGCCTACATGCGCGACCAGCTCAAACGGCTCGGCTTCGGCTATGATTGGAGTCGAGAAGTCACTACCTGCAAACCCGACTACTATCGTTGGGAGCAGTGGTTCTTTACTCGATTATTTGACAAAGGCCTGGCTTACAAGAAGCAAGCTGAGGTGAACTGGTGCGAAACAGATCAAACGGTACTCGCCAATGAACAGGTTGTCGATGGCTGCTGCTGGCGCTGTGACAATCCCGTCGAGCGCCGCAATATCGATCAATGGTTCATCAAAATCACCGCCTATGCAGAGCAACTGCTGAACGACATAGACCAGCTCGAGGGTTGGCCTGAGCAAGTCCGGACTATGCAGCGCAATTGGATCGGACGTTCTGAGGGTGTAGAGCTCCAATTCGAAGTCGAAGGCCACGGGCCTCTGCCGGTTTACACGACTCGCCCTGATACCCTGATGGGTGTAACTTACGTCGCAGTCGCTGGACAGCATCCCCTGGCTCAAAAGGCAGCAGAAACGAATCCCGAGCTGAAGGCCTTCCTTGGCAGCATCGCCAATACCAAAATGGCCGAGGCCGATCTCGCGACGGCTGAAAAGCTGGGTATGGCAACGGGCTTTGTTGCAATACACCCATTGACCGGCAAGCAAGTACCCGTCTGGGTGGCCAACTTTGTACTAATGAGTTACGGCTCGGGAGCGGTTATGGCCGTACCTGGCCACGATCAGCGCGACTGGGAATTCGCCACAAAATACGGCTTGCCTATCGAACAAGTTATTGAACCCAGCAACGACGACACCTGCGACCTACAAAAAGAGGCGTATACCGCAAAAGGGCGATTGGTGAACTCGGATGAATACACGGGGCTAAGCTCGGCAGACGCTTTTGACGCGATCGCGGCGAAACTGGAAACACTCGGCAAAGGTCACAAGACGGTCCAATACCGACTGCGTGATTGGGGTGTATCTCGGCAACGCTATTGGGGCGCCCCGATTCCGATCATAAACTGCCCCTGTTGTGGCGCTGTTGCGGTACCTGAACACGATTTACCCGTGGTACTCCCAACCGACGTGGAATTCGACGGCGTAGGCTCACCCATCAAGAAAATGCCTGAGTTTTATGAAACGCAATGCCCCAAATGTGGTGGCCGAGCGGAGCGTGAAACGGACACATTTGACACTTTCATGGAATCTTCTTGGTACTACGCGCGCTATGCCAGCGCACACAATCAAGAGGCCATGCTCGACGAGGACGCCAACTATTGGCTACCCGTTGATCAGTACGTAGGTGGCATTGAACACGCGATTTTACACCTGCTGTACGCTCGCTTTTTCCATAAACTCATGCGCGATGAAGGGCTGGTCAATACAGACGAACCCTTCGCCCGACTATTGACCCAAGGCATGGTACTTAAAGACGGCGCCAAGATGAGTAAGTCGAAGGGTAATACCGTTGATCCGCAGGGACTGATAGACAGCTATGGCGCAGACACCGTTCGCTTATTTTCTATGTTTGCTGCCCCGCCCGAGCAATCGCTGGAATGGTCCGATGCGGGCGTAGACGGCGCTCATCGCTTCTTGAAGCGCTTATGGCGCATGGCCAGTGACTCCATTGATGGCTCCGCAGAGACACCAGAGAAGCCACTCGCCGCGAAAGACGTTCGTCGCAAGTTGCACGAGACCATTGCGAAGGTAACGGACGATTACGGTCGCAGACAAACCTTCAATACCGCAATTGCCGCGGTTATGGAGCTCTGCAACGAACTCGTTCGACTCGACCAAAGCGAAGCCGAAAGCAAAGCGGTAATGACCGAAAGCTTGAATATCACCGTACGCTTGCTCGCACCGATCGTGCCCCATATCTGCCATGCGCTATGGCAAGCGTTGGGCAATACAACCGACGTCGCCAACGAGGCCTGGCCTGAAGTCGACGAAAGCGCGCTTGTTCGGGACGAGATCGAGCTCGTCGTTCAAGTAAACGGCAAAGTACGAGCGAAAATGTCGGTAAGCGTTGACGCAAGCAAAGAAAGCATTGAACAATTAGCGCTCGCACAAGACAACGTGCGGCGCTTTATCGCTGACGCAACGGTACGTAAAATCATTGTCGTACCGGGTAGGCTCGTAAACATAGTGGCTAATTAATGATCAATCTACTTCGCCTCACATGCATTGTCGCGCTCACTACACTGGTTGGCTGTGGCTTTCAATTACGTGGCCAGCCAACGGCACAGGGCGAGGCGGAACTCCAGACCCAACCAATTAAAGTGGTTGGCGTGAGCCCCTACAGTGAATTTTCTCGTCAACTCAACCAAGCGTTGGCTAACTTCGGCCTAGATAACAGCGCTGAGGCAGATACGACCGTAATCGTAAAACCCCCAGAGTTCAGCCAAAACACGCTCACAATGGGCGAATCACTTCGTATCGCCGATTACGACATACGCGCGACAGTAAAGTACCAAC
>Ga0181552_10002103_pt1 | contig 14739 bp, 12 predicted proteins | sample 011ome_18_FD_130583 | JGI IMG/M metagenome (GOLD analysis project Ga0181552, IMG submission 130583) | Coastal salt marsh microbial communities from the Groves Creek Marsh, Skidaway Island, Georgia - 011501BT metaG (megahit assembly) | ecosystem: Environmental > Aquatic > Marine > Intertidal...
AATACTTTAATAATGATTTGTATATAAAAAGATCGTCTTTTTCAGAGTTTAATTTTTTAACGATACTTCCATTTGGAACATCAGGTGCTTTGTCATATTTTCTAACAAAACCTTTTTTCTTTCCAAAATTTCCCTGCAATGAAAAACCAAAATTTAATGTATTTCCTTTCACATAATTGAGCTTAAAATGCAGAAATTTACTATATGGGAAAGTAAAACCAATATTAATTGGAGACGAGCTCCTTCTGACTGGTTCATATGCGAGATTAAAGGAGCTAGAACCATCAGGAAAACCTTCGAGATTATAGTCCGTTGCATCATACTCAACCTTAAATCGAAGACCTTTCATATTTGGAATCAATACTTCAGCCCCTCCAAACACTCCCATATCTCCTGAGAAGAAATAACCTACATTAAATTCTCCTCCTTTTGTGTTCATATCCAATTCTCTTGTATCAAATTCTGAAGAAATTTTAGATAGTGGGTTTGATATCTTGCCCCTTGATAAGGTGCCCCATCCAAGCCCAAGTGTAAAATCTACATAACCAATCTTTTTAGAAGCAACAACATATTCTGATGAAAAGACCCCTGTTCCTGCTAAATCTCTTGCGCCAATTGCTACAGCTGGAAAAAAATCAGACTCCCTCAGAAGCCTAACCTTAAGATCAAAACTTTTATCTTTATAAGATTGATTGCCGCTAAATGCAGCAACATCACTATAAAGGGCATTATTTATGTCTGTGTATTGATAAGATGCTTCAAACCAGTCAAATGGGTATGCAAGTATCGAACCTCTTAAGTAAGGATCTATGTGACTCCAACTAAAACCAAGCGATCCAGCCTTATGAAAACGGGCAGATGGCATTTGGATGAGGCCTAGCGTTCCATAATTTGAATAACTAGGCTCATGCAAATTTGGATAAATATATTCTTCAATTGATGCAAAAAGAGAGGACGAGAAGACTGCTAATATGGCAAGCAAATATCTAACCATAGGGATATACTTATTAACTAATCATTAATAGCATTTAAAGATGCTAACGATAACGCAACGCTGCTCAAAATTGGTGCTACAGCAGATGCATAGACTATTCCATTTAACTCACCTATATCCCTGGTTGCGTATATAATACTGCCAGGGTAGAGATTTACCTTGCTGCTAAATGCCCAGCGATTTGCATTAAATATACTCGTTTTACCATCAGGATCAATAATTAGTAATTTTGTATTTGCTGAATCCTTTAATCCTCCAGACATACTAATATAATCATTCACTGACATACTGGCATCATATGTTACAGTCATTGGATTCATGAAGTCTCCAAACATATACAGAACTTTATTCATATTTGGAATTACGATACGGTCATCACTTTCAAGCAGTAAATCTTCTGCTGGATTATTTTTTATTTTGTTAATATTAAAATTCGCTATTACTCGACCAGCAAAATCTTTAGCTTTAACTTCTTCAGCTAAAAATTGAAGCGCATCCGAGCCCACTGATGTATTTGGTTTGCCAATATTAGAAATGATATATGCAACGGTATCTGAGTAGTTTCTTTGAGCAAAAAATTTCTCTTGCATGGCTGAAGTTTTTCTAAACAAGGCAGATCCATAAATATATGCACTGGGTTTATATCCGCCAGCTCTTGAAATTAATTGGGATAACGATTCGCCTTCCTCAATAAAATAAGTACCTGGTTTTTGAACTTCTCCCTCAATAGTAATCTGTTTAAGTGAAGAGTTATGAGGATAAAAATGTGGAATTTTTAAAATGTCTCTAGGCATCAATTCAACTTTATTTAAATTCTTTAAATCTACTTTAATAGTTTCAAAAGAGCCTAAACTCATCCTTTCAAGCTTTAAATAGTCATAGCCAAAATGCCCCTGATTAAAGCCACCCGCAAAGTTAATTGCATCTTTGATAGTTTCACCTTTTCTTATTTCAAAAATTCCAGGTGTATTGATACCTCCAGAAATTGAAACGTGGAAGGTTACAGGATGTACAAATATTGTGTCGCCCGATTTTAAAGTTTGCTCGGCATCATACTTACCAAAAGCAATAAGATCATACAAATCAACAGAATTTATTACTTCTCCCTTTCTAAGTAAATCAACTCTTCTGAAAGAACCATTTTTTCTCATTCCTCCCGCATTATTGATTGCACCCAAAATATTTGAACTGCCACTTACAGTATAAATTCCAGGAGCCTTTACAGCGCCTGTAATTAATACTTGAATGTCTCTAAGTTTTGATAAAGACACATATGCCTTTGAGCCAATTGACACAGATTCAACATAGGCAGAAATTAAATTCTGAGCTTCTGCAAATGACTTACCAGCTAAATTAACCTTGCCAATGCCTTGGATAAGAATTGAGCCATCTCTGTTAATCACTTGACTCATAGTTTTATTTGATCTGCCCGTAAGTAAAATATCTAGCTCGTCACCAACATCCAAATAATAATCATCGCTTATATTTGCAACATTTACTGGCATAAATGTTGATTGGATATTCTGAAAAAAATAAGAGCCAAAAACTTCAAGTTTAGAGTCACCACCCTCAACGCTCTCAGGATCAATTGTTTTTTCAATATTATCTATTTGATCTCTGAGATTTTTTAAAATTTGTTTAGTATTTTTTATTGAAGCATCTGCATTAAATAATTGTTTTAGCTTTTCATCCTCCTGAGTATTCTCATTTACTTCTAACTGCTCTCTAGAAGACTCTGGCAATCCGGCTAAAAAATCCTCATCAAAATCAAGCAATGGCCTTTCTTGTGACTTAATATTGAAGCTTATAAGGATCAATGGAATAAAAACAGTGATGTATTTGGAATTACTCATAGTGATTTAAAAAATTACTTTTTACGAATTATAGCTTAATTAACAACATAAATAACAATGCCAAGTATGAAAAGTTGCTTATCGATAGATATTATTAGCTAGCTAATCCCTACTAAAAACATCTCTTGAAAATACTTTATTTTGAACATCTGAAAGCTCCTCAGATAGCCTATTGCAAACTATCAAGTCAGCTTCTTTTTTAAATTTTTCTAGATCTAATTCAATTAGCCCGTAGGTCTCTTTCAAGTCTTTGATAGAAGGTTCATATATTATAATTTCAATATCAGATTTCCTTAAGTGCTCGATCACTTCAATAGTAGAAGATGACCTCGCATTTAATGAGTCTTTTTTCATTGAAAGCTTATATATTCCTACCTTGCTGGGCCGTTTGGCAATAATAGTATCTGCAATGAATTTTGCTCTTGTTGTATTAGATGAAACAATTGCATCTATAAGGGTTTGAGGCACTCCGTCATAATTTTTTACTAATTGCTTTGTATCTTTTGGCAAGCAGTAACCTCCATACCCAAAAGATGGATTATTGTAATAATTTCCAATTCTATTGTCCGCAGATACGCCCTCGATAACATTTAAAGGATTTAGAGAATGAGTCATCGCAAAGCTATCTAATTCATTAAAAAATGCAATTCGCATAGCAAGGAAGGTATTTGAAAATAATTTTACTGTTTCAGCTTCTTCGGAGGACATCAACAGAGAAAGTGTCGGTTTTTTTTCTGCTGATTTTTCTAAAATATTTAAGAATTCTTTGGAGGCATTGGATTCGTTGCCAACAACAATTCTTGAGGGGTAAAGATTATCTTGAAGAGCTGTTCCCTCTCTTAAAAACTCTGGTGAAAAAATAATTCTACTGGAACCAAAGTTCTCTCTTACACTTCTAGTATAACCAACTGGCACTGTTGATTTAATTACTATCAAACCTGAGGTTGTTTTTTCAAGAATAGAATTTATTGTCTGAGATACTATTGTTGTATCAAATGACTGCGTGGCTTCATCAAAATTAGTTGGAAGAGCTATAATGAAAAAATCTGCATTTAAAAAAGCTTCTTCATGATTATTTGTTGCATATATGGATGGGTTGTGAACGTTATAAAAATCTTTTACTGATTTGTCAGATATTGGGCACTCAGAGTTATTGATTAAAGATATTTTTTGTTCGTCAATTTCTAAAATACGTACTTCATGTCTTGCGGTCAAAATGCAAGCCAAGGATGTGCCAACATACCCAGCACCAATAATACATATTTTATTTTTTTTCATTAATTAATAACATTCAAATACATTTTATGGACAATATTCTCATCATAATCATTCGATATTTTTTTATAAGATTCTTCTCCAAAAGTGTCTAGAATTTTTTTATCCATAGATAAGACTTTTCTCATAGCTTTTGCAAGGTCTTCAGAGGACCTTGATTTACAGATAAAGCCATTAACTCCATCATCTATGACATCCTTGCATCCTGGAACATTTGTAGTAATCAGCGGTTTACCCATAGCACCTGCTTCTAGCAAAGATTTTGGGGTTCCCTCCCTATATGAAGGTAACACAACACAATCTGCATTAAAAATAAATGGCCTTACATCATCTATAAAATTGTAATGGATTATGAGCCCATGAGATATCCAATGATTTAATTCAGATTGATCAATACCGGACGAGTTCAGTCCATCAATAGCGCCTATAATTAGAGCTGTAAATTTTCTATTTTCTCTTTTTAAGACTTTAATTGATTCAATAAACTCATATATTCCTTTATCAGCTAATAACCGAGAGATAAGCAGAAATTTAAAATCTGAATCAGGGCTATTTTTATTAAAGAACTCATAACTAACACTTGGGATATACTTACGAGAAAATTTCTTTAAATCTACTCCTGAGCCAGGGAGAATTTTTGTTCTATTATGAAGTAAAATTTTATTCTTATAAAAGAGTTGTTGATCATCTTTGTTTTGAAAAAAAACAAAGGTGGCAGATGAAAAAGCAATCTTGTACAAAAAAAATGTTATTTTTGTTAAAAGATTTCTTCTCAAAAAAGAGGAGCCAAGGCCAGTGATATTTAAAATAGCTTTTATACCAAAAAACTTTGAAATTAGGGCACCGTAAATATTAGGCTTAATAGTAAAACCAAAATAATAATTAGGACTTTCTTTATAAAGAATGTATGACAAATTTATAAAATATCTAATCTCAGCAAGTATGTTTGTTCCAGTGGGGTCAATAGAAATCTCTCTAATTCTTACTCCAAGATCTCTCAAAACATCTGATGAATCACCCCTTGGTATCAAACACACAACTTGATAATTTTTATTTATCAAGGCCTTGATTAAGCCAATTCTAAAATTAATTAAATTCCAAGTCGAGTTGGCGCTAATAACTATTTTCATTAGTCTATGAAAACATTTGGTAATATCAATGGATTACTTACTATGTTGTTATAGGGTAGCCAATAATTTGAATGAGTTGCAAAATTGAGCCAAGTGTATAGCACTATTGAATATAGGAATATTATAATGCAGTCTATTGATAGTTTCTGAACTCTTGACAGATTTACGCTGCTAGAAAAGCTTGTGAGAAAGATTAATTGAATAGGAATCAAATAAAGAGACAGCCTATCTAAGACGACATCTCCAAGGCCAGAAAAAATCAAAAGAAACATCACTATTGAGGTTTTAGACAGAATAGATACAAGTGTCCTTGCATTCTCAGAAAAATTATATTTATCCAGTCTTAAAAGCAAGCCAGCTCCACATAACGCATTCATTAGCAGCCTTATAGCTGCTCCATCAGCATTATATTCCTCTAAAATATAATGCTGAAACATACTTTCTAATGCTTCAGCAATTAATACCAAACTAATAATAATAAAGAAAAGAATCATAATTAGTGTGCGAAAAAAAGAAAATTTTCTGTTATTAAAAAACATAAGTCCAAGAAAAATAATTGCAGATTTATGCAATAAAGCACCAGCAATAACTAATAAAATAAATTTTAGATTTTCTTGACGAATAAAATAAATTAAGGAGGCCATTACTAACCCTATACCTGCGCTTTGACGGGTGTAACCCATCCCAACAATTAAAATAAGATATGGAAATGCGACTGCAATGGCCAGCATTGGTTTGGGTAGTTGGCTTGCAAAAAAGAATAAGCCACTTAAAAAAATTATTGCACATAGTAAATTTACACCATATATACCAGCTCCAATAGTTAAAGATATGTGCATGATTAATTGATACCCAGGATCACCAAGCAGACTATTGATTATGTTGGTATCAAATTCATTTAAGTTTCTGAGCGAATCGAGAATACTAAGGTACTGATCCCAGTCACCACCAACCTCATGCCGAAGACCTACCAGAAACAATAATCCACAAAAAACAAAGCTCCAAATAGAGAAATTGAATACTGAACTTGACATTTTGTATGAGGATGAATTCAGCATAGATAGTAATACTGAGCAGTAAGATATAAATAAAAAAGCCGTCCAATAAACAACCATCTATTGACCCTCGATGCTAAAAATAATTAATACTTCCATAATTTACAAGCAAATTGAGAAAGATTTAACTCACAGTTTTCTTGAATTTGCTCTACTTGAGAAATATAGAAATAGTTACTCCCTAACCCTATAAGATTACATATGAAATCACAAACCCATTTTTCCAGCAATCCTAGGTTGTTTAGAACTTCCATGGCATAAAATAAATTCTTTAAAATATTATGAAAAGACTTAAAATGAAAGCATATAAGTGATGGTACAAACATATTACTGTTTTAAAGGTTTTTTTAAGTCATAAGACTCAAAAATACTGCTTGTGTTAGCAGCCAATTTTTCGAAAGAAAAATCCTGTGCTCTCTTTTTGCCATACTCGATATACTCAAGAAATCTATTTGGTTGAGTAAAAATCATTTTCATACATTTATTGATCTCATTGATGTTATAAGGATTAAAAAAAACAGCATGGCTTTCTGTAATCTCATGGAATACATTGATATTGCTAAGAATGAGCGGTTTTTGATATATCATTGTTTCTAAAATAGGAATACCAAAACCTTCATACAGCGAAGGGAAAATAACACCTTTTGAAAGATGGTATATTGTCCCCAATTCTTTGTCAGTAATATTTTCCAGCATTGTAACTTTATCAGTCAGCTGGAGAGATTTTATTAATTTTTCAAGACTTTTCTTGCCTCCATTATCATTACCAACAATAACAAGGTGTTTATTAGGCAAATCTTTTATTAACTCAGAGAATGCCTTTACCATCAAATGATAATTCTTTCGATCTTCTAAATGTCCAACTGATAAAATAAAATCCTTTTCAAAAAAAAGACGAAAAATTTTAGACTCCTCATCAATTGATGCGATCTTATCCTTAATTCCACAGCCTACGACTTTGATATTTTCATGTTTCTTTAGTGACAAAATTTCAGATTTAATAGTATTAGATATTGTTATGATCAAATCTGAATTTCGTAAAGTTGATTGAATAAGAAATCTATATATTAAACGCTTGATGAAGTTTCCTTCTTTGCTTCCCCTGACATCATATATAGTGCTAACTGTTGCACCCAATGAATAATTGTTTTTGATAATCGGCTGATGCAGTGACTCTAGAAGATCAAACTGTTTAGATATTAATTCAGCTTCCCAAAATGTGAAATGAGCTAGAAACCTACTAAACCTAGAAGTGCTTTTGCAAGGGACCGTGATAAAAGAAATATTTTCAATCCCTTCAAACCATGACTTCATATCACAATCCTGAGACTGATATATTACAAAATTATGCATATGCATTTTCTTAAACACAGACTTATAAATTCCAATAAATCTATTTTTAGCTCCAGAGGGTCTATCGTTTAAGCTAGTAGCATTTATGCCAATTTTCATTTGAACTCTCTAAATATTTGAATATATTTATTTATCATTATCTCATTAGAGTAGTTGATTTCTGCAAAATTTCTTGAATTGGTTCTTAAGTTATTCTGCAGATTGACATCACAAATAATTTCGTTAAGTTTAAGTGCGAGATCCAGGGGATTGCCATGCTCATAAAGTATGCCATTGCTCCCATCAATTATATTATTTACACCAGCTACATCTGAAGCAACAAGTGGTAAAGCCATGGCTTGAGCTTGCATAATTGATGTGCTCATAGTTTCGCCATGAGTAGCATGAACATATAAATCAATTCGATCATAAAATAGCTTAAGGTCATGCTCATCCAACATTCCAAGAAAATTTATATTACTGTCAAGTCCTAACTTAGCAGAGTATTGTTTGAGAAGCATAAGAGTACTTCCATCTCCAGCAATGTCCAATTGAATTTGAAGATAATTAAATTTATTTTTTAATAAATTAATTGCATCAATCAATGTTAAATGGTCTTTGTTAGACTGCAATCTGGACACCATCCCAATAACTGGGTGCAGAGAATCTAAAACTCTGCTTGATTTACATGGTCTATAGTAATTAATATCAAGACCATTATTTATTATTTCTAATTTTTGAGGTCTTGAGAGAAAGTGAATTTTTTGCAATGCCATTTCTTTGGCAGTATTAGTAAGGAATATTATTTTCTTAAAAAAAATTACAGCGCAAAATAAAGCAATCCAGTCTTTAGTTGATTTAAGATGATTCGCTTGGGTATCTCTTAGGATGTTGCTTATTCTAAAAACATTGAAGAGGTTAGCAATAACCATTGAGGGAACAGCTGCAAGTGAATGAGTAATAACACTATTGGCATCTGCAAGCTTAATTGCATGGACACAATCTTTGATGAATTTAATATTAGAAGGTCCTTTTTGAAGGAATGAATATGGTATATCAAGATTTAGACATTTTTTAATATACTCATTTTTTGGCTCCTCTACCCCCACAAACAGAACCTCGTGATCAAAACGATCGAGCATTTCTTTTTCTAGCATCGCAAAAAGAACTGCGCCATGACCGCCCAGGCCTGAATATATGATATGCAATATCTTCATAATTGAAGTAAGTCTTTATATTCAGAAAAAACTTTTTCTGGATGAAAAGGTTCTGAGCCTTGTATTTGATGTTCAGGTGGTGAGGAAATAGCCAGTGCTTTACTAAGCAAATGAGCAATTTCTTCTGAGTTATCTTGTTTTGATATGATGCCAAATTTTCCATCAACCAGAATATCATTAATACCATCAGAGCAATTTGTTGATACGATTTTTAGGCCACAATACAAAGCTTCTATAAGAACGCTTGGTAAGCCCTCCACTTTTGATGTCAGTAATAACAGATCTGCTTTTAGCAGATAATTGTATGGGTTTTGGACATAGCCTGTGAAGGTGACAACATCAGAAAGATTCATGCTCTCAACTCTTGTTTTGAGCTCATTAAGTAAAGGCCCATCTCCAATAAATTTAATTGTGGCATTCATTTTTTGGTTGAAGAGAATAAATGCATCAAGGGCTAAATAAGGGTTTTTTAGCTCATCCATCCTGCCAACCCAAACAAAAGAAGGAATAGAATTTTTTCTTTCTTGGTGATGATCAATGATTTCTTGCAAGGATTTGTGCGAAGGTTTGATGGGATTAAAAATAACTTTTAAATTTGTAAGTCGAAAAGAAAGCGATTTCACATCTTTATAAACAGCTGATGAAACACAGACAACATGATCTGCAATTCGGTAAAAGATTGAAGATGCTATATAGAAAAACCATCGCGGCAAAATATTTGTTTGAGATGGCAATGAGTGCTCCCACAAGAGTAATTGTAATCCTGGGATAAATAACTTACTGATAGATGCGCAAATATTCAGCTTCGAGAAAGAGCTAATTAAAATAAAGCTTTTATCTTTTGACTGCTTATAAAAAAATTTTATTAACCTAAAGGGTAATTGATAAGTTTTTTTACAATCTAAATTTACATATATAAATTCTTCTTTCACTCTCTCACCCAACTCTCCAACATCAGTAAGTGTTAAAAAATATACCTCATGATTATTAACTTTAAATTGTCTTGCAAGATTGATTGCAACTCGTTCTGCTCCACCATACTTTAGTGAGGGTAATAAAAAAAATACTTTTTTAGACATCAAATCAGACCGAAAATAAATAGAAGGGAAAAAAGCACTAATTGGTATGATTCAATATAAAGATAATTCATTTGCTTTGCTCAACTTAATATTTATAAATATGAATTTTTGAGTTTTGAATATTCTTATCAAAATCAATGTGAGTCTTTACAACTTTTCCAAGAAGCCTATCTTTTAAAACAAGGGCCATTGCACCAGGAATCATCAAGAATAAAAAAGATAATGGAGTATTGTCTTTCCATAGCCTCAAAGAATGCAAAAGGGATATATCCCCATGCATGCAGTATCTTAAAAAGTTAGTTGTAGATGTTAACTTATAAAAAAAGCTGTATTGATATTTTTTTAGATTCCTATAACACACAGCTAGAGCATAAGCATAACCTCGACAAAACTGAATTTTTCCACTGAACGAAATTGCATTAGGATTGCCATACTCAACTTCTTTGAGAACCTTATTTATAAAAATTGTTTTTTCAGTACCAATTTTTGTCCAAACCACTCCCTCAGGTATAACATAGTCCACTTCTGGAAAAGGACTATCTTTCAGGACCGAGGCTTTAGTAACAAAAACCATGTCATGCTTGTTTTGATATTTACCTGACAAGTCATTCCATGATGGATAAAAACTATTCTCTGGAATATTCTTTAAAATCAGCGGCGCTTTGTTTACACTGCAAATTGCGGTCAAACCGATAAACTCACATAAATTAATCTCAGGAATAGAAGCCCAGCTATCAGCTATTTCTTGCAATGCAGTTGGAACAAGAATATCGTCAGAATCACACCATAATATTAGCTCCCCTGAAGATTCTTTAATGAGGCAATTATCTATTTTAGCTTTACCAACCCTAATACTTGCATCAACAAGAATTATGGGAAATACAGAACTCTCGACACACCGATCAAATGTTGGTTGAAAGCCATCAGTAGAGCCATCATTGCCAACTAACCACTCAAAATTTTGGTAAGTTTGATTCTGCAAACTTTCAAAAACTTTCGGTAGCATATCCGACCTATTCCAAACTGGAGTCAGCACAGAAATTAGAACACTCATGCTCTTAACCAATTTTTTAACTCAGAAGCAAAACTTACAAGCAAAGAGGTTAACTTACTAACTTTTAGGAGTTTATAAAAATGAAATTTTGGTGAATAAATTAGCTGCCGATAAACTTTTGGATTATTTTTTTTTACAAAACTCATACATTTAACATATTGCTTTTCTGAAACGGAAAAAAATCCTAGAGCTACTCTGAAAAAATAGTTTACATACATTCTATTTTTCCATTTTATTAACTTTTTCTCATCATCAAACTGATTGGTAATTGCCTTTTCAAATGGTATCTCAATATATCTGACATTTTTAAGATATATATCTACATCATCAATTGTACTGGTGTAATTTTCATTATGCCTCCTGACAACATAAGTATCTTTATCTAAAAAACATACATTGTATTTTTGAATTAGTTGAAGCGAAAGACAAACATCAAAAGAATGAATTCCTTTGATAAATGGCTCAACTTGCTTTAGGTCATCTCTCTTGAATACACTTCCTCCAAAACTGATGCTATGACACTTTGGGTATGAGTGAAAGACTTCAACGCCTGAAACATAATCTGCTTTGTAAAATGTATTTTTGTAAAATATATATGAATAATCATGCTCAAAATTATTAGCTAAACTATCAGTAGATAAATTGCGTGAGTGAACAATTCCTATATTAGGATATAAAAGAAATGCTTGAACTGCATCTGATATAAAAGATGGATTTATTAAAAAATCATCAGATGAAATAAAGCTAATCAACTCGCCATTTGCAAGATTGAATGATGCATGTTTAAAATTTTCAATCATTCCAATATTTTCTTCATTTTGAAAAAAATTAACTCTAGAATCATCTAAGAATCTCTCAATAACTTGATTTGTATTATCTTGGCTACAATTATCACTTATTATAATTTCTAAGTTTTCGTAATCTTGATCTATCGCAGATTGAATAGCTTTCTCGATTAAATGCCCTCTATTAAAGGATGTAATAACAATGCTGACAAGGGGTCTTGTGAAATCAATGTTAGGTTGCATTTAGTTTGATAAATATAATTCTATATAATTTTTTGATAAGGGTTTTATCTCTGGAATCTTATTGCCTGGAAAAACAATTGAATTGTTTGGGATATCGTAATTATGGATAACTGTATTAGCGCTCACAACAACATTACTACCAACAGTGGAATTCCCTGTTATTACGCTTCCTGGATACATAATAACATCGCTACCAATTTTTGGAGATAAATCACCAACTCTTCCAACTGTAATATTTTGGAAAAAAACAAAGTTATTTCCAAATTTTGCATTTCCAATAACTGAGCCTATGCCATGAGAAATAAAGAATATTTCTGGCATTTTAACTTGATAATGAAGATCGATATTATTCAACATTTTATTTAAAAAAAAAAGTTTGTCGCATATCTTGGATGAGCCTTGCTGAAGAAATATTTGATTGGCAAGAATATATAGAAAAGTGCAGTACTGAAGAGAGTGAAGATAATTAAAGTTGTCAGAAAAGTTCTTAACTGAATAGAGAATTGGGTCCAATCTTTGAAGTGAAGACTCTATATTATCTTGGATGATCAATAAATCAGATCTTGCAGTCGCATCATCTGTTAAAATCAGATTATTTAGCTGAAGAGTGATATAAAGTGATATAAATTTTGAGTTACCAATACCCTTGCTTTTGGTATTCATCTAATCAGAGTAAACAAGGAAAGATATTTATATATTAAACTCAAAGTTATCAAGCTCGATTGATTTTGTTATAAAATTTTCATTAGCGTTATCAGTGAGTGAAAGGTTCTTCTTGCATAGAATTACAATACTATTATGAATTCCAAAACTGGTTTTGCCGATTATATTTTCAATATGAAGTATCTCAAAATTCGCATAATTAATCATGCTTACTGCTGAATGCAAGTTAAATACATGATGATGTACAAGTCGATTTTTATAGTTATCCCTCATTAATTCCTCATTAAAAAAGCTGGAGTACAGAGCATTATTAGTCCCAATATCGTAATCTTTATTGTACAGTTCAATAGCTTCTTCTATAGCAGTTTGATCGGTTTCATCCGTATCATTCTCAAAATCATTAATCATGTGCTCTAGTGAGGTAATTTCTCTGCACTTATCAAAAGTAGCTTCTTTGTGAGGCAGAAGCAGCAGAAGCGCACCATTTTCTTTAAGAATTCTTTGCCACTCATATAAAACTTTTATTGGATTGGCTGAGTGTTCTAACATATGGCATGAAGCTACAAAGTCATATTGTTCATTTTCAACCATATGGAGGTCTGATGCCTCCGCACAAAACTGCATTCCCGGCTCCTTATTTGGATGAAAATAAAAGGATTTAGCTGTTGTAAGATTTTTTTCCCATGGCGTTTCAGAGCTAAAGTTACAATTATCTAGAGATGATGCTGTTTCGTAGACTGGAAAATAACCACGACTTCGAAAACTCTCACTGGGGCCACCGAACTCGATTCCCTTTCCAGAAAAAAGATTGGTAAATTTTTTATATCCTGAAATTCTTCTAGGAAAAATCTTGGCATACCTAATAGCGAGTCTTAAATAAAGACCGGATATGCCTTCGGTATCAAGCACATGGTAGATTTTTTTTAACATGCCCAATTTTACAGTAGTCTATAATTTTTTACATCAAGTATGTTTCTAATTCTTTAAATATTTATTAAATAAATGAATAAATTTATTTTTTAAATGTTGAGTAGATAATAAACCAAAACTAAGCATTGCTACAAGAATTGCTGTCAATCGAAAAAATTCTCTAAATAAACTATCAGATACTGGAACCAGCCAATTAATCATAACGCATATTAAAAAGGAGATTGCTAATGGAAAAGCTGTATGGCGAATTACTAATATAAAATTGTGGCCTTTCATAATATATCTATCCATAAATATTAAATTTGTTAATAACGCAAAGACATTCATACCTAGAGCAATAAATGCAGCGCCAACCGATTGATATACTGGAACTAAGATAAAAAATAAAGGCACAATAAGAATCATTGTAGATATAGCAACTTTTAAAGTAATGGAAGTCACACCATGGGCTAACTGCATTTGCATTGGGATCCACAAAACCCCATTGAAAATCGTACTAATTGATAGGATCGATAATAAATAATATGTATTGTCGACTATCTCTTGATCTTGAGTCCAAATTAGCAAAATAGAGTGAGCATGATAAGCTAAAAAAATTCCAGTTACTCCCATCAAAACTGCAACAAGTTCAGCACTTTGATGATATGCATCTTTTAAATGAGGCTTGTTATTTGATTCAATTAAAGCAACAAACTTAGGAAAATATGCTGTTGTTACTGGTGTAACAAAAAAAAATAAGCTAGCTACAATTGCACTGACTAAACTGTAATACCCAAAATTACTTAAAGATAAAATATTTGAAAGAATGACTTTGTCTAATTGGGTAAGCATCAAAGCAACAAATGTGATGCCCATCATCCCAAAAGCATATTTCCAGATCTTTTGAATTTCTAATAAAGAAAATTTACTGCGCTGGTTAGACATCGGTAAAACATTATATAAAGTAAGACTTATTACTATGAGTGAAATCAAAGCGACCGCCAAATGCCAAAGGAAAAAGGCAATAATGCTTGATGATACGAAGCTCAGCACCAGTAATGCACCGACGGCTTTAAGAGTAGCAAAACCGCTAATCAAAATGTTAAGAAGCACTTGTCTTTGAAGACCTGAAAGGCAGCTTGTATATATT
>Ga0181552_10002111_pt1 | contig 14700 bp, 16 predicted proteins | sample 011ome_18_FD_130583 | JGI IMG/M metagenome (GOLD analysis project Ga0181552, IMG submission 130583) | Coastal salt marsh microbial communities from the Groves Creek Marsh, Skidaway Island, Georgia - 011501BT metaG (megahit assembly) | ecosystem: Environmental > Aquatic > Marine > Intertidal...
CCTGATTTGAATTTTGCACCCAAATCAAACTCCTCGTCTGATACTAAAAAGAACTACAAAGATATTTCTTCATACACTCCTAGTGGAAAATTCATATATGATGACATATTTAAGAAGTAATAAATATATACACGAATATATATAATGAACCCTGACATTATGTATATTCTTTTGATCATTTCTATCCTACTTATATATCTGATTTCTTCCTTTTCGTTTATGAATGGCAAACCTACGTGTAATCATTTCGTGATTAATAATTACTTGTATTTAGCCCTTAGTATATGTTTATTAGGAATAACAATAGATTTTTTTCATAAACATGTATTGAATGGCGAAACACGATACTCTGTATTGCTTAAAAAAATAGCTCCCTGGTTTTTACCAATATTCATCATATCGTTGGCGTTGATTTTCTTTATTTCCACACGACCTACGTTTGATACAAAGGCATCAAATGTACTAACTAATCATATACTTTGGGTAGCATTCATTTTTATGATGTCCCTTATATTGACACCACGAGTAGTGTCGAAAGAAACAAACCAGTATGTTAACGAAGCTATTATGTTGACAGCTTGCATATTCATAACAATGTCAATTGCTGTTTATTTGTTTCCTACTTTTTTTTCAGAAACGTTCTCGTTCATGTACCCCGCTTTACTCGTCGCTCTGGTAGCAATCATCATTTTTGAAATTGTTAATATGTTTGCCTATTCTAGCGAGGCATCTTTCACCCAAATGAGACGTATGATTTCATACGTGGTGATTATTGTGTTTTCACTTTATATTTCTTACGACACGTCAAAAATGGTTCAACTGTCAAAATTATGTGTGAAATATCCAAATTATCCAAAAACAAGCGTCATGTTCTTTCTTGACATAATAAATATTTTTTCGAGAATTTTGTTTTTAAAATCAAGTAGGTAATTGATTATCATTTTTTAATACTAGATACATCGCAGCGGTCCAGGAAAAATTATTTCCACCATATCCTTTTCCGTTTAGGGGGTCAAAATATTCGAAAAACCCATTCGTATCGATCAACTCAATGGTGGTTGTTTTAATCTTTTTTGCAAGTTCGTATTCTTGAATATTGGTAAATCCAAGACACAATAGGTAATTTATTATACACCACACAGGTCCTCTCCAATACTTTTTTTGATCAAACTCTATACTAGTTGGATCCCACGAGGGAAATCCATAAGTAGAATGTTTGAGAATACGGTTACTATGGATTTTCATAGCCTCTTTCTGAGTTACAGAACCAACACCAGCATAAGCATACAACATAGATGCACATGATACACCACTGTATAGTTTATTTGTTTTGATATCCAACGTGGTATACGATTTGTTATCGAAATCCCATAATTTGTCACATCCAGCTTCATATATATGAATCCATCTTTCTAAAATATTTTGATACGTATCCTCATGTAAAAATATGGATATTTTGTATAGATCCTTACACGCTTTGATGAATATAAATTGTACACCTGGGTCACAGACATTGAATAGACCGGATTCATATACTTGCAAGTTGTTCCATTTTTTCTTTTTACAATCGTAAACGATTTGCATATATCTATTATAGTCATCGTCAGTAGGCCTCATATCATCATCAATATGTGAATTATCTTTCCTAGGAATATCAAGCTGTCTATTCACAGGTATATTTTCTAGCGCTTCATCCCATTCAGGTGAATTATCTCTACCAGTTTCCCATGGATGAAAAATGGAAATTAGGCCATTGTTGTGTGGATCGCGATTGCTACAAAACCATAAATGATACTTATATAGTTTATAAAACCATTCGCGTAATTTAGTCCTGTCATCAAAACCATGTAATACAAGATTCCAAATCACAGAAGAAATTACAGGGGGCTGCGTAATACATGAAGTTGCAGGAACGGATCCGGATTCCCATACATCCGGACCAGGATAATAATCTGGATTTGGTTTATGAAATATTATTTGAGGTATCATACCGTTATCCCACTGTCCTTTAAAAAGCATATCAATTTCACGAATTGCTCTCTCCTTATCATAATAATAAATTCCGAGTGCTGAAAACGCAGAATCCCAATTCCATTGAAACGGATACAAATTGCTACACGGAACTGTAAAGTCGCCTCTACTATTATTTTTAATTATTCTCTGTGCTTTATCTTCTAGAGATGTCATATAGAAGTCTAATATATAAATTAATAGAAAAATTTCTATGTTTGGCCAGTATCTTCAAGGCGTTTGTTGATCCGATTTACTTTTTCTCTGTATTTTGTCTGCGTTATATCATACTTACTGCTCATAAACCCCAAAACATAGTCATCATAAATTCTGTTCAATATAGTAACATCTTCATCTAACGTTATTTTCATCTGGAACTCAAATAATGGATCCAATATGGATGTAGTCAAAAAATTTCTGTATAAGTCAAAGTGAAGGATAGACTCATTTTTCCCTACGGGATAGCAATGAGTAACAATTGTTTTGACAATATTTTTCGCTTTTACTCGAGTTACTGTTACATCAGGAAGGTGGAACTCATTTTCCACTTGAACGTATTTGGCCCCTCCGATCAGTTTTGACATACTAGATGGTCCTGCAGTGTAATGAAAAGTAGTTCTTCCAGACACGTCATCGATATCTTCGTATTCAACATCGAATGGTATAGGCGCGAGGGAATTGCCGAATGAATGAACATAACTAATATGCATCATATCCAATACATTTTTCGGTGATAATATTATTGGGTCTTTTAATATGTCGACTTCCAGATACTCGTACAAAAGCATCATCATCAGCTTCAGGGGGTATATAAATCGTATGATTAAGTATATTCCCTTTTTGAGAATTTACATCGTATGTAGGTCGTACATAAACATCATTATTTAATACTTGTAGTTCGAACCGAGGAATTCCACATGTATTTGGTCGAATATTTGGAGAGCCCGGTACATTATTAAGTAATCCATTTTTATATTCCCATCCGTGATAAGGACACTGTAAACAATTATTATTCAATATTTTCCCTTGTGATAATGAAGCTCCTCGATGAATACATATGTCACTTACTGCTCGGATTGTATCTTCTTTATCCTTATAGATAGCAATCGGATAGTCATCAAATAAATACCGCTTGGGACGAACAGCTGATATGTCATTCTTATTTGCAATTTTCCAAAATAGAGGCAATTGATATTTATATTTTGACGGAGAAGGTTTCGTTGTTATTCTTCTACTCGTAGCATCCAAAAAGTATATACACGAGAAAATTATAATATAAGTTGCATACATATTATAATATAATTTCATCTATTTATATAGATTGTACCAAATAATAACAAATGTATTTCTCATCAAATTGAAAAGGATTTAAACTTAATTCTTAATAGTACACTTAGAAATGCCATCTATTGTTTATTATGACGAGGTCAAGTATATTGTGGGTAGAAATGCAGCAGATAATTGGAGAATTATAGAAGAAGCTGATGGATATGATTTATGGGTTCATTTACAGGATCAACCTTCATGTCATGTTATTATTGAGAATACTAAAGAACTGACAAAAGATCATATACTATATGGGTGCAATTTATGTAAAGAATTCAGTAAGATCAACGGAAAAAGAAAAACGGTTCGATTATCAGTATTAGAGAGAAGACATATAAAAAAGGGTAAATGTGTAGGTGAAGTTACTTTACTATCAAAGCCGAATGTCTATTCAATGTAGTAAAAAATAATATTTTACTTAAGTAAACATTTACATTTTAGAATAATACTCTTTTACAGATTTGATAGTGGATTTCGATGTGCTACCAAAACTAGTTTTATTCAATGGCATATATCCCCATAAATCCTTGCATTCATTTTTTATTTTAAGGTGACGAAAGGAAACATAAACATCGCCGGGTGTAATATGGAACTGTTTGGCTACTGTATTGTGAGAAACGCTTAAAATATTGAACTGTGTATTGCAATAGGAAGTGAACTTTTGGATCTTATCGACTGTGTTTTCGAATATTTGTTTAATTTTATCTAGGCTCATATGATTTATTCTCTCTTGAATTTCTTGTCTGGAGATGTGTAAATCGTTGTCAATGACATCAAGGACAGAATGGACAGTATCAAATCCCACAGTACGAATAAGTTCATATACAAACAATAAATCGATTGTTTTTTTTCTCCTTACGTCTTTTATTTTGATTGTTTCGAGAAAATCGTCTTTTGTAGTCGCCTTTACAATGTATTCAACCCTTGAAGAAACCAAATTATTACAGTCGTCAATAGTATTTTGTAATTGAGGAATTTCAACGTGTTCTATATGCCGAAATTCGCGAAGCGCGGATAGGATAATTTCGCTGTGGTTGTGAAATACTTCATGCTCGTTAATTTTTTCTTCTGAAGTCTCCGTATCCTTTGTGTGGATTCTACGATATTGGGAACCATATCTGCAACGGGTTGAGTTTGAGGGATCGATTCTCATGTGAAATATTTTTCCATCATACAACTTGTTATGGATACAATTTACGATCCACGATATAGTGCCCACTGTATCCGCGCATGGATTGTCTCCTGGCTGTCGTGGAATATTTCCATTATTGACATTTCTCATATATTGAAAGTAATGGGGATTATGAACAATACCATTTTGAACGTTTCCTGTCTTCCAACTGAACGCAGTTCGGCAAGTTGTGCACCACATTTGATCACATCCATCAATCTTATTGATCCTTTCTCCGCAGTTTGGACATGGCTTCGTTGTATTTTTAATAAGAGTGGCTGTTTCCACAGCTTCTTTTTTACAAGTGTGTTCGATATTTTTGTCAGGACCTAAGACATCTAAACAATGAGGACAACAGAAGTCGCTACACACACCACATTTGTACGATGTGGATAGAAACCCTTGACAATCTTCTTTTTGACAGGACATGATAAATTTCTGGCGCGTAGCTGCTATAGCGCTTCCTGATTGGATAATATTAATTTCGCGATTATGTGCAAAATTTTCCGCATGACAAGCGTTAATTTTTTCTTGTAGTGCCATTATTTGCTTATCAGTTTCCTGTTTCTTTTTCTTGATAGCCAATACTTTATTGTATTTTTCTACATCAGGCATGGTCTCTGGAATCTTGCTTTGTTCGCTTTGAAACAATAGTTCGTTGCGATGATTGCGATAGACGTCATTAAACCAATTTCTGTTCAGATTCAAAATAACAAATGTTTGATCCCATGACTGTTTGCAGTTCATACAATGGACATCATTCACAGTATTTAACAAATAATTTCGAGTGCATGTCTTACATGCGAGAAATTGACAGGATGGATTATTACATTTTACTTTGGATTTGTTCTTAAGATCAAAGTTGTCACAACAAACAAAACACGTATCGCTCATGGTTCTTCGTTGAAGTTGTGTTTAACATATATTTCTTTCAATTTTTTAATTTATGAAGCTATAATATACGGTGTATAGAATGTTACTTGGATGTATAATGTTTATATTTAACATAAGAAAACGCGATAATAACCAAATTCATATTAGTGAGTAATAAGAGATTAACAATTATATTGTTAAACAAATTAAATATATTTGTCTAGTAATCATATGTTTAAAAGATTCAATTGTTGTAAATTATTTAAATATTTCTTTTCATGTAACAATATGGATATTGTAGAGGATGCGCCTGATTTTTCATTGGATGGTTACAAGACAAGCGGTAGGGTCGCGTCTGTATATGATGGAGACACAGTAAGGATAATTTTTTCATTCCACGGAACTTTCTACAAGTGGAATTGTAGATTAGCTGGAATTGATACTCCTGAACTCAGAACGTCAAATTCTAAAGAAAAGGAATATGGTTACGAGGTAAGAGATGTATTACGCGAAAAAATATTGAATAAAGTTGTTTCTGTGGAGTGCGGAAAGTTTGATAAATATGGTAGATTATTGGTCACAATTACTTGTGATGACGATTGTTGTGTCAATAAATGGTTGGTAAAAAATAAATATGCTCTTGAATACGATGGTGGAAAAAAACAGGACTGGGCAGATATTTTGTAAGATTTTAATTAGATTATTTCATGTGTAGACAATATCTATATATGAAATACATATTTACTCCGCTATATTCGCGAAACGAATGTGAGTATTTGTGGGGAATTTATCAGAATGTTTTTCTCGTGTGGTCTTCCATATTTTGTATTCGTTAATATTATCTGTATCATATGGATCCTTGTACAATTGCCTCAGAGGATGTGATGTGGGGAGATTTTTCACGTAAAATGTATGATATCTGTTCGTTTGCATTTCGTTCATAATGTATATGTGTATCCGATATAAAATTGTAATGAAATCAATTTTTATATAAATATACTAGTGATCTTTTGAGCGTCTTGTTTTTCTACTCCTTCTCCTTATCTCGTAGTCAAAATCTTTCTTTATTAATTTATACCCCCAATGTTGCAGAACCTGTCTAATTTTCGGACTGACGGTTTCATCATTCCATGTAGTTTTTTTCTTCAAAATTTGAGTTACAAGAAAGCGCATAAATCTTCCGTTTGGTCCAGCTAATCTTTTCCACCTATTTATTTGTCTTTCATCATCATGACCACGTTTCCCTGCAAAAAAATCACAGTACCAATGTACCCACCCATAAGGATGTGTTTCCTTTATCCACTGTTTGCTTTCCCAAAAATCTAGTGAAGTTCCTACGCTGACCTTGTATTTATTTCTTTCAACGTCGCATGTACTTGAAGACATGTAATCTTCAGGAATGTCTTTCCACCACGACGATGGATACTTCTTATGGACATTTTTATGATTTTTTTTGGTAACTTTTGATTTTATAGGTCTCCAGTACGTTCCACCAAATGAACCCAGTTTGAATATATCCCTTGGTGTTAAATTGGGCGTAAAATCGGGATATTTTTCAAATTGAATTCTTTTTGGCTGTTTTCTGGTTTTATTTTTCATATATACTATAATCATATTATAAAGAAAAATAATCAAAAATTAATTATTCTTGATGAGGTTATAAAAGGAGGTAATTATTGTGCAACAGTTGGTTTTGCACTCAAGTCTGTTGTAGACGATGCATCTTCTCCCGTCAATATATCTTCGAATTCTTTTTTAATGTTTTCTTTTTTCTGTTCATTTACTTTGGTGTCGTGGTACAAGATAATTTCTTGAAATATACTCACTCCTTTCAAAAAGTCCTCTTCACACCCAATGTAAAGATCCGTCATTGTTGATTGCGTCTTTTTAATCAATTCATCCAGGCTATCATAGTTGAGATTTGGATTAATAATTACCTTTTCTCCATTTTTATCTTGGATGACAGAAAAGACATCCTTAAGAATATCTACTATTACTGCTTGTTTTTTATTGATTTTCAAATACATATCACGTAAATGTAAAGCATATTTTTCAAACAGTTCTTCGCTTAGTGTTCCCTTGTACTTTTTATTATAGCTTCCATTTTTTTGACATTCCTTAGCACTGAATTGTCTCAATTTGATGTCTGAAAATTTTTTGACATGTTCAGGGAGGACACCGTCACTACCGGTATATGCGTTATAAAATCGTGTCAGAATTTTGTCATGTTGATCCTTCATGGAATCACTCATTTTATCAAATTTTCCAGTATCATAATTATATACATCTTTAAATAATTCTCCGAATTCTACCATACCTTCATCGTGCATCACGTTCATAGGTTTGCCATCTTTCAAATTAACTGTACATATATCGGGATGAACGAATATATCTTTATCTTCTGCGTTCATATAATCTTGTCCATTTACTAAAGCGTTTAAACGTCGGTTACATAAATTAATTTGTGTTGATGTGAAGTGTACATTTGTAGGTATATTGTGCTTTTCATGGTGCTGAACAAAATGTTCCGTTCCATATTCATCCTTGTACTTCAACACAGGATTGACTGATTTTAATATTGCCGCATATAATTGAGCAATCTTAGTGTAAAACTTGGCGATGCCATTGCATATTCTTCGCTTTTGTGTTTTGTTATGAACGTCTAAATTATTCTGTGCATTTTTATTGAAGAATATAACCTTGTCTGTAGTCATATCGTCTATTACAACTCCTTTTTCGGTTCGCTGTTTCAAATATTCTATTTCAATCCCTGTTAATTTATTTGCCATAACGTCCGAGGTCATTATCACTAAATCATCGCAAAAATACAAATCGCTCATTTTTTGATTTTTCGAAATGTTGGAGCTTGTTATGAAAGTCGCAGCAAGATTATCTATTTTTAATAAAAATTCAGTAACATCTGTAGTATTTTCGGTAACTGTCGATACTGAATTGCCCATAATATATATTATATATATTTATAAAAAATTGATTAAAAAAATACGTTATATACTATTTATCATATGGAAACAACGATTAAGACCAAGAAAAAAAAGCGTAATAAAATAAACAAAAAAGAAATATGGAAGACGTTTGGTGAGGATATAAAGAATTTAAATAATATAGAATGTATTTATCAAAGTAAGGGAACCAATGTGTGCGAAGTGTGTGATTCCATGTTATCCTATACCGAGGAAGGATATATGTCATGTAGTAATAATAAATGTGCCATCATATATAAAGATATCATCGATCAGACTGCTGAATGGAAACAATTTAGTGAGGGAGGAGCAGATCTATCCAGGTGCGGTATGCCCATCAATCCTTTATTAGAGGAGTCGTCTTTTGGATGTAAAGTGTCTTGCAATAGTAAGAGTTCGTATGAAATGAGAAAAATCAAACGATACTCTGAATGGCAGTCTATGCCGTACAAGGAAAAGTCACAATATGATGAATTTCAACGAATTATCAACATGGCTCAAAATGGTGATATTTCGAAAATCATCATTGACGACGCCATTCGTTATCATAAACTCATATCAGACAACACGACATTTCGTGGATTGAACCGCGATGGTATAATTGCAGCATCTATTTACATAGCGTGTCGTATTAATAAAACTCCCAGAAGCGCTAAGGAAATAGCCAAAATATTCCATTTAGATAATACTGCTGCTACGAAGGGGTGTAAAAATGCGGTTACTATCATTAACACAATTGAACAAGATTTATGCCAAAGTGATAAGACTGACTTTGGAACAACTAATTCGGAGTCATTTATAGAGCGATATTGTAGTAAGATGAACATACCTAGTGATTTAGTGAAATTGGCACTATTTGTTTCAAAGCTGATCAATTCGAGAAATATGATTCCTGAAAATACACCCCCCGCTATTGCAGCTGGTATCATATACTTTATCATCATTGAATTTAGACTAGACATATCAAAGTCGATGATCAATCAAGTGAGCGAAATTAGCGAAGTCACTATAAACAAATGTTATAAAAAAATAGATTCTCATAAGGATCAATTAATACCCCAAAAAGTCCGCAATAGATATATTTGCGGACATAATTAATATAATATCTAGTCCTATTAATGAAGACTTCGAAAACTTTGTTATTACTTTTTATTTTCTTTTTCACGTTGTCTATTTTATTATTTTATATTTTTTACACAAATATCGAATGTTTTAGTGATGAACGAACTTTTTCCAATACTGATACGTGGGGTCAAGAGGAACAAAATATATTAAACAGAATTACACCTTTAGGAAAACAATTAGTGACCTACATACCGAATGCGCCGTTTCCGAAAAATCTAAGCACAGAAGCAAAAATAGAAATAGACAATATTAAAAAGAAACAATTTCGCTTAACTGAAGATAGACTACAGGATATTGAAAACGAGATCACGTTGAGAGGAATGTTCCAAAAGTTTGACTTAACCCCTCAAGAGAGTAACCAGATAACACATATTTTTCACTCTGAAATAGATCCTATAATCATGTTTTTAAAGAATAAATACAATAGAGTAAGGCCATATAAATTAGATGAAACGGTTGTACCAAGTATTGACCCACCTGAACATCCATCGTATCCTTCAGGACATGCGACACAAGTATACTTTATCGCCAATATTCTGTCAGAAAAATATCCATCGAAACATGCACAATACATGCATATAGCTAATACCATTGCGGTAAATAGGGAATATGCTGGTGTGCATTACGAGAGTGATACCAAGTTTGGAAAAGTAGTTGCGGATTCGTTATCTCAACATTTTTCACGAGATAAAAATCCTCTTGCGTAACGTAGATATTACGCAAATTAATTCATACATTAGATATTTTAATGTATGAGTTTTGTTACAGCCTTCACAGAGGATTGAACTCTGGACCTTCAGTTTACAAGACTGATGCTCTGCCACTGAGCTATAAAGGCGGAAAAATTGGCTGGCTTTAAAAAAACGTGGCACAAAAAAATATACATTACGATATCAGTGTACTATCCACTTAATCACATATATTTATTAATACTTTTGTTAATATGTAATAAACACCGGCATACAATACACTTTTCAAAACCAAACCAGAGAGATTTATTCCACCATCTGCGTCAAATGTAAAACTCAAGTACTTTGCCAGACTGTCATTGAATACTGGCAACTGGAAAAAGAAATATATAACACCAAGAAGAATAGGAACCTGTAGTTCTTCATACATTACTTCGATTGATGCTTTCTTATTTTCCTTACGTCTCTTTTTATCGATTATTTCTTCTCCACTTTCAAAATCATCCTCATTTATATAATCTTCATGTTTTGGTATATAATTTGGTTTGCTAGTTTCGTCAAGTATCACATTGTTTGGATTGATGGGAATGTCACGCGAAGGAATATTTCCACTGCTTCCAGTGCTCTGTATTTCTTTGAAGATATCATTCATATTCACTGTCTCGCTTTTCTCTTCTATAGATATTTTTACGTTTTCACCAGAAGGTAAATCATTTATGCTAGTTACGCCCGACTTGGTATCCATATTATAATATCTAAATAATCTGTATTTTAAATCTTTACGCAAATTGGACAATTTTTTTCTTTTTATCGCAAGTTACCGGCTTTATATCATATTGATAACATTTATCATTGTGATTAAATGTTTTGTCCTCCACCTCGTCTGTTGTTGATCCACGATAAACGACACAGTTATTGTCGTCGCATATTTTCCTAAATAGCGAGGCTAATCCAAGTCCTAAAATAGCCGATATCATATATTTACCCGAGTCACTCTTTAATAAATTACTGAATTTACTAATGAACATATATTAGGTGAATAAATTAGTTTTGAATAGAAAAAAAACTAGTACTTTTTTTACATGGTGTCTCTTTAGCTTCATATTTGTAACAAGTTTCGGCTTTGTCTTGGTATAGGGTATGATTACAATTATCGGGTGTCGGAGAAATTTTCACTATTTTTAGTTCAGGCTTCGATAAGTAAATAAATAATATACCCATCAGGAAACTGATGAGAAATATGGAAATGGAAAAATACTTCATAGGTATTATATTGTAAAAAGATATATTTAATTTCTACAAGATAATTTTATTTCGGCGGGTCAAAACGTAGCACCTCTGGATCATCACTATGGACCACTTCGGTGTCTTTCAAATTTATATTGTATTGCTTCAAATAATGCAACTTGTTCTCGAATATTACATCGCGATTTTTATATCGGTATTCATTCATTTTTTCCTCCAATGGCAATATGTTATCTTTATATATTGTTGATATTTCAGTCAATAATTTGTTATCTTTTATGCCAAGTTTATTATACTGTTCGCTTATTTCTTTAATTTTGTCCACGTAGCCTTTGAGTTCAGTCTCAAATTCAACAAAGTCTTCCGACTTTCTATCCAATTGATAATTTTGACTTCTAGCTAGTAGTCGATTGTAAATTTCTTGACTGTAGTTGTAAACCTCCAGCCTATCTTCAAATGACGCAATAATATCATCTTTATCACCTACATTTAACAGCAATTTTGTTTTGTCATTTATAATAGCTTCTACATCCTGTTTTATTTCACTATCCATATATTGTATTGTCTCTTCCAACTGCATGTAAAATCCTGTTTTTATTTCTATTTTTTTTTCACACGGAGCTTGTTGATCTCCACAAGTAGCATACAAGATCTGTTTGCTCTTGCTAAAGGACATACCTACTTTTCTATTACAAAAAAGACAACGTTGTCGTATCTGTTCGATTTTCTTCTTCTTCTCTGTAACTGATAAATTATTATTGTCCTTTATTTTTTGCTTTTGCTTTTCTCTATCGTCTGCGTATTTTTTTTTATAATTGTAGTATTTATCCAATGCTTTATGATAATTTGCTTCCATTATTATAAACCGTTATTTTATTTTAGTAAATTAAATCATTTCCTCCAGAATAGTATTCAGGAAGACCTGTAAGTTGACCAACCTTTTTGGAGGCGTGGTAATTACGGATTTTGGACATGATAAATTGTTGTTTCTCAATATCTTTTTTACGTCGCTCCATAGGACTCATTTTACCTTTATAACGACTATACAGAAAGGATCCTAAAGCAACACAAAATATTATGAGTACACCAATATTGAATAGAAGATTCTTATATTTTTCTTTTAAATAGTTGCAATTTTTCAAAGTTTCATTCAAAAAATATTTGGCTCCAGGTTCTACTAAAGATGGTCTGGCATTCATATTTCCTTGTAGTAACCGGATAAATTAATATGAAATTTTTATCATAGAAAAATATAAAATAGTCAGATAAGATATTACAGCAATTCCTATTGTAAGGAGCCAAAAAGGGATAATTGTTTTTGTTTTATATCCCAATCCAAACTGCTTTATGGATCCATCACCATTATAGAGAAATGATGGTTTCACGACGAATGCTATTACATAAAATAAAATCAGAAACAATAAAATAGATAAAAGTAGCACATGTTGTTTTGTAATACTCATAATATATTATTCATCTATAATAAATATTTTATTTAAAATGTATTTAAAATATTTAATGATTATGATTCCTCATTCTCTACATTATATGCGAATTCACTTTCCATGTCTCGCTGTATATATACATCTTCCCCTTCTGGTCGATTTACATCTCTGAAATTTTTATCGTATATTCTCAATCCCTTCTGTTCGCCAATATTCCATTCACCTAGTTTATTTTCCTTAAGAACCTTGGATATTTCTCGTTCTGCATCATTCATATTTTTTAATTTTCTTGTGATCCTATCTTTTTCTCTCTCCTTTGACTTGAGCACACGGTTTTGAAGAACTTCCATATTTAAATCAAATGTCTTTTCAAATACAGCATTATCGTATTTGTAGTCTTTTAATAATTCTTTCACTAGTTTCTTGGTCGTTTCATCTGTTGATTGATGAATTCCATAATTCAAAATATCCAACAAAATGTATAAGAGAATATTCAAGACAAAGTCTTCGTCTAATATGAATTCATTTTCATTTAACGGAACTGTTGATAAATGGGAGATGACTGTTTCATATTGTTTGTATTTTACAATGAATGCGGATACCACATTAGATAGTTCTTCTTTTCCATAAAACTTATCTAACCATACATAATTTTCATTGATTAAATTCCTCAAATCAGAATAATGGTTCTTTGAAAGGTTCCAATGCTTGGGTAATTTTGAATAGTTACTTGTTGAATATTTGTTTAATAAAATAGAAGGATATACAAAACAATACTTTCGTATCTTGTTCTTCAATATTTGTATTGCGTTCTTCGACTTCACCTTTAAAATTAGATCCGGTAAACTGTTCTTACGCTCACCAGTAAATTCTGTATACTCTCTTTGCTGGGATTTTATCTCCTTGTTGAACATTTCAATTATCTCTACTTTGGAAATGATGATATCTTTCATTTCTTTGGTTTTACTTGTTGTTTCCATGAACTTGATCATTTCAGTCATGAGTGGATTTTCATCTATCGAGTTCGTTTTACGAAAAAGAGATTCTATATGTTCAGCATACGACATTTGTTTTAAATTTGAAATTTGCGATGTACTTGAAGCACTATAAATATCATTTAATCGACGCAACATACCACTTACATTCTTTTGCTCGTACTCATCCTCTTTTACCATTTTTTCAAAGAACAATTCGATGGTTTTGTTTGTATATGATTCATATTTTTCATCGCGATATCCTTTGAATTTTTCCTTACTGATATAGTTGACTGGAAAATAGTGTATCTCGTCCAAATACTTCTCATTTTCCTTCACGATATTAATATATCTATAGATTGCACTATTTTCTTTACTAACGTAATCAATAATATTGGAAACATTACTCATCGAACAACAGGAATTCTCGAGATAAAATTCATTTGTTGAATGATTTTGTAATGAGTAATCTTCCTTTGCGATTTCTTTGTTTATAGTTTGCATAAACCCGTAAGAAAAAATTATGTTTTTACTTTTTAAAGAATCTATACTGGTTAAAACGCTGGACTGTCTTTTGATGTTGGATTTAATGGACGATAAATGATTTTGTAATTCTGAAGACGGTACCTCATATTTGGTAAGAGGTGGCAAAAATGTTAAGTTCTTGCTCGTAAATATATTCAATAATTGCTCCTTTTCTTCTTGTTGTCTCTTTATGTCTATTAAATCATCTTGAATGTTATCCAGGATGAACGATTTAATCATCGTAATCAGATGCTCCTTTACCTTGTTCTCATCAGATTGTTTCATTTTTTTATTTATTTGTTTCTTTCTCTTGGAAATAAAACATGCAAAAAATTC
>Ga0181552_10002114_pt1 | contig 14682 bp, 11 predicted proteins | sample 011ome_18_FD_130583 | JGI IMG/M metagenome (GOLD analysis project Ga0181552, IMG submission 130583) | Coastal salt marsh microbial communities from the Groves Creek Marsh, Skidaway Island, Georgia - 011501BT metaG (megahit assembly) | ecosystem: Environmental > Aquatic > Marine > Intertidal...
CAGATTGATTCCGATGATACATTTTTGTATCGATGTGGTAAAGATGACGATGCAGTGCTTTGATCCGTAGAGGAATAAAACAATCCTTGAGTTTATCATGGTGGTCAGAATGGTTTTTCATTCCATCAATGATATTGGAAATATCGCGGGGAAAATGCTGGAGAAGAGCTTCCATCATTTAAAATCTTTTTAGTGGGACGTTTGAAATATAAATGAATTTTTATTTATATTTCAAATTCAATTTTAGGATTTATATATTTGGAAACAAAATACTATATCATATACAAAAATTTAGGTAGGTTTGTATTGTATGTTGACTAACTCGAATTTATTTTTTGTGTTTTTATGCACAACATTGTTTCAAAATAAAATGTATTGTATTTGTATATTTCATAATGGTATTAAAATCAACAAGTAGCAAAAAGTCGGTTAAAAAACTAAAAAAGTATAAGCATAACAAAAAAACAAAGCAAAACAAAGCATTGCGCAAAAAAGGGGGGACAATAACCAAATTGCCAAATGCTGTTGTTAAGTTTAATATAGCCAAATATCTAAATGAAACTGATAAGTCTCTATTAAGAAATACATCCAAATCTTTAGCCAACATATTAACAGAAGATTTTGAAGAGGATGATATTTTAATATACATTACAGAACAATTAAGTTGGTTAAATCAAACAGAAACAGTATCATCACAACAAAAATATATAAAGAACGCTACTGCGCGAATTTCTTTATACATCAAATACGAAGAAGAACTTCATCAAGATAATCAAACCTGGTTAATTTACATTACAAGTGATGGTCATTATGCGTATAACTTAATTGATGGTGTATACACAATTCAAGAATTTAACGATGCCACTTATAAAAATAAGATTGGATCAGCATTCGAAACATTACATATAAAGGGGGTAACTTCTAAAGGTGATCCATTAGCAAATATACATAATGCAATTGATTTATTAAAAAACGAATTACACAAATCTAACGTTCAATTAGATCACGTTGAAATTTCGTTTTCCAATCTAGACTTTATGAAACAATTCAACTGAATCAGTGTATCTAGTATAATAATGATGTTACGAAATATTTCAAACTTGTGTGGTAAAGATAGATGTGATTAGTTTAATAAATATTATATAATTAATTATAACAAAGTAATTAGGGTATTACATGTATTACTATATTGTTTGATTTATTGTCAATCAATAAGAGTATTACTTATTTGTTGATACACGCATATAGATCGATTCATTATCTGCATTTTCATAAGCACAATATCCTACCAGAATGTTAGTGTCTGCATATGTATTTACCTTTGTATAATCATTTGGGTCTAAATACAACGGTGTGTATAACGGAACAATTTGACCACTATTTGGATTCGGAGTTAATTGTATGTCCCATTTTGCTGTTCTTGTGGAACTAGTTGTTTTATAGATAAATTTGATATATCTACTATTGAATGTGCCGGTCAACAAACCTTTCTCTAAAATCGAATCAACTGAACTCGGAAACACATATCCTGAAATATCACTTAAACTCGTACGATGAAATCCAATCAACGTTGGAGTTGTATATTCTGCATTATTGTCAGAGTATTGCCATTCTAACGTTTCGTGCATGGAACCAGTATGATTAAACTCAAAACTTTTTATACTATATTCTATTGTTTTACCTTCACCAGCATCAAATTTAATCATAAATGGCTGACCCGTAGTGTAAGTAATATTTATATCATCTTTGAAATCAGTTGCTGTTGTAATAATATGTGTCTCATCTTTGGAATTATTATTCAAAACAACGGATTGTTCTGCAGGCAGAGTACCCAACCTTGCTGTAACAAATCCGTCCTTCACTATATTGCAATATTTTCCACTTGAAGTTGTATTTGCTGCTATTCCTATAAATTTCCATGCCTGAGGAACAACTCCACCATTAATACCAGTTGCAGAAATAATATCATTTGTAAAATCATGTATCAAAGGTTGACCATTTAATATATCATCACCGGAAACAGGGTATTTTAAAGTTAATCCTGGTAAAGATTGATTTGTAATGGTATTATCATTTAAGTTTACTTTATTATAAGACCCACCTAAAGCAGTAAAATCCAGTGGTTCAGGTTTACTGATATCTTGTATCAAAGATATAATATGTATAATTCCACCCATATGTCTACCGTTATTATTTTCACAATAGTAATATAAAGTGTTAGGTGCGTTTGAAGGTACTTGAAAATAAAAATTATTTTCTGTAATTTTAACAAGTTGAAATGAAAACAATTGTATTGCATTGGTAGTGATTGCTGGGTTTGTAGTAGACAATTGCAATGACATCAAATTACCATTACTATCTAAATTTGTATCATCTGACTGATCAAATTTATATAAATGACTTCGATATAGATCGATTGTTTTTTGTTTCACACCATTAAATGAAAATACTTGATTTCCATCTTTCAATTCTTCTACTGTAACGAGAAAAACTTCATCTATTGAATTACCAGGTTGTCCATCGTTACCGTCTACACCATTTGGACCACTTTCTCCTGTAATCCCCTGGTCACCATTTACACCTGTTATTATAATTTCAGTATCAAAAGAAGTTATCATAGTTATGTCTCATAATGCATATATTTATTTAAATTAATTACTTTGCTATAAAACAATTTAGTTCTACAATGATATTTGAGTTATTGCTCTAAAAATGAAATATGACTATTATTAGTCATTTATATGATGTATAACCTATTTTTTATTAAATAAAAATCACAAAAGTTTACTGTTTAAGTGTTCAAAGGAATAAATAAATGGAAAAGTATTTCATTTACTTTACATATTTGTTGATACACGCATATAAATCGAGTTGTTACTTATATCTTTATTAGCACAATAACCGACAATAGTACCGGAGGAAATTGTAGTTAATGTCGTAAAATCATATGGGTTTAAATACAAAGGAGTATCTATTTCAGGAGGTACAATATATTGTGATACTGTTGTGTCAGTACTTAATGTTATATCCCACTCTGCATTACCATCAGATATATCATAAGAACAGTAGTAAAAAAATTTAATGTATCTACTACCGAATGTACCGGTCAACGAACCGTTTAGATCTTTAATCCGTTGTATTGAATTTGGGAATATATATCCCGAAACATCAGAATATTCACTAAGCATATAATATCTACTATTACCAGGTGGTATACTTGAACGTGATCTTATCCATCCTTCCAATTTTGGAGTTGTATATTCGTCATTATTGTTAGAGTATTGCCATCCTAGCCTTGGATTCAGTAGAGTACTACTAGTATGACCAAAATATAAATTATTGATAGTATAATGTATTGTTTTACCTTCTCCAGCATCAAATGTGATAGTATAATGTACCAATCCTGACATATCTGGACTTCCATGAGTAAACTTTAGTTCCTTTGTTAAATTAACAGTATTATCTACTATGCTACTATCGAATTTCCAAGTTTCGAAACTTGACGAACCAAATCTTGCCGTAACAAATCCGTCATGTACTACAGTGCAATCATTTCCACTCGTAGCTGAATTTGTTGCTATTCCTATAAATTTCCACGCTGGAGGAACATCGCTAATACCAGTTGCAGAAATAGTATTATTTGTAAAATCTTGTATCAATGGTTGACCATTTAATATATCACCTCCGGAAACAGTATATTTTGAACTCATTCCTATTACCGATTGATTATCATTTTCTAAATCTGCTTTATTGGTATTTTCTGGTATTTCTATAGTAAATGATACATAGTTATAATCCGGTAGCAAAGTCTTTAATATTATTTTTCCTCCCGAATTAGGAATCCCTGATATTATGTAATATAAACTATCTTGCATATCATTAGGTACTTCAAACATATTTTTATGATTACTATCTCCTGTAAGTGTTATATAATGTTTTTCATCGCCTGCAAAAGATTGATTATCGTACCATAATGCAATTCTATAACGCAAATTATCATTACTATCTAAATTACTTTGGTGTGACTGATCGAATATATACGAATGACCTCGATAAAGTGTAATTTCTTTTTTAGAAATGTCATCAATGACAAGATTGATGTTATTCTCAAGCTCTTCTACTTTAACAATGAATATATGATCAACTATGAGTTCACCTCTTTCTCCAGGGTTTCCCGTCTTCCCTTGTTTTCCTATAGCTCCTCTTGGGCCTTTGTCCCCCTTTTCACCAATTACTGACAATCCAGTCATTATTTTTCATAAATGTATATATATAAATTACTTTAATATAAACACAAAATAAATAAAAATATTGTTTTATTAGTGAAAATGTATAATTTAATTTTGACATAATATCTTTCTTCATTATGGTATGAGTTTTATTTAAAGTATATGTAAATTTCAACAGTGTTAATTCAAATTAAAATATTTAATAGTCAAAACTTGTTTGTGGATACACGCATATATATCGAGTCATTATCATCTGTATTTTCAGAAGCACAATATCCGACAAGAGTATTATTGGTATCTGTATCTGTATCTGTATATGCAAATACTTTCGTTAGATCATCTGGGTGTAAATACAAAGGAGTATTTACAACCGGTCGGGAACCAGTTGGTGTAGAATTAGGAAACGGATTTAACACTATTTCCCATGAATATAATGCGGTCAGCCAAAAATCATCTTTGAAATGAAATCTAATATATCTACTATAGAAGGTACCTTCTAATGAACCGTCATGTTCTAGAATAAAATTTTCTGTATAAGGAAAAATCTGTCCGGAAGTATCAACAGTTCGATCATATCCATCATATGAGTTGAAGTATTCACTATATGGTGGAACGTTATTTTTTGATTTATGAAATCCATTCAATGATGGGGTAATATATGTAGTATTATCGTTTGAATATTCCCATCCTAATCTAATTGCTAATGAATCTGTAGTTGGAAAATTCAACTTACGAATATTATAATATAGTACACTTCCTTCTCCAGCATCAAATGTTATTTGGTAGTGTGTGTTTTTTGTGTTGTGTTGAGTTTCAAATGTCGTCTCCTTATACAGACGATGTATATTATTTGTTTCATCATTGAAGGTATATGAATCTGGTATTATAGGTGGTAGTGATTTAAATCTTGCTGTAACAAACCCGTCATGTACTATAGTGCAAACATTTCCACTTGCAGCTGAATTTGTTGCTATTCCTATAAATTTCCATGCAGGAGGAACTGTATCGCTAATACCAGTTGCAGAAATAATACCGTTTGTAAAATCTTGTATCATTGGTTGACCATTTAATATATCACCACCGGAAACAGTATATTTTGAACTCATCCCTATTATAGGTTGATACTTCTCTTCTAAATTTGCTTTGTTTATAGATCCTCCTAATTTCGTATATTCTATAATTATATTTGTATTTGTATTTGTTCTATTATTATAATGTAAATCAGGTATAAAAGACATAATATCTATACTCCCCCCCATATTATTATCACTCGTGTTAGAGTAATATATTTTTTCAGGTAAATCTAACGGTACCTTAAATTCATGTATATTATGGTTGTCCGAATGTTCAGCAAAATTCAGTTTTGTATTTAAGTCTTTATATAAATATAAAGGATATATTAAATTTCCATCATCATCTAGATTAGTATAATGTGTTTGGTCAAATTTATAAGTCTGGCCTCGAAATAAACTGATTTTTTTTTGGGGCAATTCATCAATGGAAAATATGTTGTTTCCAGATTTATCCGATTCTACTTTAACAATGAATGAATGATAAATAAGTTGTTGACCTTTTACTCCTTTTTGTCCGTTGCGTCCAGTTGCACCTTGCTCTCCAGGAATTCCTGGTTGTCCTTTTTTACCAGTTATTTTTACAATACTCATTATTTGTCATAAGTGCGTATATATTTTTAAATTACTTTGATACAAACACAATTTATTTTATAACGATCTAATATAGGTTCAATGAACTCAAATTATATTTGCGATAAAAACGTGACTGATATTCAAAAGGTACAATATAAAACACCATTTGTATTAGTTGTTCATGCTCATTGGTGTGGAGCATGTCATCATTTCTCGTCTAATTACAATACATTTTATAGAATGCAAAAAGAACGAAATCACGAAGATCAAGTAATGAGTATTGAAAATGATACACTATCAAGTGATATGAGTACGATTTATGTTTACGATGAAAATAACGTAAAAAAAGATATAAAATCTCTTATATACGGATTTCCAACAATTATTGGAGTTGATGCATATAATAAATATTCTAATTATGAAGGAGACAGAAGTCCAGAAAATTTACAAACATTTTTACATTCACTAAAATCAAGAACAAATCATACACTATATCAAGATGAATCTCGTAGTTTGGGTTCGAAGGAACCCCAGTTGCCTCTAAAACCACTATATATTTCAGATAATACAAAATCCAAATCCAAATCTAAATCGAAAAAGTCAAAATCCAAATCTAAATCGAAAAAGTCAAAATCCAAATCTAAGTCGAAAAAGTCAAAATCCAAATCTAAATCGAAAAAGTCAAAATCCAAATCTAAATCGAAAAAGTCAAAATCCAAATCGATCAAATAAAACTAACAAAATTGAAGTTATATCTAATTAAACATAACTCATGTATACAATACAATAGAGTTCAATATGGTACTTTTTCGCTTACTTGATTTTCATGTATATGATGAAAAGATCAAAGTATCAAAGACTACATATGAAAATGCGATTATGATTCAACTATTTGGAAATGATGAACATGGAGATACATATTCATTCGTCGTAGAAAATTTCAAACCGTATTTTTATCTAAAATGCGACGAATCTGTGCAATCAAATGTAGTTTCCCTCATTAAAAACCAACTTGAAGAAGAGCTTACATACGATAATTGTATACACGACGTGACGATGGTACACAAAAAAACATTATACGGGTTTGATGATGGAAAAACATATCCATGTCTCAAAATTACATTCAATAGTTTAAAAGGCTTTATTCACACCAAATACATGATTCAAAACTATACTAAGAATGGACTTATTGGATATCCTTTTCGTAATACCTACTTGGAAATGTATGAATCTAATATCCAACCTATTATGCGATTTTTCCATGAGTATGACATTGAACCTTCAGGGTGGGTAAGTATCGAGGATGAATACATTATGGAAAATGGGATTAGAAGTACTACATGTAAGTATGAATATAGATGTGAATGTAAACATATTCAAGCAATAAAACATATAGAAAAAAGTGTTCCTCTTAAAATTTGTAGCTTTGACATAGAAGCATTAAGTAGTCATGGTGATTTTCCACTTGCCCAAAAGAACTACAAACGATTAGCCAATCAATTGGTCGAATTCTGGGAAAGTGAAGATTTAGAAGAACTCGATGAAGAAGAATGCTGTCAATGGTTTTCTCTGTTTCTTATGGCAGCGTTTGGATATGGTGATTGTTCATATGTTGATACTGTAGAACTGCAACGTAAACACAAGAAAGAAGTCTTACAAAACCGAGTAAATTCCGTCATTAAAAAAGGAAATAAAAATGTTTTGCGTGACATTTTGATCAGTAAAAACAAACGCGATATCAAAATCGAAAAAATAACGGAAATTATGGACGAATATTTCCCTGCATTAAAAGGCGATATCATTACTTTTATTGGTTCCACATTTCGTAAACATGGAGAAGTTGAACCATATCTAAATCACATTGTTACACTAAACACATGTGATTCCATGAATATTCAAAATGAAGAAATTGTAGTTTGTCATTCGGAACAAGATGTGCTTATTGAATGGTGTAAAATTATTCAACGTGAAGATCCTGATATTATTATTGGATACAATATATTTGGGTTTGATTATCGTTTTATGTTAGATAGAGCAAATGAGTTGGGTAGACAATGTGGAGAATCGTTTTTGCGTTTAAGTAGAATTCAAAATGATGTGTGTGCTACATGGAATAACAAAAGTGGAAAATATGAAAGTGCTACGACAACTATTTCTATCGCAAGCGGTACACATGAACTGCATTATTTGGCAATGAAAGGACGAGTTCAGATTGACCTATACAATTATTTTCGAAGAGAATACAATCTAGAATCGTACAAATTGGATTTTGTTTCTGGTTATTTTATACGAAACACTATTGAAAGCGTTGAAAACAATTGGGTACAAACCAAAACAGAAGGGTTGAAAGTTGGTAATTACATACATATAGAAGAAATTGGTCATTCTAGTGATCTATACGAAAATGGGAAAAAATTCCAGGTCATAGAAGTAAACGATACTGGTTTCCGGTTGGATGTATCGGTTTCTCCAAACTTCTCCAAGAAAGTTATTTGGTGTCTGGCAAAAGATGATGTATCACCACAAGACATATTTGACATGACAAGAAAGGGCAGTAAAGAACGATCGATTATTGCAAAATATTGTATACAAGATTGCAATTTAGTCCAGCATCTACTGCGAAAAATTGATGTACTTACTGGATTCATTGAAATGGCAAATTTATGTAGTGTTCCCATTGAGTATTTAGTCATCCGCGGACAAGGTATTAAATTATTCAGTTTTGTAGCCAAAAAATGTCGCGAGTTTAATACAATATTACCTGTTCTAGCATTCAATGACAAAGATAAAAGCGGTTATGAGGGTGCAATTGTGCTAGAACCGAAATGTGACTTATATTTAACAGAACCCGTAGCATGTGTAGACTACAGTTCTCTTTATCCATCTTCTATGATCAGCGAAAATTTATCACACGATAGCAAGGTTTGGAGTCAAGAATACGATTTACATGGACAGTTGGTAAAAACGACGGGTGTACAAGATAAAAACGGGAATTTTGTATATGACAATCTAGAACATGTTCAATATACTAATGTGCAATTCGATACATATGAATATAAACCAAAAACAAAACATTCAATAGAAGAAACGTCAGACAACTCAAATATTGTATACGAAAAGAAAAAGGTAGGGTTTAAAATAGTCCGTTTCGCCAAACCGAAAACTGGTGAAAAAGCAATCATGCCAAGTATATTAGAATCATTATTAAAAGCCAGAAAACAAACTCGTTCACAGGCAAAGCAAGTAGAAATAGTAACACTTAAAGGTGATACCTTCTGTGGGAACATCATTCAACAAACAGACGATTATATTACTCTGAAAGACATTCAAAACAATTCACATACTGTAGCCAAATCTGATATTGCAAAACAATATTCCAAATACGATACATTCATGAAAAATGTTCTGGACAAAAGACAATTAGCAATAAAAGTAACCGCTAATTCTCTATATGGACAATGTGGGGCAAAAACATCAAGTTTCTTTGAACAAGATGTAGCAGCTGCAACGACTTCTACTGGTAGAAAATTGTTACAATGTGCAAAACGATGCATTGAAGAAATATATGGGGATAAAATATGTCAAACCAAATATGGAAAAGTACACAGTCATGCAGAATATATCTATGGAGACACAGATTCGGTATTCATGTCGTTTAAACTAACCGATCTAGAAGGCAATAAAATTGAAGGAAAAGAAGCATTGAAACATACGATAGAATTAGCAAAGCGAGTTGGTCATCTCGTGTCTAAATTCTTGCGTGCACCGCATGATTTAGAATATGAAAAGACTTTCATGCCGTTTTGTTTGTTGTCGAAGAAACGATATGTAGGTATGCTATACGAAGAGTGTCCGGATACTTGTGTTAGAAAATCTATGGGTATTGTACTAAAACGGCGTGATAATGCACCTATTGTAAAGGATGTATATGGTGGAATAATCGATATACTTATGAAAGATCAAGATGTAGGAAAAGCAATCGAATTCATGAAAGAATCGTTACAGAAACTCGTACAAGCAAAATATCCACTAGAAAAACTTATAATTACGAAATCACTTCGAGATTACTATAAAAACCCAGATCAAATTGCACACAAAGTATTAGCAGAAAGAATGGGTCATCGCAATCCTGGTAACAAACCTAGGCCAGGCGATAGAATACCATTTGTGTATATAAAAACAAATCAACACGGAAAAAAGAGAATCTTACAAGGAGACAAGATAGAACACCCAGAGTATATTCGACAAAATAACCAATTGAAACCAGATTACAGTTTTTATATAACTAATCAAATCATGAAACCTGTGCAACAACTCTTTGGACTAGTATTGGAATCCATTCCCGGGTTTGAGAGAGTGAGAAAACTGTATAAATGTAACAATGCACAGATTCTTCGTAATCTCGTTCACGAAGAGGACATTCGTAAAAAACAACAAGCGCTTCGAGATAAATATGTGAAGCAGTTATTATTTGATTCGTATTTATTACGATTACAAAAAAATCAACCTACATTATGTTTTGATACATAAATACAAACATATATTACACTTTCCACCATTTTAAATGCATGTTAAATTGGAAAATCCTTTTGTTTACAAGATGTATTCATATATTTATTAAGTCTTTGTATATTATGTCGTTACGTAAAATCTTTATGCACAAACAAACCGTGTAACGGCAACATTGCTTTTTTTTTGGATCATTGTAAACCAACGATGCAGAACAAAATAAATGATACCATATCAAAAACTTTCAAACAATTAATAAGTATTGCAAAATTGAAACGAATTCATTGAAAATAAATGTACAAGAAATAAAATCCAGCATTCAATATTCAAAATTCAGTATGGAAGCTCTACTCGTACATTTCCCCACAGACATAGCAAACATGATTCTAGAGAAATCGAATCATTCTGAGCACAACGACAAATTGAAGTTGTGTTTAGATTCACTTCAAGTGAATGTTTTCTGTAGTTCGTACTTGCGATTTTGCCAAGAGATTAAAGGATGCACGCCTGCTGAACAAGACCGAAAAATCAAGCATGAATATCCAAATATTCAAGATATCTTGACAATGCTTTCAAAATGTTCTTGTTGTGGAATTCACAACAGCTACAAACCGAATTCATATCGGTTTGCCAATACTTGCGACTACAGAATATGTTGTAGTCCACCGAAAACCAAATACACAAAGAGTTGTGAATGTCCATGTAGACATGTAGCTCGAAGTTTAATGCGTTCGTATACGTATACAGAACTTGAATATATAGAAGACAGACGATACATACTTCATATTCAATATCTAGACCTAAAAAAAGAGCAAAAGAAGCTAAAAACTGAATTTCAAATGGTAACAAACACAAAGCAAAAACTGAAGCATAAAATTAATAACAATAACGTTTCTAACGCAACGTACACAAAATATTACGCTTCAGTAGACCAAGTATTGGAACTAAAAATACAACTGGGTATATTCAATGTCAAATTAGACGAAGCAAAGTTTAATCTTCATACACATATAACCGATTATCCAGATATATTCACAGACACAGATGCATTATTTGGTTTATTTGCCAAATAGTCACCACCCACACTTGTACATAAAAAATAAATGGCATTTGTAAATAATACTAGTAAACTATGTAAATAAACGCCATTTTTTTGATTATGTTTTTTGAATAAACCTAAAACAACATTTGACGATTATGAGAATGGATTAGCTTATACACATCGAAATCTAAATGATCTGGAGTGAATGAATATTCGGTATCGATTACGATGAATAAATCTGTTCATGTATTATAAGGATGTCTATTTTTTCCGCGTTTAAATCGAAGTCAAAACACTACATACCTGAAAGTATAGAAGAACAAGAATACAACAAAATAAAGGAAATTTCTCAACAAATTGAACAACATTATCAAAACCAAATTAATACAATTATCACAAATACTTTGAAAGCATTGGAAAATCAGTTGGAAATAGAAAAAAAACACAAATTAAATTCAGCTAAACAAATTTTGAGTTCCGATGAATATATGCTCTATGAAAAAAGTGTAAATTCTGCATATGAACGTTACCAAAAACAAAGATTAACAGAAGTTGGAAAAATGTACGAAAATAGTGATCGATTTATTAAAGCCCTTTTCAAAACAAACAGTAGACATCAAGAAAAAGGAAAGAAACAAATAGAATTGGACGATAGACGATTTGATAAATTGTTGCCTGAAGACTATGAGATGCAACCTATAATATCTGAAGAAGAAAAACAACGACAATATTTCCTTACAACTTACGACAAGGCAAACGAACGATTGAGACAAACAGTTTTACCAGTTCGAGGTGGAACATACAAATCAAAATATAAAACCAAATCGAAAACCAAAACTAAATCGAAAAAACTGCGTGAATTAATAAAACCAAAAGCTACTAGAAAAAAACATAAGTAACATTTTTCTATTACCTTGCATATGGTGTTTCCATATTATCATCTGAAATTGTTTATTCACTCAAATTTTACTCCATTTTGTTTTGTTAAAAGGAGCCAGTATTATATCCGGTACCTCTTTTTTGAATTCATCGATCATTTGATTTTCTCTTATATCTTCTTCAGATTTTGGGTACAATTCAGTATATGCCATTTTTTCACTCTCTGCTTGAGTGATTTTTGGTTTATAACCAAAGCAATTGACTCCAAATTGAACATTTTCATTTGCGATAAAACCTCCATTAATTCCAGGTCGTCCACAGTCGTGTTCATGTCCCTTTATAGTTTTCAAAGTATCATAAGTTTCTTTTTGCGTGGGATACAATGCCAATTGATCTTTGGACCATCCATAGTTACACCATTCTCCCCCGGCTGAATGCGCTTTTTTTATTTGATCGTAGCTTGCCAATTCAGCGTTGTATGCTTTACATAATGCCTTTGCTTCTGGGAAGGTATATACATTGTCTGGAATATGAAACACTTCTTTACTTTTTATGATAGAATTTGATGCAGTTTCTCCAGTTGGTGTGTTCACTACAACATCTACTGTTGGATTCGGAGACATCATATCTTTCAATACAGTTTTGACATCGATTGAAAAGAAAAATTCAAGTCCATTGATGACCAGTAAAAAAATAAATAAACCCCACAATGAAATTTCCACTAAACCAAATCCACTCTCTGTGTAAGCATATTCTGAATAATGTTGTGTATTTGCTCCACTTATGGTACTATAAACAAGATAATATAGAATAAGAATTAATAGTAAAATGACTACAAAAAATGGGTTAGTGTCTGTAATTTTTTCTTGTAAAGAAGAAAACATATCTTGTGAAATATTTTGTAAAGAAAAGAAGTTTGGTGATACTTCTACTTCACTCATAATTGTTGCTTATATAATAAACAATTATTTTTTTCGATACAACAAACAATATGCATTTTTTGACAATTTGGAGGAAATATCTTTGATTTGTGAACATTCCGAGTCGTTCAAATCATACCAATATTGATCCTTTTTTACCATAGATGTGTAATGTCCGCCAATAACAGATCCTTGATGGTTGCATACCGCGTACAAATCATATATGTACTTTTTATTATCGTTGCGTTTCATAGTATATGGTGTGAGATCAAATGATTCTATCGGTATATCTATATGAATATTGTTCTTTTCTAGATAGTTGTTAAATCGTTTGATACATACAATCAAAATATTGGGGATACTAAATAATTGAATTTGTTTTCGGGCATCTTGTTTTTGTCTGGTTGCTTCATTGTAATACTGATTTTCTCCCTCTAATTCGTCTACACTTGTATATAAATCAAAACAGTCATTCAAAGTTACATCATGTTTATTTGGTATGGGCAAATTGAGTATGAAGAATGATTCTGGATTGTTATGAAGTTCATTCATATTTGTCCCAAAAACTCTATGTATTTGTATTCCATAAAATTCAGAAATTATTTCAGAATAGTTGTCTTTATACGTTTGTTCAAACATAGTGCAGCACATTTCTGTTAACACATTTTCTTTATTTCTGTCCTCGCCATTTTGTATGTTTATTTTCACGGATCGTTTTAGTGCATTGTGAAATGAATCAAACAAGAATAATATAAATTCAGAAGCATCGTTTTGATGATAACTCATAAAATCTTCCATGTTTTTTTTTGTTGCAACATATTGAACAACTTTCAAAAATCGTTTTGGAGCAATCACATGAGAATTATTTTCCAAAATATCGCATAAATTTAACCATTCGTTCGTGAGTAAAGTATCTTCATTTGTTTTGTCACGTATGTTTGTTTTCAGAATGTTGTATAAATTAGGTGTATGGTGTAAGCATTGCACTACACTATTTAAAAAACATGTATTACCCAAATTACTTAGCGTTGATAATAAAGGCATTTAGAAATAGCACTCATATAGTGTACAGTCAAAGATATGTTTAAATTTAAAATTTTTAATAATGCATACTATTACATAATGAACACGAATTCAAATATACAAGAAACAAATATATTGACGTTAGTAAAAGAATATATAAATATATGCAATGGGTTTCAACAGAATCTACAAAGTATATTGACAGTTTATCAAGATATGATTCGTCAAATTCCAAACTTATTAATATCAAGAGAATCATCTTTTAATCAACATAATTCTCAATCGAGAACCAACATATTTCCTAGACCAAGATCAAATTATAATTTGAATGTAAATAATAGTTCTAATTCAAATACTAATTCAAATACTAATTCAAATACTAATTCAAATACTAATTCAAATACTAATTCAAATACTAATTCAAATACTAATTC
>Ga0181552_10002115_pt1 | contig 14677 bp, 15 predicted proteins | sample 011ome_18_FD_130583 | JGI IMG/M metagenome (GOLD analysis project Ga0181552, IMG submission 130583) | Coastal salt marsh microbial communities from the Groves Creek Marsh, Skidaway Island, Georgia - 011501BT metaG (megahit assembly) | ecosystem: Environmental > Aquatic > Marine > Intertidal...
CAATGTTTAAATTAAAATTTAATTTACTCTAGATATTTTTTTAAAAATTAAATAAGCGATTAAATAAGTTACAATATTTATAAAAATTAAACCAATTTGAAAATTTGTTGAAAAAGGTTTTAAAGAGCTTAAAAATAATATAATTAAATTATAAGTATTTATAATTAATCCAGTTAAAGAATTATTGTAATTTATTGGAAAACTAAATTTTATATTTAAACTTTTAAAAAGTAGTTGATGTAAATGATTTATATCTGGCTCCATTGGAGAAAGTTTGTATTTAAATTTCCTTATCATTGAAAATAATAATTCAAAACAAGGATACCAAAGTAAAACCGCTATAAAATAAGGACTTATATTAATATTTTGATTTATTAAATCTATCAAAACATAGCCAGCAAATATTGAAATTAAATATATTCCATTATCTCCTAAATAAAAAAAATTAAACAAATTAAAAAAAAACAAAATAACTAAAAAAATTGTGAAGTTAATTACAAGATCATAATCATAATTAACTACATTATTATTAATCAATAAAATAAGTATTGTAAAAATTATCAAATAATACCCAATTGATAAACCATTGTTTCCATCAATAAAATTTGATCCATTAACTAAAACTAAAAAACAAAATAAAACGAAAAATAAATTAAAATAAAAATTTGATAATAAAAAATTTAAATAATCATTTCTTAAATCACTTATTTTCAAATCAAAAAAGATTATAAATGAAGCTAAATATAATATTTGTATAACAAATCTTTTTGTAGGAGATTTTATAAAATCTAAATCTGTTAATATTCCAATTATAAATAATATTATTAAAGAGAAAACAAAAATTAGTTCATTAGAAAAATAAAAAGTAAAAAAAATTAATATAAAGATACCTCCTGTTAGTGGTACTCTTTTTTTTTCAGAAAATGTTTGGTGTGATTGACCAGTATTATTAACTAAATAGCCTTTTTTTTCAAAAAACATATTTATTAAATAAATCAAAGGTATAAAAAAAAAATAAACCATCATTTTTTTAAAAAATTTAAAGATAAAATTATTAAATGATAAAAAGAACTAAAAAATGATTTTTTTAAAAAGATTCTATATACCCTATATCCATCTATCAATTTTTGAAACATTGAGGAAGACAGTGAATTATTCAAAAACATCCAATAAGTAAAGTATTTATTTATTCCATAAAATTTAAAACCTCTTTTTGATAGTCTTAGCCACAAAACATAATCTTCCTTGGTTTTTAAAAATGCAAATCTATTATTTTTTAAAATTTCTTTATTTATCATTACAGTTGATAGTCCAACATCGCAGGACTTCATTAAATCATCATAAGTCAGATTAATTGCTGCTCTTTTACTAATTATTTTTCTATTTGAATTTACAATGTAATAAGATGTATGAGTTATATCAAATTTATTTTTTTTCATAAAATTTAATTGAAATTTAATTTTATTAGGGTGCCAAATATCGTCTGCATCCAGAAATGCAATATATTTACCATTTGCTTTGTTAATTCCTTTATTTCTTGAATAACCAGCACCTTTATTTAATTTATTTACTAAAATTTTTATTCTTTTATCTTTTTTGCAGATCTTTTTTATTAAATTTAAATCAGATTTATCAGGATCATCATAAATAATAATTAATTCAAATTTTTTAAATTTTTGATTAACGACTGATTGAATAGTTTTTGAAATAAATTTTTTTTTTTTATAATAGGGTAATATAATACTTACTAAATCCATTAAAAAATTATAAATTACATATACTATAATTAAAGTAAATGTTAGATAAAAAAATTATTATATTCATGCCATCGATTGAAGGTGGTGGTGTAGAAAGAAATTTATTTGAAATATGTAACTTTTTTTCAAAAAAATTTCGAAAAGTTAGTATTGTTACAGTATCTAGAGAATACAAAAAAAAATTTTCAGAAAAAATTAACTTCATCGGGCCAAAAAAAAAAATGAATGTAGGTAGATTTGTTAAATATCTAATTTGCTCTTTTTATCTATTAAGTGAAATATTTGTAAAAAAAAATAAAATTATTCTTTTTTCTTTTCAAGCAAATATATTTGCAATTATTATTGGAAAATTTTTTGGTTATAAGGTTGTAGTTCGTGCTAATTCTGCACCCTCTGGATGGATAAATAATATTATTAAAAAAGAATTTTTTAAAAGAATATACAAACTTGCAGACTTGATCATAGTAAATAGTATAGAATTTAAAAAACAATTTGAAGATTTTTTTAGCACAAATGCTGTATGTATTTATAATCCACTGAATAAGAAAAAAATTATTAAATTGTCAAAAAAAAAAATAATTATTTTCAATAAAAAAAAAAATATTAAAATTTTAAATATTGGAAGACTAGTTGATCAAAAAAATCAAATTATTTTACTAAAAGCTTTAAATTTAGTTAAAAATAAAATTAATTTTACAGTTTTAATCATGGGTAATGGAATAATGAAAAGTAGGTTGCAAGAATTTATTAAATATAAAAAACTAGAAAAAAATATAAAAATAATAAAATATCAAAAAAACCCATATAATATTTTAAAATCTTGTGATGTGTTAATCCATACAGCCAAATATGAAGGTTTGCCAAATGTTTTAGTGGAAGCACAACTTTTAAAAAAAAGTATTATCTCTAGTGACTGCCCAACTGGACCTAAAGAAATTTTGCTTAATGGTAAAGCAGGTATTTTATTTAAAAATGATGACTATAAAGATTTAAGTAAAAAAATAATTCATTTTTACAAACATAAAAATAAATTAAATAAAAAAGCTCAATATGGTTATAAACAATTATATAGATTTGATTATAATTATTGTTTAAACCAATATTATTTAAATATTAATAAAGTTTAAAAAAATTTATGTATATTTATTCTAAGAAAAAAAAATTAATCGCATGTGTTTACAAACTTAAAAAAAAAATAAATAGCAGAATAAATCTAAGTCCAGAAAATGAATTACTTCAGGCAAGTATCATAAATCTTGATGAAAAATTCATTTTAAATAGACATATTCATACTAAAGTACAAAGAAAAACTGTTGGAACACAAGAAATATGGATTGTTATAAGTGGAAAGTTAAAAGCAACTTTTTATGAAACTGATAAAACTAAAATATGCTCTAAAATTTTAAATATAGGGGATATTTCAATCTTATTTAGAGGGGGTCATAAATTTGAAACTTTAGAAAAAAATACAATTATTTATGAAGTAAAAAATGGTCCGTACATTAAAGGAAAAGATCTCATAAGATTTTAAAATACTTAAATGAAAAAATTTTCAATAATAACAACAGTATTCAATGGTGAAGAAACAATTGCTAAGACAATAGAAAGCGTTATTTCTCAAACATATAATAATTATGAATACATTATTATTGATGCAAAATCTGAAGACAACACACTTAAGGAAATAGAAAAATATAGAAAATATATTACTAAAATTATTTCAGAGCCAGATAAATCAATTTATGAAGGCATGAATAAAGGAATAAAAGTTTCTACTGGAGAAATAATCGGAATAATAAATAGTGGAGATGTTTATTCCAACAATGCATTACAAATTATTAATGATTATTTTAAAAATGATAATTTAGATTTCATGTTTGGAACCGTCTTAAAAAAAAAAATTTTGCACAAATTTGAACCAAAAAAAATTTGGTGGAGCTTTAATTTTTACCCAGCTCACTCTGGAGGTTTTTTTGTAAACAAAAAAATGCACGAAGAATTAGGTTTATATGATACTCGATATAAATGTTCAGCTGATTATGATTTTTTTTATAAACTAATTGTTAAAAATAAAAAAAAAGGAACAATTACAAAAAAAGAGGAACTTATTTCCACTTTTGACTTAGGTGGGTACTCAAGCAAACTAAGCCTGTTTGAGCACATGTTAGAAGAAACAAATATTAGGATAAATAACGGTCAAAATAAATTAATAGTACTTCTAATTTTTATTTTAAAATTTTTTAGGCATTTCTCTAAAATATAAACTTATTATTTTTTACCCAATAAGACAATTTTTCAATACCGTCATTTATTTTAGTGAACTTATTAAATCTTAAGATTTTTTTTATTTCAGTGTTTGAACCGTGTGTTTTTAAAACATCAGCTATTTGTAATGGTAACTTTTTAATAAATGGTTTTTTAAAATTTTTATCAAGTAATTTTAAAATTGTAGTTATTTTTTGAGGAGATGAAGAGCAAATATTAAAAACTTTATGTTTTTTTTTAATTTTACCTTTTTTCAGCAATAAATATAAAATATTATTTACATCATTAATGTATGTAAAATCTCTTGAATGATTTCCATAATTATTTAGATAAAATACTTTCTTTTTAATTGATGCAATAATATATTTCATTATGAACATATCTGGACGTCCCCACTCACCATAAACTGTAAAAAATCTTAAACCTATCATGTTTATGTTGTACAAATTTGAATATAATTCTGCCATTTCTTCATTAATTTTTTTACTCAAAGCGTAAATATTTTTTGGCTTGAGTTTTAAATTTTCACTCAATGGAAATTCTTTACTATCTCCATAAACTGAGCTCGAGGATGCATAAAAAATTTTTTTAATCTTATATTTTCTGCTTAATTCAATTATATTAAAAAATCCTAAAACGTTAAAATCATTATATTTTTTTGGATTTAATAGTGAATACCTTACTCCAGCTTGCGCTGCAAAATTGAATATTATATCAATTTTTTCTTTTTTAATTATTTTTTCTAAAAAATTAAAATTAGAAATGTCAACTTTATAAAATTTAAAATTTTTAAAAAATTTTAATTGTTCAAGCCTCTTTTTTTTTAAAGTTACGTCATAATAGTTATTTAAATTATCTAAACCAATAATTTTAATTTTTTTATTTTTTTTTAATAAAAAATTTGAAAAATTATAACCAATAAAACCTGCTGTACCTGTAATTAATATTTTCATTTCAAAGAATTGTTTTTAATTTTAAAAAATGATTAAAACAAGTAAATTCTTTTACTCTTTTTTTTATAATTATTTTTTTTTTAAATTTGGTTTCAGCTTTGTCTTTTTTAAAATTATTAAAAACTCTAATAAAACTCTCTTTAGAATTTGAATTAAATAAATAACCTCCATCATTTCCAATAATTTCTTGAGGACCATTTGGACAATTACTAGACATAACTGAACAATTATTATACGCAGCTTCAATTATGACAAATCCAGGGTCTTCCCATAAAGATGTTAAAATAAAAGCTTCAGACTTAGCCATTAGCTTGTGAACATTATTTGTATAATGCAAAACATGTATATTCTCTGAAAGATTATTTTTATTCACTTTATCTAAAAAAATATTTTTTTCTTCCCCTTCACCTATTAATAAAAATTTTAGTTTTCTATCAGATTTAATTAATTCAATTATACAGTCTAAAAAGAATAAAAAATTTTTTTGTTTTGTAAATCTTCCAATAGATAAATAAAATTTTTCATTTTGAATAAATTTTTTAGTTATTTTTGGAATATCATCAACTTGTGATTTTTTTAATTTTATCTCTGAAATATTTAAAACTGGATCCCTTAAAATAATTAATTTTTCTCTTAAAAATTTGTATCTTGATAAATTTTCATATGTTGCTCTTGTAGGACAACTGATTTTATAAATTCTCTTAACCGCAATTTTCCAAATTAATTTTCTTAATAATGTCATTTTTGGAAAACCAGATATTCTTAAAATTAATTTAGTTTCAAAATTAAAAATTCTAAACAATAATAATGGCAAAGAAGTAATTAAATGAATAATAAGATAATCAGGTTTTTGTGTTTTAAGTAATTTTCTAAGTGGATTAAAGCATTTAAAAAAAATGTACCAATAAGCCAACCTACTTCTTAAGAAACCTTCCCTTTTCATAGAACTAAATCTAGAATTATTATTTAAATTAATTAATCCAATTTTTTTTTTATTAATTGTTTCCCTAAATTCGTCCCACTCCTTTACAGCATCAACAATGCTTGCTTTAAAACCATTTTTATTTGAATTGAGGTTAACTATTTCTGCAGAATTAATTACTGAATAAACAGTAGCAACTTTTGAAGTGAAAGGTGACCAATAAAAAATATTTCTCATTATACTTATATTTAAGAATTAATATTGATTATAGTATATTTTGTTATAAAACACATTGATACTTTTCACATGAAAAAAATTTTACCTTGTGTAATCGGATTAGGTTATGTTGGATTGCCTGTTTTTATTTCCCTTAAAAAAAAATTTAATGTTGTTGGATATGACGTTAATTATAATCGAATAAAAAGTTTAAGAATACTTAAAGACAATAATAATGAATTTAAAAAAAATGATTTAAAAATTAAGAATAATTCAATATTTACAAATAAATCTAAAGATATAGAAAAATGTAATTTTTTCATAGTTGCTGTACCAACTCCATTAAGAAATAAAAATCAACCTGATTTAAAATATGTGCTGAGTGCCTTCAAAACAATTTCAAAAGTAATTAAAAAAGATGATATTATATTTTTAGAGTCAACTGTTTTTCCTGGAACTACAGATACAATATGTAAGAAAATACTTCTTAAAAATAAAAATAAAATAACAGAAAAAGAATTTTACTTAGGATATAGCTCAGAAAGAATTAATCCTGGTGATAAAAAACATAACCTAAAAAACATTTCAAAAGTAGTGTCCATTAATACAAATCAAAAAATAATTAGAAAAGTTAAAAAAGTTTATAATAATGTTTCTAAGAAGATTGTAATTTCAAAAAAAATAAAAGAGGCCGAATTATCTAAATTAATTGAAAATACTCAAAGGGATTTAAATATATCTTTAATGAATGAAATTATGATTTTATGTCACAAAAAAAATTTGGATTTCAATGAAGTAATTAAGCTTGCAAAAACAAAATGGAACTTTTTAAAATTTAATCCAGGATTAGTTGGTGGACACTGTTTACCAGTAGATCCATTCTACTTGTCTAGCTATGCAAGCAAATCAAAATATAAAACAAAAGTTACACTGGCTGGTAGAGAAATAAATAATTCAATGGAAAATTTTATTACTAATTTAATAATAAAAGAAATTAGTAAAATAAATAAATTTCCTAAAAAAAAAATTCTAGTATCTGGTCTTACTTATAAGGCAAATGTATCTGATTTAAGAAATTCTTTAGCAATTAAAATTTTTTTAAATATTAAAAAGAAATTAAAAAACGTGACTGGTTACGATCCAATAGCTGAAAAGTTCAAAGCAAAAAAACTTAAAATAATAAACAAATTTGAAAAAGTAAAATCTAGAGATGTAATAATTTTTTTAGTAAATCACACTTGCTTTAAAAAAGATTATATATATTTCAAAAAAAGAAAAAAAACTATAATTGATCCATTTAATTTTTTTAATTAATTAAATTGCCTTATCCCAAGCTATATAGTTATTAGAATGTGATAAATGATGTATTTTTCTATATGACTTTATCTTTATATAAATAAATTCATCTAAGCTAAGTTTTTTAATTTCTATTAATTGAAGTCCATATCCATACTCTCCATTAATATTTATTTGACATGGTTTAATTAACTTAGATTTATAATAAAAAAGATTTCCAGCATTTCTAGCAATAGTACAATCTATAATAACCGGATTTAATTTATGAGGAATAAAATCTCTAAAATTATTCTTAACCTCATAGATATATAGCTCAGAATTATGATCATTATATTTGTCAATGCTTTTGTTTATAAAAAGCCATAATCTTTTTTTTTTGTCATAAAAAAAAGTTGGATCTGCCATGCTTTGATTTTTAAATGCTTTCTTATAAAGTTTCCACTGAGTTGGAAAACTAGTACATTTCCAAATTTGCAACTCTTTAGCTTTAGCCGTTTCTGGAGATAAATATATTTTTTTTTTAAAATTAAAAATAAATGGATATGAAAGATGATAATTTTTACTTAATATCTGTCCTTTTTTTTGATTATTACTTAAGTCTACAAAAGAAATATTACCTTTGCCCTGATCTTTATTAAAATTTTCAAAAAATATAAATATTTTACTCTTAAACTTATATATAAAAGGGTCTGCAAAATATTCGTTTGTTTTATATTTTATAAATTTATTTCCGGTTAAATTAATATCCTTTTTATTTTTTAAATAAAAAATTTTCCAGCTTTTATATGTTGAAGAAATTTTTTCAAAATATCTTTTTTTGTAATAATTAAAAATATGAAAAATATTTATATTTAGATTTTTATTTTTTCTTTGTAATATTTTTTTATAATTTAATTGTTGTTTAGTAAATAAATTGAGTGCTTTTATCACTAATACAATTGTTTTTTCCAAAACAAACTCTTCATGTAATAAAGCATAACTTCTAATATTAAATTTTCCCTTTATCACTTCTTTGTACTTCCCTCTAAAAGTCTCAGTAATTTTTACAGAACTGTAAGGCCTCTGAAATATCAAATCATCAAAACATATTGGGTAACTTGAATCATCACTATATCCATAGTTAATATCCCAAAAAGGCTTAGTATTATTTTTAAAACTGCTAGGAAATTTAGAACCTAATATATTTATAAAAATATCTATATCTTTTTTCTTGTAATCAATTATTTTATTTATTGGAATAAATATAGCTTTTTTAATAAAATTTATATTATTAAGTGACAAACTTTTTTTTCTTTTTTGAAATTTTTTCTCAAAAAAAAATAATAATCTATTTTCTTTTTTTTTTAAGTTTGAATTTGTTTTTATTAATTTAATTTCGTATTCTTTATTTTTTTTTAATGAATTAATTAAACTTATCTGATAATCCTTTATTTGACTGATATCAGGTATTATTAGTCCAATTTTTATTATTCTATGGTTTTTCAATTTTAAATTATATGTTTAAGAATACTAATAAGATAAGAATAATAGTTTTTCTACCAAATTTTACATTGGGTGGGGCGGCTGAATCTCTAGTAAAACTTATTAGATTTTTACCTAAAAAAAAATTTTCAATACTAATAATTTCCTTAGGGAAAAATAGTTATAAGAAAATGCTTTTAAATATGGGCTGTGATATCATTGAAATAAATTACAAGAAAACTTTCTTCTCTATAATAAGTTTAAGAAGAATTTTTAAAAATGAAATCAATAAAAAGTATAAAAAAACTATTTTACTTTCTAATATTCACTATGCAAATATAGTCTCGATATTATCAACACTTTTTTTAAAAAATATCAAAATAATTTTAACTGAAAGATCATCTCTCTCTGAATTACACTTAACTAATAATTTTTATAAAATAATTAAAAATAAAATAATTTTTTAATTACAAAAAATTTTTTATCGATAGATAGATTTAATTATATCAAATTCTAATTTTGAAAAAAAATATATAAAAAAAAATATTAAAATAAATAAGATTATCACTATTCATCCACCCTCTTTAAAAAAAATTTTTATTTTGAATAAAAGTAAACAGTCAAGCAAGGTTTTGAAAATTATTTATGTAGGTAGATTATCAAAAGAAAAAGGTATCTTGACAATTTTAAAAGCCTTAAAAATAATTAAAAATAAATTAAAATTTAATTTTAAAGTTTATGGTGATGGTAACGAAAAAAAAATAGTTCAAACAAAAATCAAATTATATAAAATTGAAAAAGTAGTAAAATTATTTGGCCACCAAAAAAACCATAATAAAATTTTTAAAAATGCTGATTTATTTATTAATGCATCATTATTTGAAGGTTTACCAAATGCACTGGTGCAGGCTTTAAACTTTAATGTTTCTGTAATTTGCTCTAGATCTCCGGGTGGTAATATGGAAGTTGTCAAAAACGGAAAATATGGGCAAATATTTAGTGTAAATAGTGAAAACGATTTGGCAAATAAAATTATGGATTTAAATTCAAATAGACTTTTTTTCAATAAAAATGAAAAAAATTTACATTTAAAAAAATTTACTGAAAAGTTTTCAAACAGGAAATATCAAGTCACTTTATCTAAAATATAATAATATTTTTCTTAGTAAATTCTTTATACTTGTGTTTCTTGATTTAATTTTTTGCTCTTCGAGCATACAATCTTTTTTTTTTTTTATTCTTGCTACACCAGAGCCCTCAAAAGAAAAATCTAGATCAATTTCATTTTTAGAATTATTTTTAAGACTAATTAAATACTTAAATATTTCCTTATTATTTATTTCAGAAAAAAAATTATCTCTATAATTAAATTTAAGGTATGGTAAACTACTCGTTCCATCAATCAAAAATATCCCACCTATTTTCAAAAATTTAAAATAGTGCTCTAATATTATTTTTACATGTTTTTTGGTATGGATTGTATCTAAACAAATAATATCAAAGCTTTTTTTTGATATAAAGGAATTTAAAAATTCAAAATCATCATCTCGACTTTTTATAAATTGCCAATTAGAACTTTTAAATAAATTAGCATAATCAATAACATCAACTGATATTGTGCTTCCTGAATTTTTTTCAGATAAACCTATAAATAATTCTGTGGTATTACCTTTTTCAACACCAAACTCTAAAATATTAATATTTTCTTTATTTAGAAATTCTTGAGGAATAATGTTTTTATACTTATTATAGTAGTCAGATCTCATATTTTATATTAATTCATAAGTTTGCATAATTTATAATATTAGAATATTTATCATAAATATTGAAAATAATTACATTTAAAGTTCAATTTTGCTTTAGAGTTCTTAAAATTTTAATTTTACAAATTTTAAAATGCTTAACTATATTAAAAAAAAAGTAATAGATTTAATAATCAAACATCAGGTAGATAAGCCAATTGTTATAAAAAAAAGTAATCTAAATCTAAATAATCAAACTAATTTTCAAATTAACACTTTTGGAAAAAAAAACCCAAACAAAATTTTTTATGTAATTAGAGTGGATAAAAATGGAGGTGGAGGTTTGTTTTCAAATGTTTTATTTATATTAAATCATCTAATAATTGCAGATAAACACAATTTTATTCCTGTAGTAGACATGCAAAACTTTCCCACACGTTATAACGAGTCAAAGAAAATTTTATCTACTCTAAATTCATGGGAATACTATTTTAAACAAATATCAAATATAAATTTGAAAGATGTGTATAAAAGTAAAAACGTAATATTTACTAATGGATTTATAAATAATGAAATGTCTAAAAATTATAAAAATAACCCTCATTTAAAAAAAGTTTTTAAAAAATATATAATTATTAAAAAAATTTATTTAAAAAATGCAAATCAATTTGAAAATAAATATTTTAAAAATAATAAAGTCTTAGGTGTTCATTTCAGAGGTACAAGTATGAAAACAATTCCAAATCATCCCCTACCTCCATCAATACAACAAATGTTGTATGTTGTTGATAAAGCATTAATAAAATATAAATTTACTAAAATTTTTTTAGTAACCGATCAATTAGATTATTTGAAACTATTTATAAATAAATATGGAAATAAAGTTTGTTATAGAAATAGTTTTAGATCAAATAAATCAAAAATTTTTCATTTAAATGAAAGAAAGTTTCATAGATATAAAATGGGTGTTGACGCTCTTGAGGATACTTTATTAATGTCAAAATTAAATTATTTAATATGTTCAAGATCAAATATGAGTGAAGTTGCATCAATTATGTTATCAAATAAATTAAAAGTTTTTGAAATAAAAAATGGTTTTAATCCAAACAAAATTTTATATTCACAAATAAATTGGTACATTAAACAATTACTCCCAGAAACATTAGGCGGTTTTAAAAAAACCTTGCCTCTAAAATTTGAATTAAATAAATAATAATATGAGAAAAAATTGTCTTATTTGTTTATCATTTAAATTAAATAAAATATTAAGTTTAGGTAAACATCCTTATGCAGATACATTTATTTCAAAAAGCAAATTATCTTATAAAGAGCCAATTACTAAGTTGGAAGTTGATATTTGCAAGAGTTGTGGATGTGTTCAAACTTCACACTCAACAAGTACTTTCAGGCGGTATAACCTATATAATTATTCCTATACATCATCAAATTCTAATTTTTCTAGAAATCATTGGAAAAAATATGCAATTCAAGTTTCAAAAGATTTAAAAATAAATAAAAAAACTAAAATTCTCGAAATAGGATCAAACGATGGTTTTTTACTAAGGCAATTTAAAAAATTGAACAAATGTACTGTTGTAGGCGCTGATGCATCAAATTATATGACCAGAATTTCAAGAAAAAATAAAATTGATACATTTAATTTAATTTTTAACTCAAAAAATAGCAAAAAAATTTTAGAAAAATTTGGTAGATTTGACGTTATTGTAGCAAATAATGTATTTAACCATTCAGATAATCCTTTAGATTTTATTAAAGGAGTTGAAAATCTTCTTAAAGAAAATGGATCATTTATTTTTGAATTACCTTACTGGCTTGACACTGTAAAATCAAAGAAATTTGATCAAATTTACCATGAGCATGTAACCTATTTTAATTTTAGAATGATTCAAAAAATGATTTCAAAGAGAAAATTAAAATTTCAAACGGCCAAAAAAATTAATTACCATGGTGGCTCTATAAGAGTTTATCTTAAAAAAAATTTAAAAACTAAAAATGAAAAATTACTTCAAAAATACATTTTAATTGAGAAAAAAAATAATCTTTATAAGCTAAATACTTATTATAAATTTCAATCCTTTATAGAAAACAAAAAAGATAAATTATTGCTAAAGTTAAAAAAAATAAAACACGAGAAAAATAGTATCATAGTGGGAATTGGTGCTGCCGCAAAGGCAAATACACTTTTAAACTCATTTGGATTAAATAATAATATAATTGATTTTATAACAGAAGCATCTAAACATAAGATTGGAAAATTTACACCAAAATCAAGAATTCCTATTTATAGTGATGAATATTTAAATAAATATAAAAATAAAAAATTGTATGCAATAATACTTAGTTGGAATATAAGCAGTGATTTAAAAAGTAAACTAAAAAAAATAAATAATAATATTAATTTTTTAAAAATATAATGAAAGTTAGAAACATAAAAAAAAGTATAAAAAAACCCTTACAGATGTTTAAAGATAAAAGAGGAACTATAATAGACATCTTTTACAAAAAAAATATTAATCATATTGCAATTATTGACTCAAAACCTAATGCAAAAAGGGGAAATCATTACCATAAAAAAACTACACAACATATGTTGATAACAAAGGGTTCGCTAGAGTATTGGTACAAACCATTAGGAAGTAAATCAAAGACAAGAATGAAACTTCTTAAAGTTGGGGACTTGGTTTCAACACCTCCAAAAGAAATTCATGCACTAAAAATTGGAAAAAAAGGGAATCAATTTATAGTTTTTAGCGAAGGCTTACGTGGAGGAAGAGACTATGAGTCAGATACATTTAGAGTTCCTTCAATAATGAATGACTAAAAAAAAACTACTTATTTTTGGCTCTAATGGTGGGTTAAGCTCAAATATAATAAAACTTATAAAAAAAAAATTTGAGATAATAAAAATTAATAAAAAAATTTTAAATTTCAATGAAAAGCAGATGCATTTAAAAATAATTCAAATTTTATCAAAATATAATCCTGATGTAGTCATAAATTCAAGTGGAACACTTGGTGCTAATAATTTAAAATACCAAGAGGTGTTTAATACTAATTTTGGTTCTAATTGGGAAATAATTAAATTTTATACAAGTAAAAAAATTACAAAAAAAATCAAAATAATTTTAATTGGTTCAACTTCCTATAATAAAATCAGTAAAAATTATCTTTTATATTCTTCTTCAAAAGCAGCCTTACATAGTTTATATAAAGGTTCAAAAAAAATTCTAAAAGAAAGAAAAATATCTTTGTCTATTTATCACCCAAAAAGAATGAAAACAAAAATGATCAAAAATTTAAATTTTATTAATAAAAATTCAGGAATAAATCCTAAAATAGAGGCAAAAAATATTATTAAACTAATATGAAAAAAAAAGCTTTCATAACGGGAATAGCTGGACAAGATGGTAGCTATCTTTCTGAGTTATTATTAGAAAAAGATTATGAGGTTTATGGAATTGTCAGAAGAAATTCCATAACCGAACACCAACGTAACAGATTAACTCATCTAGATGATAAGATTAAGCTCTCATACGGGGACTTAACCGATAAGTCTTCTTTGGATAGTGTATTAAAAAAAATAAAACCAGATGAAATATATAACCTTGGGGCTCAGTCACATGTTAGAGTGAGTTTTGAAATACCTAGTTTCACTTTTCAAACAAATGCTATCGGAGTTTTTAATATTTTAGAATCTATGAGAGAGTTTTCTCCTAAAGCAAAGTTTTATCAAGCTAGTTCTTCTGAGATGTTTGGGAGATCTGTAGATGAGGATGGGTGTCAAAGAGAAACTACAAGGTTCGAACCAACAAGTCCATATGGTTGTGCCAAGGTATTTGGATACAACCTAACAAAACATTATAGAAAAGCCTATAAGATGTTTGCTGTAAATGGCATTTTATTTAATCATGAGTCTAAGCGAAGGGGATCAAATTTTGTAACAACAAAAGTTGTTAAAACTGCAATCAGAATTAAAAATAAATTAGAAAAAGAGTTGGTCTTAGGTAATCTAGACTCATCAAGAGATTGGGGACATTCAAGTGA